>Ga0209918_1001037_pt1 | contig 16085 bp, 17 predicted proteins | sample SalPonD_shore_MG_FD_185712 | JGI IMG/M metagenome (GOLD analysis project Ga0209918, IMG submission 185712) | Salt pond soil microbial communities from South San Francisco under conditions of wetland restoration - Salt Pond MetaG... | ecosystem: Environmental > Aquatic > Marine > Intertidal zone...
GGACTTCCGGTCCCTGATTGCCGAGGCCCGGGCCGCCGTGCCCGATTTCAATCCGACTACGGACATCATCGTCGGCTTTCCCGGGGAAACGGAAGAGGAATGGCGGGAGAGTCTGGCTTTCATCGAAGAGATCGGGTTTTCCCACGTGCATATCTTCAGCTATTCCCGGCGCGCCGGCACCGCGGCGGCGGGTATGCCCGGCCAGGTCGATGCGGAGATCCGCAAGCGGCGCTCGCAGGAGCTGCATGGGCTGGCGCGGCGGATGAAACGGGAGTTTGCCGGCGGTTACACGGGCCGGGATACGGGAATACTGGTGGAAACAGTCGAGAACGATGCAGCCGGCGGCAGTTACCGGGCCTGGGGGTATACGCCCAACTATCAGCGGGTGTGTGTTACCGGCGATGATCCTGCCCCGGAAGCCAACGAGCTGTGCCCGGTGACTATTACCGGATTTGATGAATGCGAGGAATGCCTGATCGGGAAAGTTACGTAGGGTGGATTAGCAGTGCGACAGCGCTGCGTAATCCACCGTTTTGAATTCTTCCTTATGCTGTTCCAGAACAATAGACCTTCTTCATCAATCCAATGAAGATTTAGAAATGGTGTGTTACACGGCTGCGCCGCTAACACACCCTACGATTAATTCGCGACTTCCTGACCGGGAATAATTTCTGAAACAAGGCTGCGTAGGGTGGGGTAGCCCCGCAAGGGGCGTAACCCACCGTTTGTATTTCTTCCTTGTGCTGTTCCAAAACAGCCGCTTTCCTGCCCAGATTTTAAAACGGTGTGTTACGCGGCTGCGCCGCTAACACACCCTACGTGCTTTCCCTGTCTTTGTCATTCCGAATGAAAGTGAGGAATCCTAACCGGGTGCTTCAATACAGTTTCTGAACGGGTGAATTTCCTACTCAGCAGTGTAATGAAGAATTCAAAACGGTGGGTTACGCGGCTATGCCGCTAACCCACCCTACTTGCCGCTCTTGGCTGCGGCGATGCCCTTCCCCACCTCCACCAGGTCTTCCCGGGCGCCCTTGACCTTTGCGATTTCGTCCTGGATGTCGTTGACGTTCTGGAAGGCGCCGAGCATGGGTGGGTTGTTGATCAGCGTGTACGCTTTCATCATTTTCTTGTTGTACTCCTGGGCCTGCTGCGCCGGGAGTTTCAGATCGAAGAGTTCCGCCCGCAGGTTGCTGAGTTGATCGCTCAGTTTGGAGCGCTCGTTCTTCAGGATCTGGTAGGCATCGTGCATACGCTTTGCCTTGTCCATGGCGCTCAGTCCCGCCTTGGCGGTTGCCTCGGCCTCGCCGCTCTTGGGGGTACTCGTTTCAGTCTCGGTCTGTTTCAGGGTCTGCTTGACCTCCGCCGATTCGCGCACGCGCTGCTGGTCCACCGGCGAGGGGGCGAACAGGAAATAGACGGCGACAATAACGGCGATGATGATGATGGCGATGGATATTTTTTTCTTCATGAGTCGGGGCTGCGTGGGCCGTGCTTGGATTTTTCGTTAGGGGGCAGTCTATTGCAGGGTGGTGGCGGTCGGCAATGCGGCTTTTTACCGATCCCGCTTCTTCCCGCATTCCTGCAATAGTGCACAGGAATATCTTTTATTTCAACAGCTTATTGATCTATTAGACTCGTTTTCTAAAATCGATCTTATAAAAACCGGCTAATCTCCCGTTATTTAAAGAAAAATTACTTGATTTTCCCGATCCCGTGGTCTAGACATATAGCCAGACTGTCTTTTTACGGGGAGACAAAAATAATGCGGGCTCAACGACTTAACGGCCATGCCCGGCATCGCCAGCGTCCCGCCGGCCTCCACCTGGCCAGCGCCCGGCCCATCCGGGACCACCAGACCGGCTTCATCCACCATCCCACCGGCTTCCCCCTGGACTTCAAGCGCATCTGGTTCAACGGCCTGCGCCGCAGCGACGAGCTGAACAGCGGCGAGGTAGGGCTGATCTTCGAATCGGATAAGTACATCAAGCCCGGCTGGACGCTGGAAATCACCATACCCGTGCACAACGCTGTCGAGCGTTTCCGCGGCAAGGTGGTACTGGTCCGGCACAACGGCGAGCACTACGAGATCGGCCTGTGGCTGCGCCGCGGCGCCGACGCCAGCCGCGCCCGCATCGTCGAACAGATCTGCCACATCGAGGCCTACATGAAGGAAAGGAAATACCGCGACGGCCCCTACTGCCTGAACCGCGACCGCATTGCCAATGAGTGGATTGTGAATAATGCGGGATCGGTACCTACCTTGTAACTGCAGTGAGTAGTAAGTAGTGAGTAGTCAGTAGAAAAAGATCCCTTGTCATCCCGGAAAGGCCGCCAGGCCTTATCCGGGATCCAGTCTTCGATAAACTTTGGCGTGGATACCGGATAACCTGCTGCGCAGGTTTCCGGTATGACGGAAGTATTAAAACTACTTACTACTCACTACTTACTACTCACTGTCTTTACCCGCAGGCGACGCCGGTGCCGCCCAGGCCGCAGTAGCCCATGGGATTCTTGGCCAGGTACTGCTGGTGATAGTCCTCGGCGTAGTAGAACGGTGGGGCATCGCGGATTTCCGTGGTGATTTCACCGTAGCCCGCCTGGTGCAGGCGCTGCTGGTATTCTTCCGCAGAAGCATGCGCCATCTGTTTCTGTTCCTCGTTGAAGGCGTAGATGGCGGAGCGGTACTGGGTGCCGACATCGTTGCCCTGGCGCATGCCCTGGGTGGGATCGTGGGATTCCCAGAACACCCGCAGCAGGGTCCGGTAGTCGATGTCCTGGGGGTCATACACCACCAGCACCGCCTCGGTATGGCCGGTGCGGCCGCTGCAGACTTCCTCGTAGGAGGGATTGGGCGTGTAGCCGCCGGCATAGCCCACCGCCGTGGTGTAGACACCCTCCAGCTCCCAGAACTTGCGTTCCGCGCCCCAGAAGCAGCCCAGGCCGAACACCGCCTGCTGCGTTTCCGGCGGGAACGGCGGCAGCAGGGGGTGGCCGTTGACGTAGTGCCGGTTGCTCACCGGCATGGGGGTGTCGCGGCCCGGCAGGGCGTCTTCCGGGCGCGGCATGGCGGTTTTTTTACTCAGCAGGCTCATCACTGGGTGTTTCGACCTCGGTCACTTCAAAAATATCCTTATAGCCCAGGTACAGGCTGGCCATGAGTACCGGTATCAGCACCAGCCAGCCCAACAGCAGCGGAATGCTGGCGACGATGGCCAGCACCAGGCTCACCAGGCCGTAAATCAGGAACGGCCAGATATTCTTCATGCAGCCGCTGAAACTCTGCTTCAGGGCGTCGATGGCGGTCTGGCTGTCGAGAATGATCAGGGCCGGGGCGAACCACAGGGCCATGAGCACCGGCACGTAAAGTGCCAGCGAGATCAGCATCATGAGCAGGATGCCCAGGTACATGCCGACGGGCACGGTCGTGGCGCCGCTTTCCACGCCGTGCATGAAATGCATGATGGAGCCCATGCCGCCCGTGAACGGCATGACGATGATCATGGCAATCACCATGATGACAATGCCGGCGACGTACTGCAGCAGGCCGAGGAGTATCAGCTGCCCCGTATTGCGGGAGAAACCGGCGAACAGGTGATTCAGGGACAGGCTGCCGCCCTGGTCCAGTTCGCGGCAGCCCAGGATCACGCCGCCCACCAGCACCGGGGTCAGCATGGCCATCAGGATGCCGCCGATGAACGGCAGCAGTGACAGCACGAGGAAGAATACCAGCATGATGATGCTGATCCCGAGCCAGACACCGATGCCGCGCCGGAAATAATCAAACCCTTCCGTCAACCAGGCGGCGCCCCGCCCCGCCTCGACTGTCTTGATGGTGATCATGCCGGTGTCCCCTTTACGTATTATTTTGCCGCCCGATACTGGCCAGAACGGGGGGAAAAATCAAGGGTTACTGCGGTGAGTAGTGAGTAGTAAGTAGTCAGTAGTAAAAACAGTTCGTCATACCGGAAACCTGCGCAGCAGGTTATCCGGTATCCAGCCATGGTTAATCGAGGACTGGATGCCGGATAGCCCTTCGGGCTTCCGGCATGACGATAGTTGTAATGAGTAGTGACTAGTCAGTAGCAAAAGAAGTCCGTCATACCGGAAACCTGCGCAGCAGGTTATCCGGTATCCAGCCACGGTTAATCGAGGACTGGATGCCGGATAGCTCTTCGGGCTTCCGGCATGACGATAGTTGTTTTGACTACTAACTACTTACTGTCTTTCACCAGCTGGTGAAAGAGACTCGACTCCCGCTTGAAAAACCCCTCGGTGTGAAAGGAATCGGCCAGGCCGAGGAGTTCGTAGTCCAGGTGGTGGCAGTATTCGTGCAGGACCGTGCGCAGGTAGGTGCGAAAGGCCACCACCCGCTTGTGTTGGGCGGTGCGCATCCACACGGTGAGGCGCGGGGTGACGCCCTCGTCCTCCGGTTCGTACAGGCCGTGCAGTTCGCCCCAGTCGTTGGAGGGTCTCGCGCTCAGCACCCGGGTGCGCACGGGAATGACGCCGAAGGCCGCGGTCATGGCATCGACCAGGGCTGCTGTTGCACGCTCTGTCGCCGCCCGGTTCTCAGCGGCCAGGCCCTGCTCCACGGCAATGACCAGATCCGTAAAGCCCGGCGCGCCCTTGAGTTCCAGGCGTTCGACGGCGTCGCTCTTGCGGTAGATGGCCTTCTGGGTGCGGTTCAGGCGGCGGTAATAATTAAAGACCATGGGACGGCGTGTGCGGCGGCTCAGCTGCTGGCGCAGTCAATGCACAGCGGCGTGGCCGGATCGAAGAGCAGGCGCCCCTCGGCGATTTCCTCGCCACAGCGCACGCACAGGCCGTAGTCGCCGGCCTCCAGGCGCCCCAGGGCCGCTTCGATGCGAGCCAGCTCCACTTCGCGGCGGCGGTTGGTTTCGCGGGACATGGCCTGGGCCTGCAGGGCGTCCATGCGCGACAGCCGGCCCACCCGTGCCTGGTCCAGCTCCACGGTCCCGGCGGCGTCCCGGCCCGTCCCGGCGACGTCCTGCAGGGCGTCGCGGCGCTGCAGCAGCAGCTCACGGAACCGGTGTAAATCTGGCGAGTCATAGGGTGAGTTCATGGTGTCGGGCATTGTCCCGGCCGAGGTGATGTCCGGCAAGCAACTTGCCGGGCTCGACTGAGAGGGAATCTGTATGTTATTGATTTATTAATTAATATTTGTGTCCCGCTGCTGAATCTTTATAGCGATCAGGCATAGATTTGATTGATTTATATTCAATAATATTCCTAAAAAAGATGTTGCAACGCACAATTTCCTGCGCTATGATGCATTGCAACATACGAGGCATGACCAACAGGAGGTCACCATGAATACACAGGTAAACAAGTTTTTTGCGCCGCTGCGCGAGCTGAACGCCCTTGCTGTTGAGAATGTCGAGAAGCTCGTCGATATCCAGATGAAGTATATCGAAGACAGCACCAAGGCGACCATCGAATCCATGAAGGGTGCCGCTGCCGTCAGTGACATGGAGGGACTGAAGTCCTACCTGACCAAGCAGACCGAAGCCAACAAGGAACTGGCCGAGCGTGCCCTGTCCGACAGCAAGTCGGTCATGGAGCTGGGCAAGAGCTACACCAGCGAAGTCCAGAAGATCATGAAGGATGCCATGGCTGCCGGCAACTAAGCAGCAAGTCATCCACACCGAATTCCGCTAGCTTCTCCCCCCCTGAGATAGCGGAGTATAGGGGCCGCCCTCCCCCCCTTGGGCGGTCCCCCCTTAGTTTGGGCCGCCCGCCCCCCGGGCGGCCTTTTTTTTGTTACGGCTGTGAACCGTATACGCCGTCATGCCGGCGAAGGCCGGCATCCAGTCAATTCAATTATTCCCTGTTCTGTTGCATCAATGTAAGGATGATTCGTCTACTGGATTCCGGCGTGCGCCGGAATGACGATTTTTACGATTCACGACTAACGATTCACGATTCACCTCTATCCTTCACCTCCCCTCCTGCAATTTCCCGGTGCTTTCCCCCTGACTCCGTAATGCCGGCGGAATCCACAAACTGCAACTCCGCCAGCCGCGCGTACAGCCCGTTACGCTGCATCAGTTCCTCGTGGCGGCCTTCCTCGACGATGCGGCCCTCGGCCATGACCACGATGCGATCCGCCTTCTTGACCGTGGCCAGGCGGTGGGCGATGACCAGGGTGGTGCGGTCCTGCATCAGGTGTTCCAACGCCTCCTGTACCAGGCGCTCGCTTTCCGCGTCCAGGGAGCTGGTGGCCTCGTCCAGGAGCAGGATGGGGGCGTTGCGCAGGATGGCCCGGGCGATGGCGATACGCTGTTGCTGGCCGCCGGAGAGGCGCACGCCGCGTTCTCCCAGGAAGGCGTCGTAACCGCCGGGCAGGCGGCGGATGAATTCATCGGCGACGGCGGCGCGGGCCGCGGCGCGAACTTCCTCGTCCGTGGCGCCGGGGCGGCCGTAGCGGATGTTTTCCAGGGCATTGTCCGCGAACAGCATGGTCTGCTGGGGCACGATGCCGATCAGGCCGCGCACGTCTTCCAGCGCGGCCGTACGGATATCCACGCCATTGAGACAGATGCGGCCCGCCTGCGGATCGTGAAAACGCAGCAGCAGGCGGAATACCGTGCTCTTGCCGGCGCCGGACGGTCCGACCAGGGCCACGGTCTCACCGGGATTCACCGTCAGGGTGAAGTCCTCCAGGGCGGGATGATCCGGCCGGGAGGGATAACGGAAAGCCACCGCCTCCAGGGTTATGCGCCCGCCGCCGGCGGGCAGCGGGACCGGATGCGCCGGCGAGCGGATGTCCGATTGCGCGTCCAGCAGTTCCAGCAGCCGTTCCATGGCGCCGGCGGCGCGCTGCACGTCACCCCAGATCTCGCCCAGGGCGGTGGTGCTGCCGGCAACGAATACGGCATAGAGCAGGAACTGGCCCAGGGTGCCGGGGCTGAGGCCGCCCGCCACCACCGACCGCGCGCCCAGCCACAACACCGCGATAATGGCGCCGAAGGCGGTGAGGACAATGGTGCCGGACAGCAACGAGCTCGTGAACAGGCGCCGGCGCGCCGCGGCGAAGGCGCGTTCTACCGTCTCGTTGTAGTGCACGCCGAATACCGCCTCCAGGGTAAAGGCCTGGACGATGTGGATGGCGTTCAACACTTCGCCGGCGAGGCTGCTGGTATCGGCGACGCGATCCTGGCTGACGCGGGACAGCCTTCTGACCTTGCGCCCGTACAGCAGCACCGGCAGCACCACCACCGGTACCAGCAGCAGGATCAGCAGCGTCAGGCGCGGACTGGTGACGAACAACATGAGCAGCGCGCCCAGCAGCATCACCAGGCTGCGCAGGGCGATGGACATGCCCGCGCCGCACACCGACTGCACCAGGGTGGTGTCGGCGGTGAGCCGGGACAACACCTCGCCGCTGCGGGTTTCCTCGAAGAAACCGGGACTGAGCAGGATCACGTGACTGAATACCCGTTTGCGCAAATCGGCCACGAATCGCTCGCCAATCCACATCACGGCGTAGTGACGCAGGCCGGCAAAGACCGCGAAAGCTGCTCCCAGGACCAGCAGGGACAGGAAATAACGGTTGATGGAGCGGACGTGTTCGCCGGAGAAACCGTAATCGATGACATAGCGGATGGCCACCGGCATGGCCAGGGCCGCCGCTGAAGCGAGCAGCAGGCAGGCCAGCGCCAGGACGATGCGCACGGTATAAGGGCGGAGAAACGGCCAGGCCCGGCGCAGGGGACGCAGGTCGCGTGTGCCGGGCAGACGCAGCGTTCCGTCACGCTTTTCCCCTTCCTTCACCATCGCCGCGCGCGGCCGGAACGAGGCGCCGGGAAATAACGCTGTTCCCGCCACTGCCTATTCAGTAACATTGTTTTCCCGTTGCAGTTATCAAACCGTCATCACTCATTGCGGGCGCCGTCCTGATCACGCCGGACGCCGGGCCCGTACATTACAGGTGCCGACATGTGGGCGAATTTTATCAGCGATTACGGCATGTTTCTGGCAAAACTCGGAACCGTTGTTCTCCTGTTGCTGTTCGCGGTGGGGGTGGTGTTCTACCTGTTCATGCGCGCCCGATCGGGCACGGAAGAACACCTGGAAGTGAAAAACCTCAACCGCAAGTATGAACAGCTCAAGCTGACCCTGAACTCGGCCATGCTGTCCCGCGGCCGCTTCAAGCAGGTGCTCAAGCAGCACAAGGCGCGGCAGAAAGCCCGGGAGAAGAGTGCCGGCAAGGACAGCGACCGGCGGCGCCTGTACGTGCTCCACTTCAAGGGGGATATCCGGGCCAGCCACGTCAGCTCCCTGCGCGAGGAGATCAGCGCCCTGCTCACCGTCGCGGAAGACGGCGACGAGGTACTGGTGGTACTGGAGAGCAGCGGCGGCACGGTGCACGGCTACGGCCTCGCCGCCTCCCAGCTCAAGCGCATCCGGGATCACGGCCTCAAGCTGACCGTGGCGGTGGACAAGGTCGCCGCCAGCGGCGGCTACATGATGGCCTGCGTGGCCAATCATATCATCGCCGCTCCCTTCGCCGTGATCGGATCCATCGGCGTCCTCGCCCAGATCCCCAACTTCAACCGCTTCCTGAAGAAGCACAACATCGACTTCGAACAACTTTCCGCCGGCGAGTACAAGCGCACCCTGACCCTGTTCGGGGAAAACACCGAGGCCGACCGGGAAAGGATGCAGCAGGAGCTGGACGAAACCCACGTGCTGTTCAAGCAGTTCGTCAAGGACAACCGTCCCGGCGTGGATATCGACAAGACCGCCACCGGCGAACACTGGTACGGCCAACGCGCCCTGGATCTCGGCCTGGTGGACGAACTGCGCACCAGCGACGACTATATCAGCAGCGCCGCGGAGAAGACCGACGTCTATGAGCTGGAGTACGTACGCAAGAAGCCGCTGGTGGAGAAGCTTTTCGGGAGCTCGGTGCGGCTGTTTGAGAACAGTTAGTACAACGTAGGGTGGATTAGCGGCGCAGCCGCGTAATCCACCGTAACTAATTCCACATTAGTCTGTTCCGCGGAATAACGGCTGCTACAAAACATAAGGAAGAATTCAATACGGTGGGTTACGCGGTGCTGGTGCACCGCTAACCCACCCTACGAACTTACTATTCACTATTTACTATTCACCATTCACCGCCTTCCTCACTTCCTCCCCAATCACCCTGATCCCCTCGCTCACCACCTCGTCCGGCATGGCGTAGCTGAGTCGGAGGCATTCGTCCTTGTGTTTCCAGTCCTCTTCGATGCCGGGGAAGAAGTAATGGCCGGACAGGACCAGGACGCCGCGGGCCTTGAGGCGCTGGTAGAGTTCCTCGCTGCTGATGGGCAGGCCGGGGAACCACAGCCACAGGAAGATGGCGCCCTCGGCCTTGTGGATGTAATAGTCCAGGCCGTCCAGTTCGCGCCGGCAGCAGTCTATGGCGAACCCGGCCTTGCGCCGGTAATACGGCCGGATCAGGGTTTCGCTCATGGTCATGATCTCGCCGCTGCTGACCAGGTCCTGGGCCAGCACCGGGCCAAGGCTGCCCATGGCGAGATTGAAGATGCCGTTCATGCCGGCCACGGCCTGCACCACTTCTTCGCCGGCGATAATGATGCCCGTGCGTGCCGCCGGCAGGCCGAGCTTGGACAGGCTCATGCACAGGATCATGTGCTCGTCCCATTCCAGGGTTGCCTCGGTGAAAATGATATCGGGAAACGGCATGCCGTAGGCGTTGTCGACAATCAAGGGTATGCCGCGCTCGCGGGTCAATGCCGACAGGCGCCGCATCTCGGCGTCGGTGAGCACGTTGCCGGTGGGATTGGTGGGGCGTGACACGCACACGGCGCCGACGCTCTCGTCCACGGTCAGGCTGTCGAAGTCGACGTGGTACTTGAAGCTGCGATCATCGAAGGTCTCGATATCCGGCCGGTTGGCGAGAAAGATGTCGCCGGAGAGACCGACGTCGCTGTAACCGATGTATTCGGGCGCCAGCGGCAGCAGGATGCGCCGGTAGCTGCCATCCGGGAATTCCCCGGCCAGCATGTTGAACAGCATGAAAAATGCGGACTGGCTGCCGGCGGTCAGAACGATGTTGTCCGGGGTAATGCCCCAGCCGTACTTGTCGTTGAAAAGCGCCGCCAGGGCTTCAATGAACCGCCGGTTGCCCCCCGGCGGATCATAGTCACCGATGAAGTGGGAGAACGCCGCCGCATCGTCCACCAGGCGCTGCATGCGTTCCCGGAAGAAGGCTTCCACCTCGGGAATATGCGCCGGGTTGCCGCCGCCCAGCATGAGCACGGGCCTGTCGCTCGCCATGGCCTCGCCCAGGTCTTCCATGAGCTGCACGATGCCGGAGTGTTCGGTGTAGCGTTTGGCGAAGTTTGAGTAGTTCATTATTCGTGGCGTGGCTCGTGGCTCGTGGCTCGTGGCTCGTGGCTCGTGAATTAGCGTCATTCCGGCGAATGCCGGAATCCAGTCAATTCAATTACTCCCTGTTATGTTGCACCAGTATAAAGAAGATTTGTCTACTGGATTCCGGCGTGCGCCGGAATGACGGCGAAATATCAATAATCCGATCAATACTATCTGCATTATGGGCTTCATTACATCAAGTCTTCATAAAGATCGTGCCACTCAGGATTCATTTCCTCGATGGCTTTCAGTTTCCAGTATCGCTTCCAGGACTTGACTGTCTTCTCCCGACTTATCGCCGATTCCATGGTTTCATGCAACTCGTACCATACCAGATTATTTAATCCATATTTTTCCGTAAAACCCTCAACGACTTTATTCTTGTGTTCCCATATTCGTTTACTCAGGTTCGAGGTAACGCCGACATATAACGTGCCATTACGTTGATTCGTGAGTATGTAAACACAAGGCTGCCTGTCCATAGCAATTCCTCCTTAACCGTCATTCCGGCGAAGGCCGGAATCCAGTCAATTCAATTGTTCCCTGTTCTGTTGCACCAATATAAAGAAGTTTCGTCTACTGGATGCCGGCGTGCGCCGGCATGACGGCGCTTTTTCGATTCACGACTCACGATTCACGATTCACGATTTACTACTTACTACTTACTATTCACCACTCACTTATCCCACAAAACCTTCCCGATCAGCACCAGCCGCATCGCCCGCTCGGCGGCATCGGCGATGAGTTTTTTGGCCGCGTCCATGGCTTCTTCCAGGGTCATAGCCCGGGGGATGGCGGCCTCGATGGCGTCTATGCCGTGTTCGAACACATCGCGGGCGTTGTCCGCCAGACTGCCGCCGATGGCGATGACCGGGATGCCGTGGCGGCGCGCCAGGCGCGCCACGCCGGCCGGGGTCTTGCCGTAGGCGGTCTGGAAATCCACCTGGCCTTCGCCTGTAATAACCAGGTCCGCCTGTTTTAGCTGTTGCTCCAGGTCCACCGCCTCCATGACGATGTCGATGCCGCTGCGGAGTTCGGCGCCGGCAAAGGCCATGAGGCCGGCGCCGAGGCCGCCGGCCGCACCGGCGCCGGGAATTTTTGCCACGTCCCGGCCCAGGGTCTTTTTCATCATGGCGCCCAGGTGGCGCAGGTTGGCGTCCAGTTGCTCCACCGCTTCCGGGTCCGCGCCTTTCTGCGGGCCGAATACCCGCGCCGCGCCGCGCCGGCCGTAGAGGGGATTGTCCACGTCGCAGGCGACGATGACTTCGGTATCCGCCAGGGCCGGGAGCCGCTCCGACAAATCGATGGACGCAATGCGGTCCAGCATGCCGCCGGCCAGGGCGGCGCGGATGAGCCTGCCGTTGGCGTCGCGGAATTTTACGCCCAGGGCCTGGGCCATGCCGGCGCCACCGTCGGTGGTGGCCGAACCGCCGATGCCGATGATGAGGCGGCGGGCGCCGCGGCGCATGGCGTCGGCCATGAGCTCCCCGGTGCCGTAGGTGCTGGTCTTGAGCGGATTGCGCGCGCGTCCCGACACCAGCGGCAGGCCGGAGGCCTCGGCCATTTCAATGACGGCGGTCCGCTCGTCGGCAAGCAGGCCATAACGGGCACGGACCGGTTTCCCGGCCGGGCCCTTCACGGTCTTGCGGACAATACGCCCGCCGACGGCGTCCACCAGGGACTGCACGGTGCCCTCGCCGCCGTCGGCCATGGGCACACGGGTGCAGCGGGCGTCGGGCAGCACGCGCCGGATCCCCTTCTCGATGGCCGCGGCCACCTCCAGGGAGGTCAGGCTCCCCTTGTAGGAATCCGGTGCAATAACGATGTGCATGGGCTCAGTCCCTGGCAAAGTCGCGATTTTACCAAGTTCGCTCCGCCGGTGCCGCAATCATCAGTTACGTGCCACGGATGACTCCCGGTGCGCGATATGTTGGTCCGTGGTTCTCCACGCAGCTGGAAATTAACCACGGAGGGCACGGAGAACACGGAGTAATATAAAATTAAAATGCGTATCGGAACTTTATAAATTTCTTCATCTCCGTGTCCTCCGTGCTCTCCGTGGTTCAAAAATCAGTTTATCGGGGCCCATCACCGGCCAGTCCCCGGATCATGGCGGTAAGGCCGGTGACCAGGCGGGCCATGCGGCCGTAATCCAGCGTCTTCCAGGTATCGCCCATGTTGTGGTAGCCGTAATTGCGGAAGTTGCTGGTGTCCGTGATCATCACCCCCGGATAGCCGAAAGCCCAGTACGAGGCCTGGTCGGAACGGCGGATGTCCGGGACCAGCCACTCCGGCGCGACCATGCCCTCGGACGGGAACACCCGCTGTTGCCGGAACACGGCGATGGCCCGGTGCACGACGTTGCGGGAATCCAGATTGCCGACGAAGGCGATGAAGTCGCCCCGGTCCGGGTAAAAGGGACGGATGACGCCGGGGTAACGCTGACTGCCGGGCTCGTCGGAGTAATAGCCGATCATTTCCAGGGAGAACATGGCGACGATGTTCTCGCCGCGGTCCCGGGAATGCTCCGCGCTGACCCGGCTGCCCATATCGTCGGTGCCGTAGAAGGGTTCCTCCTCGTTGCAGAAGGCGATGAAGCGGACGCTGCGCGGGAAGCGCTTGCCCTGGAGGGCGCGGGCGATCTCCAGCAGGCCGGCCACGCCCGAGGCGTTGTCGTCGGCGCCGGGCGTACCCCGGACGGTGTCGTAGTGGGCACCGACGACGATGACCTGGTCCTGTTTCTCGCGGCCGTGCAGTTCCACGCTGATATTGCGGTACGGCTTGTCACCGAATTCGCGGACGGCGGGGACGTAACCGAAGGAGCGCAACTGTGCCTCGATATAGTCGGCAGCGCGGTCCAGTGAATCGCCGTGCTCGCTGCGGCGCTCCCCGATGTCCCCGGCAAGAACACGGACATGCCGGGTCAGATCCTCGCGCATCTGTTTCTGCTGCGGATCCAGAGGTGGCAGCGATCCGCGCAGGGAGCGGCCCGGCATGTGGATACAATAATACACGGCGGCGGCCGCCAGTCCGCCCGCGATCAGTACGACCAGCAGGAAAGTGATACCGAGAAAAGCCAGCCTGGATTCCACGTTGCACGGATGCCGGATCAAACCTGCCGGCAAGTTTACAGAAGATGACTGCTGCGGGATACTTGGCGCCATGGCCGTTTTCGATGAACTGATCGAGTCACGCATCCGCGAAGCCATGACCCGCGGCGATTTCGATGATCTGCCCGGCAAGGGTGAGCCCCTGCCCGAGGAGGAAGACGCCTTCGTGCCGAACGAGATGCGCATGGCCTACAAGATCCTGAAGAACGCCGGCTACCTCCCGCCGGAACTGGAACTGCGCCGCGACATCGCCGCTGTCGAATCCGCCCTGGTCAACGCGGAAGAAAACGATCCCCAACGCCGCCGCAACCTGAAGAAACTCCAGGCCCTGTTCCTGCGCCTGGACGAATCCCGCCGCCGGCAGGCGAATTTGCTGGTGCGGGAGGAGTATTACGAAGCTGTACTGAAGAAGCTTTGAACGGCGGTGAATGGTGAATAGTAAATAGTAAAAGAATACCGTCATGCCGGAAAACACGAAGTGTTTATCCGGCATCCAGCCGTTGCTTATCGAAGACTGGATCCCGGATAACTGCTGCGCAGTTTCCGGGATGACGTTTTTCTACTATTCACTATTCACTATTCACTATTTACCATTCACTGCCTTACCGCATTTCCCCCCATTCGACCTCATCGCCAACCCGAATCCCATGCCGATCCGCCTCGCCGGCATTCAGCTCCAGGACGGCGCGGGCCGGCTTGCCCGAGGAGATGACATCGGTGTTCAGGGGTTTGGCGTGGGCGGCGATGCCGGCGATCCGGCCATGCTCGTCGATGAACAGCATGTCCAGGGGCAGGTAGGTGTTTTTCATCCACATTTGTATTGTCTGCGTCCGGTGGTAGACGAACAGCATGCCGTGATCCGGGGTCATGGACTTGCGGTACATGAGGCCGCGGCGCATCTGGGCGCGGCTGGTGGCGATTTCCACGTGATAATTGACAGTCTTGCCGGCCGCGGTGTGGATGCGCAGGGGCCGGGTTTCGGGACGGACCGTGCCGCAGGCCGTGACCAGCGCGGCCAGCAGCAGCAGGCGCGCCATGGAAATGACGGGCCGGGTCACGGGTTCAGCCCTGGGCCAGAAGATCGCGCAGATCGATGACCGCGGCATTGGCGCGGGAGATGTACGAGGCCATGACCAGGGAATGGTTGGCCACGAGGCCGAAGCCGGTGCCGTTGAGAATGACGGGGCTCCAGACCGTCTGCTGGGTGGCTTGCAGTTCGCGGACGATCTGCTGCAGGCTGACCAGCGCGTTCTTGTCCTGCAGCACCGAGTGGAAATCGATTTCCACCGCCCGCATGAATTCGATCAGGGCCCAGGTGGAACCGCGCGCCTCGTAGAAGGTGTCGTCGAGCTGCATCCACGGCGTCTTGACCTTGACCACCTGCGGGCTGCTGGTGGACTGGCGGGCGGCGGCCTCGCCGGACAGATCGGTGTTGACCCGGGACTGGCCCACACTGGCACTGAGGCGCTGCGACAGGCTGCCCAGGCGCTTCTCCACCACCGCCAGCCAGGAGCGCAGATTGTCGGCGCGGGCATAGAACTGGGCGTTGGGCTGGTCGGGATCGCTGAGGCGCTTCATGTAGCGCTTCAGGGCCCTGAGCCCTTTGCGGTATTCGCCCTCCGTGGTGGGCAGCAGCCATGATTCGCTGTCGAAATTAAACTGCGGTTCGACAATGGCCAGGTCCTTGTCCTCCGTGGACTGGGACTGGGAGCGGCTGAAGTCATTGCGAAAGGCGCGGGCAAAGTCGCGCGACTGGACGATGGCGCCGAATTCCCAGTTGGGAATGTTGTCCATGAGCACGCCGGGCGGGAAGACGTCATTGCCCAGGTAGCCGCCGGGCTTGTCGAGGACGGTCTGCATGACCTTGTACAGGGTGGCGGCGGAGACATAGCCGGTCACGGGCGTCGCATCGCTGCCGGACAGTTCCCGGGCCGCCTGCCTGACGTCGAAGTTGTCCGGCTCGGTGCTCCAGTAGACCATGAGCACCAGGACGACCACGATGTAGACAAGCAGGGCAATCCCCAGGCCTTTCGCCAGCCAGCCGGCTTTTTCGCGGATATTCAGATCGGTCATGCGGGTTCCGGAAGGTTGTTTCAGGTGTTTACTATGCCCGTAACGGCAGTGAGTAGTAAATAGTAAGTAGTGAATAGTTTACCGTCATTCCGGCGAATGCCGGAATCCAGTCTATTTAATCATTCCCTGTTCTGTTGCACCAACGTAAAGAAAATTCATCTACTGGATGCCGGCGTGCGCCGGCATGACGGCAAAGCAATCGTCATTCCGGCGAAGGCCGGAATCCAGTCTATTTAATCATTCCCTGTTCTGTTGCACCAACGTAAAGAAGATTTATCTACTGGATGCCGGCGTGCGCCGGCATGACGGCAAAGCAATCGTCATTCCGGCGAAGGCCGGAATCCAGTCTATTTAATCATTCCCTGTTCTGCTGCACCAACGTAAAGAAGATTTATCTACTGGATGCCGGCGTGCGCCGGCATGACGGCAAAGCAATCGTCATTCCGGCGAAGGCCGGAATCCAGTCTATTTAATCATTCCCTGTTCTGCTGCACCAAC
>Ga0209918_1001038_pt1 | contig 16063 bp, 14 predicted proteins | sample SalPonD_shore_MG_FD_185712 | JGI IMG/M metagenome (GOLD analysis project Ga0209918, IMG submission 185712) | Salt pond soil microbial communities from South San Francisco under conditions of wetland restoration - Salt Pond MetaG... | ecosystem: Environmental > Aquatic > Marine > Intertidal zone...
GTGTACCCGACCGTAGCTTTGGGCGACCAGGTTGATGGCCTCGGTGGTGCCGCGCACGAACACGACCTCGCGGCTCTCGGGTGCGTTGATGAAGGCACGCACCTTCTCGCGCGCCTCCTCGTAGGCGGCGGTGATGCGTTCGCTGAGGGTGTGCGCGCCGCGGTGCACGTTGGAATAGTCCCGCCCGTAGTACTGGGCGATGGTGTCCAGGACCGTCTGCGGCTTCTGGGCCGTGGCCCCGTTGTCCAGGTACACGAGAGGCTTGCCGTGCACCTCCTGGTGCAATGCGGGAAAGTCCGCGCGGAGGCGTTCGACGTCCAGCGCCGGCGCGCCGGCGGGTGCCATCTTGTCCGTGGCCGTGCTCATAGCACCTCCTCGAGCGACCGGGCACCGAGCAGGCGCCCGGTGATCTGCTCCTGGAGCTGGTCATGGACCGGCTGCAGACCCATGCGCTCCAGGATGTCACTGGCAAAGGCGTAGACCAGCAGATTGCGCGCGAGTTCGTAGTCTATCGCGCGCGAGCGCAGATAGAACAGGGCGTCGGCGTCGAGCTGGCCGACGGTGGCGCCGTGGGAGCACTTCACGTCGTCGGCGTAGATCTCCAGCTGCGGGCGGCTGTCGGCTTCGGCGTGCTCGGACAGGAGCAGGTTGTTATTGCGCTGCTCGGCGTCGGTGTGCTGTGCATCGGGCGAGACGATCACCCGGCCGCTGAAGACCGTGCGCGAACGCCCATCCAGTACGCCCTTGTACCACTGGCGGCTGGTGCCGTGCGGGCGCCGGTGCTCGACGACGAGATGATTGTCCACGTGCTGGCGACCGTGCGTCAGGTTGAGACCGTTGAGGTGGCACTCGGCACCCTCGGCATCGAGCACGGCGTGCAGGTCGCTGCGCGCCAGGCGCGAGCCGAGGGCGACATTGTGACCGGTGTAACGGCTGTCGCGCCCCTGGTGCACGTGCAGGCCGGCCACGTGAAAGGACTGCTCGGCCTCGCGTTGGAGCTTGTAGTGCTCCACGCTCGCGTTGTCCTCCAACACGATTTCGGTCAGGGCGTTGGTCGCGTAGGCCCCGGTCTCAATGCCTGCCGCATAGGACTCGATCACGACGGCGCGGCTGCCCGAGTCGGCCACGACCACGTTGCGAAGATGCGCGGCTGCACCGTCCTCCGCCGAGTTTCCGGTGCACAACCCGGTAGAGAGATAGACGAGCTGGATTGGACGTTCGAGCTCGATATTGCGGCCGATGTGTACGTACGCACCGTCGGCGAACAACGCCGTATTGAGCGCCGCAAAACCATTGGCATCGTGCGCCGCATGGCGTCCCAGCACGGCTTCGAGTGCTCCGGGCCGCTCCTCGAGCGCGGCTGCCAGGCTGGAGACGGTCACACCCTTGGGCAGGCGCTCGACGTCGGACAACCGGGGATTGAGGCGGCCGTCGACGAACACGAGCCGGTACGCGCCGCCGAGCAGGTGCGGCTGCAGGGCGCGCTCGTCGACCGTGCCGGCCTCGCCGGGACCGGCCGGGCGCAGCCCGTGCTTGGCCAGCGCCTTGAGGTCGGTGTACTTCCAGGCCTCGTCGCGCGGGCCGGGCAGGCCGCGGTCCAGGAACCAGGCCAGGGCGTCGCGGCGCAGCCGGCCCAGCCACGGCGCGTCGCGCCCCGGCAGGCTGGATTCCAGGCGGCGAAAATCGCCGGCGTAGAGGTCGGTGTTGACGGCATTCATGCCGACGTGCCTCCGCCGGCTTCACTCGGCCGGGCACGGGCGGCGCTGTCGCCGGGCGACTGCTCGAGCCAGCCGTAGCCGCGTTCCTCGAGCTCCTGGGCCAGTTCGCGCCCGCCGGACTTGACGATGCGCCCGCCGGCGAGCACATGCACGTAGTCGGGCACGATGTAATTCAACAGGCGCTGGTAGTGAGTGACCACGATGAAGGCTCGCTCCGGGCTGCGCAGGCTGTTCACGCCGTCAGCGACGATCTTCAGCGCGTCGATGTCCAGGCCCGAGTCGGTCTCGTCGAGGATCGCCAGGCGGGGCTCGAGCACGGCCATCTGCAGGATCTCGTTGCGTTTCTTCTCGCCGCCCGAGAAGCCCTCGTTGACCGCGCGATAGATGAGCTCTTCTTTCATCTCCACGAGTTTCATCTTGTCCTTGACCAGTGCGAGGAAGTCCATGGCATCGAGCTCGGGCTCGCCGCGGTGCTTGCGCAGCGCGTTGACCGCGGCCTTGAGCAGATACACGTTGCTCACGCCCGGGATCTCCACCGGATACTGGAAGGCCAGGAACAAGCCCTCGCGGGCACGCTCCTCCGGGCTGAGCTCGGTCAGGTCGCGGTCGTCGTAGCGAACTTCGCCGGCCGTGACCTCGTAGCCGTCGCGCCCGGCGATCACATTGGCCAGCGTACTCTTGCCTGAGCCGTTGGGGCCCATGATGGCGTGGACCTCACCGGCGCCGACCTCCAGGTCGATACCGCGCAATATCTCTGCACCATCTACCGAGGCGTGCAGGTCTTTAATAATCAACATGCTCACGTTTACGTCTCCCAATATGAGTGGCGAGCAGCGAGTGACGAGGTACGAGGGAAACAGTTACCAATTCTCGCGCCTCGAAACGTGTCACCTCGTCGTCGGATACGTCTCCTGATAACAATTAAGCTCCGTAGTTGAGTGACGAGTTGCGAGCAACGACGGAAGTTAGTTAGTCCTCGCTGCTCGAACCTCGGTCCGCGTACCTGCCGTCGGTTGCGCGCGCTTCGCGCGCTCAACCGACGGCGCCTTCCAGGCTGACGCCGAGGAGCTTCTGCGCCTCGACGGCGAACTCCATCGGCAGCTCCTTGAAGACCTCTTTGCAGAAGCCGTTGACGATCATGGACACGGCGTCTTCCTCGGACAGGCCGCGGCTGCGGCAGTAGAACAGCTGGTCATCGCCGATCTTCGAGGTGGTCGCCTCGTGCTCGACCTGGGCCGTGGGGTTCTTCACCTCGATGTAGGGGAAGGTATGCGCGGCGCATTGGTCGCCGATGAGCAGCGAGTCGCACTGGGTGTAGTTGCGTGCGCCCTCGGCATCCTTGAGCACTTTGACCAGCCCGCGGTAGGCGTTGCTGCCGTGACCGGCGGAGATCCCCTTGGAGATGATGGTGCTGCGCGTGTTCTTGCCGATGTGGACCATCTTGGTGCCCGTGTCGGCCTGCTGGTAGTTGTTGGTCAGGGCGACCGAATAGAACTCACCGACGCTGTCGTCGCCCTCCAGGATGCAGCTGGGGTACTTCCAGGTAATGGCGGAGCCGGTTTCGACCTGGGTCCAGGATATCTTGGCGCGATCGCCGCGGCAGGCCCCGCGCTTGGTGACGAAGTTGTAGATACCGCCGCGGCCTTCCTCGTCGCCGGGGTACCAGTTCTGCACCGTGGAGTATTTGATCTCCGCGTCCTTCATGGCGACCAGCTCGACCACGGCGGCGTGGAGCTGGTTCTCGTCGCGCATGGGGGCGGTGCACCCTTCCAGATAACTGACGTAGCTGCCTTCCTCGGCGACGATCAGTGTGCGCTCGAACTGGCCGGTCTTGGCGGCGTTGATGCGAAAGTACGTCGACAGCTCCATGGGGCAGCGTACCCCCTTGGGTACGTAGACGAAGGAGCCGTCGGTGAACACCGCCGAGTTCAGCGAGGCGTAGAAGTTGTCGCCGGGGGGCACCACCGAACCGAGGTAGCGCTCGACGAGCTCGGGGTGATTGTGCACCGCCTCGGAGAACGAGCAGAAGATGATGCCGTGCTCGGCCAGCTTGTCCTTGAACGTGGTGGCCACGGAAACGCTGTCGAAGACCGCGTCGACCGCTACGCCGGCGAGCACGGCCTGCTCCTCGAGCGGGATGCCGAGCTTGTCGTAGGTCTCCAGCAGCTTGGGGTCGACCTCATCGAGGCTCTTCGGCCCGTCGTCCTTCGACTTGGGCGCCGAGTAATAGACGATGTCCTGATAGTCGATCGGCGGATAGTGCACGTGCGCCCATTTCGGCGTGGGCATGGTCAGCCAGTGACGATAGGCGTTCAGGCGCCACTCCAGCATGAACTCCGGCTCGTTCTTCTTGGCCGAGATGAGCCGGATGATGTCCTCGTTCAGGCCGGGAGGAACCGCGTCGGCCTCGACATCCGTGACGAAGCCCGCCTGGTATTCGCGGCGAAGCAGTTTCTCGATGTGCTGATTGGATGTGGCCATTGATGCCTCCACGCGATTGCAGTGTGGAGCCGGGAGACAGGTCGGCGTAGCGCTCCGCAGGCGGCGGATTGGGCCGCCCCCGGTGCGGCCCTGATCTTCGGCAGGGTCGCGTGCGGGCCCGTTCGAGTACCCGCAAAGCCGACGGGGTTAATACCCGACTAAATTAGTCAGGTAATAGGTTAAGATATCCGACTATATCAGTCAACTTTAATTGTCACTGGGATTATAGACGGCCGTCCGGGATTGCGCCCGGCCCGGCCGGGGCTCAGGTGGAGGCCTCGCCGGGCTCGGGGCCCGGCTCCGGGTTGGGCCGGCGGGACTCGGGCATGTTCACATCGCGCACGTGCAGGTCGCGCTGCGGGAAGGGGATCTCGACGCCGTGCTCGCGGAAGGCGGCATCGATGGCGAAGTTTACCTCGCTGATGAAGCTCAGGCGCTCGTCGATGTTCTGGATGTGACAGCGCAGCTCGAAGTTCAATGAGCTGTCGCCGAACTCGCGAAACAGGACCATCGGTTTGGGCGCGCTGCCGTCGGTAATGACGCTGGGGTGCTTGTTCGCGATGTCCAGGAGTATCTCGTTGACCTTGGCGGTGTCGCTGCCGTAGGCCACTCCCACCGCGACGCGTGCGCGCCCGCGCGCATCGTAGAGCATCCAGTTGGTGACCTGGCTGGAAATGAGCTCGGAGTTGGGCACGATGACGTCCGCGCGATCGAAGGTCTGTATCTGTGTCGAGCGGATACGGATACGCTTGACGTAGCCCTCCGTGCCGCCGACCACGATCCAGTCGCCTGTCTTGATGGGGCGCTCGAACAGCAGGATGAGGCCCGAGACAAAGTTGTTGACGATATTCTGCAGGCCGAAACCGATACCGACCGACAACGCGCCGGCGATGATGGCGAGGTGGCTGAAGTCCACGCCGGTGACGCCGAGGCCGACCAGCAGCGCGACGCCGATACCGATGTAGCCGGCCATGGTGACGACGGCCTCGCGGGCGCCGCGGTCCATGTGGGTCTTGAGAATCCACTTGCGTTCCAGGCGGGTACGGAACCAGCCCGTCAGGGTGAACAGCAGCGCGAAGGCGATCACGGCCAGCAGGATCCGCTCCGGGACGATCTTCAGCGAGCCGACGGCGAAGCCGTCGATGAGCCAGCCTTGCACCTGCTGCAGCGCCGTCTCGGAGATGCCCCACAGGCGCAGCGCGGCCAGTGCGAACGCCGCCCACAGCGAGACGGTGGTGGTCACCCGCAGCCAGACCAGACCGGGGAAGTGATCGCCGGACTTCAGCCCGAGCACCGAGCGCAGCGCGCGCTGCCAGCGCCGCCGGCCGCGGTCCAGGCCGTCGAACATCTCGGCCAGCAGACGGCTGAACAACACGAGCATACCCAGCGCGAACAGGGTGCCGACGACCGCCCGCAGAATAGTCACCGACAGGTTGCGGTAGCCCAGCCATTCAGTGACCAGCGTCGCCAGCAGCACCAGGTACAGCCCGGCGCGCAGCCACCGGGTGCCGGCCAGCCCCGGCATGCGGCCGAACAGCCAGACGGCCCACGCGAGATTCAGGATGAAGATCGCCGCGAATACACCCCGGGCCAGCAGCAGTGCCGGCGCGGGCAGGCTCTGCGCCAAGATCGTCGAGAACAGCAGATAACCCAGAAAGGCCAGCAGCACGAACACCTTCAGGCGCCGAGCCAACTGTTTGGCCGTGTGCGTCGGGTAGTCCAGGAAGGGGCGGCCCGGCGGACAGGGGGCGAGGAACAGATGGATCAGCGTCACCAGCAGGAAATATACCGGCAGGCCGTAGGCGACCACGCTGATGAACGGGACCGGACTTACGTCGTTTGTGACGGCCAAAAAGAATATCGCCGCAGCCCCGCTCAGCAGCAGGTGCGGTGCATAGTGTCCGAAGGTCGTTACCAGGGCGCGGTTGAAGCGGCTGGAGAAGTTGCGATCCCATTGACGCCGTTCCACCCAGGCCAGTGCGCGCCGGCGCAGCGCGTAGGCGAACAGGCCGACGACGACCAATATGGCGCCCAGAATGCCCAGCTGGTATGCCTCGACGTCACTCAGGCCGGAGTTCATGAGCAAGAAGGTCTTGGTCGAGGTGAGCCACGCCGCAGGCTGCTGCCAGTTGTCCTTGAGCAGGGCGATGAAGCTCGGCCCGCGGGTGAGCAGGCGCTGGGCGAGCAGGTCCTTCTGCTGCTGGCTGATGCTGGTGATGGCATCGTCGGTGCGCAGCAGCAGCAGGCGGCAGTTGGCCAGGCGTTTTTCCAGCGCGTCCTGCTGCGCGGCCAGAGTGCGCCGCTTGCGGGTGACGTCTGCGGCCTCGCTCTTGACCGGCGGACCGAGGCTCTTGATGTCGGCGCTCACCCCCTGGAGGCTCTCGTCAGTGGTCGAGACGCACTCGGCCGCACCGGCCTTGACCTCGTTTACCTCGCGCGCCCAGCGCTTGAGCAGGTCTTCGCTGCGGCTGCCGCGTTTGATTTGGGGCTCGAGGCGATCCATGCGCTTGTCGAGCGCCTGCACCTTCGCGTCTTCGTTTGCGTTTTGGTCCGTTGCGCCCGCACTGCCCTGTGCGTTGGCCGCCAGGGGTGCGGCGGCGAGTAGCGCCAAGCACAGTGCCGCTAACCAGACATAGGCACCGTGCACCGAGCGTCGTCCCGCCCGCACTCGGGATGGCAGGCTCTGGCGCGAAGGGTCGGCAGGCGATGGTATCGATGCGGGCATGGGTGTCCTGAGCACGGTGCGGGCGTGGCTATAGGGTAGGGTATCGCGGTATCGGCGACAATGGCGTACGTGCGCGGCCCGGTATCTCCCGGGGGCATCGCCCGGCGGTATGCTAGGTCGCCTGTTCGGGAACGGGGGCGCGCTCGGCGGGTGACAGGGCCGCCGTGCGCAGCAGACCGACGACCGTCTTGGCATCGGTGTATTCGCCCGAGGCCGCCAGATGAACGGCTTCCTCCAGGGCGAGCCAATGGATCTCGAAGACCTCGTGGGGCTCGGCCCGGGCCGCCACCGGGCGCAGGCCGGTGGCCAGGTACAGGTACACGCGTTCGGTGAATACCCCGGGCGAGCTGACGATCTCTCCCAGCGCACGCCAGTGATTGGCCCCGACGCCCGCCTCTTCGGCCAGTTCCCGCTGCGCCGTGGTCAGCGGCGGTTCGCGCGCATCGATCTTCCCGGCCGGCAGTTCCCACAGCCAGCCGCCCACGGCGTGGCGGTACTGGTGCAACAGACACACCCGGCCCGCTTCGTCCAGAGCCACCGTGGCCGCGCCGCCGGGGTGAGAGACGATCTCCATCTCGAAGCGTTCGCCGTTCGGGAGAGTGACCGGCTCGATGCGCAGGGAGACGATGCGACCTTCGTAAATCGTGTTTGATCCGCTCACGGGGTTTCCTTTAAAGTGCCGCGGCCCGGCGGGCAGGGACCAAGGGACAGCCCCCTCCGAAGCGGGGCGGGCGGCACTGGAATATAGAATAGTGTGTATACCATCACAATTCATAGCGTTGAATTCGAGCGCTGGTGGCCTATACCTCACTAATAGAGCATGGCACTGCGGCGTCCGGATTTTGCATGGGAATCTTGCAAGGGGCCTGTCGCGTATCCTCGAACGGCGTCGCATAGGAGGTCAGCATGAACCGGCGATTGTTTTTCCTCTTCCCTACCGCCATCCAGGTACGTTCCGTCGTCAGTGAGCTGCGCGAAGCCGGCGTCGGAGTCGAGCACATCCATGCAGTGGCGCGAAAGGGCGCCACCGTCGGCGGTCTGCCGGTCGCCACGCCCCAGCAGCGGCGCGACACGGCTCGCCGCGTCGAACGCTGGCTGTGGCGAGCCAACCTCGGCGTCTTTGCCCTCGCCTTGCTGCTCCTGCTGGGGTTCGTCGTGGACGGCCATCCGCAGTGGGCCTGGGTGCCCCTGCTGCTGATGCTGGCGACCTTCGTGGCGGGCGAGCGCTTCAGCACCCAGGTTCCCAACACCCACCTGGACGAGTTCGCCGATGCCCTGGATCACGGCGAGATCCTGGTGATGGTCGACGTGCCCAAACGGCGGGTCGGCGAGATCGAATCCCTGATCCACCGTCGCCACCCGGAGGCGACAGTCGGGGGCGTCGGCTGGGCCGTCGGGGCCCTCGGTATCTGATTTCCCCGACCTGATATCCCGCGCCCGCCGGGGCGGCTCAGATATCGTTGCGCAGCATCAGCTCCTCGGGATGGGGACTGAGATAGTGTTGGCGCAGCAGATAAGTATTGGGGGAGCGGCGCAGGTGGTGGCGCAGCAGGGTCAGCGGTACCACGAGCGGCACCCGCCCGCGGCGGTAGGCGTCGATGAGGCCGAGCAGCTCCTCCTTGTCGGCGCGGTCGAGGTTTTTTTTCAAATAACCCATCAGGTGCATGAGCACGTTGCTGTGGCGCTTGCGCGTCGCCGGCCGTTCCAGCGCGGCCATGAGCGCACGGATGTAGCGCCCGCCCAACGCCTCGATGTCCTCCTTGCCCGCGTCGGCCACGAGCCGGCCCAGCGCCTGGTAGTGACGCTGCCCCCGCGTCATGACCAGGTATTTGTGTTCGGTGTGGAAATCGACCAGTCCCCGGGGCGTGAGCCCCTCGGCCGTGAGCCGCTGCCACCGGTGATGGACGTAGACCCGTTCGATGAAGTTCTCGCGCAGCACGGGGTCGGTGAGCCGGCCCTCCTCTTCGGTGGGCAGCAGGGGCAGTGCCTGCATGATGGCCTGGGCATAGATGCCGCGGCCGGCGTTGTTCGGCATGCCCCCGCCCTCGTCGTAGACCTTGACCCGTTCCATACCGCAACTCGGTGAGGCCCGTTTGAAGATGTATCCGCTGAGCTGGCCGAGCTCCCGTGCCATGCGCTGGCCGTAGTCGCGCAGCGCCTCGGTCACGTCGAGCGAGGGGTCCCTGACGCCGACCGCGCGCGGGTGCAGCGGGTCGCCGACCAGGCGGATCGGCGGGCGCGGCGTACCCAGGCCGATGGCCACCTCGGGGCAGATCGGCACGAACTCGAAGAACTGGCCCAGGGTCTGGGTGACGTAGCTGTTGTGCTTGTGTCCGCCGTCGAAGCGCACGCTCTGGCCGAGCAGACAGCTGCTTACACCGACCGGAATGCGAGGGAATTGGGGATGGCGGGATGGCATCATTAGAAGCGGTTTGCTATTCGCCCTCTTCCCGGCGCGCGGCCTGCCCGGCTTCGTCGTCCTTTTCATAGGGATAACGGACGTGGCCGTAGCGCACGACCAGCACGGCGGCGGCCAAAATCAGCGTCGCAACGGACACGGCCAGTATCTGGCGCCAGTCCATTTCTTTCATGTCCAGGATCAGATAGCGGGCCAGGGCCACCATGGCGATGTACATGGGCATGCGCACCGGGAGCTGGCCGGACTGCAGGTAGATGCCGACCATCGTCAGCACCTCCAGGTAAATGAACAACAGCAGCAGATCGGCCAGGCGTACGGTGCGCAGGTGCACCATATTGGCGATCTCGTGGCCGACCGCAATGATGGTGGCCACCGCGATGATGATGAGGCCGGCCTTTTCAATGAGCAGCAGGCTGCGGCTCAAGCGGTTGTGCTTCGTCTCTTGGGGCATGACACATGCTCCTGTTGCGGCGCCCGACTCCATTCTGCCACGGGCTGTGCGTCGATGGCACGCTCATTGAGGCGGCCGGGCCGCGTTGCGTACCCGCAGGGCGCGTGATTAAATCGAAGTCCGCCCTCTACGGCACGCGCCCATGAAGAATTTTCGCTGCGTCTGCGGCAACACGGTCTACTTCGAGAACTCCCAGTGCCTGGCCTGCGGGCGTGCGCTGGGGTATCTGCCGGACCGTGCAACGCTCAGCGCCCTGGAGCCGGCTGCTGCGGACTCGCGCGGGGAGGGGCAGTGGCGGGCCGTTGCACCCGCGGCCGGCGGCGGGGATCGACTCTATCGCCAGTGCGTCAACTACGCCCGGGAGCGGGTGTGCAACTGGATGGTCCCGGCCGACGACCCGCATGCCTTCTGCAGTTCCTGTCGGCTCAACGACGTGATTCCCAATCTCAGCGACCCACAGAACCGCGTGCTGTGGCGGCGCATCGAGGAGGCCAAGCGTCGGCTGCTTTACACGCTGTACGCTTTGGGCCTGCCCGTGATCGGACGTGAGGACGACCCCGAGCGGGGGTTGGGGTTCGAGTTCCTCGCGGATCAGGTCTCGGGCCTGGAGTTTGCCGACCCGTTCGGCCAGCACGCCCATGTGATTACCGGTCATCGTGCCGGACTTATCACGATCAACGTGGCCGAAGCCGACCCCAGTGCGCGCGAGCGCATGCGCGAGCGCATGAACGAGCAGTACCGGACCCTGCTGGGGCACTTTCGCCACGAGATCGGCCACTACTATTGGGAGCGCCTGGTGCGCCCCACGGCCTGCCTGGAGGCCTTCCGAACGCTGTTCGGCGACGAGCGGGGCGACTATGAGGCGGCGCTCGCGCACTACCACGCCAACGGTGCGCCGCCGGACTGGCAGGTCAACTACGTCAGCGCCTATGCCGCCGCCCATCCCTGGGAGGACTGGGCCGAGACCTGGGCGCATTACCTGCACATCGTCGATACTCTCGAGACGGCGCACGATTACGGCTTCGAGCTGTGCGGGCGCGTTCTGGCCGCGCCGATCGAGCGAACGAAGGCGGCCGATGCGGCGTCGGCGGACAGTCAGACACGCAATGATGTATTCGACGAACTGTTGGCCGACTGGTCCGCGTTGAGCCTGGCGATGAACAGCCTCAACCGCAGCATGGGGCTGCCCGATGCTTATCCTTTCGCCGTGTCCGGGCACGCGGCCGACAAGGTGCACTTCGTGCATCGCCTCGTCCACTATGGCGGGAGCGATTGCTCCGCTGGCGACTAGCTATCGTCTTCCCAGTCGAAGCGGGGCAGGCGGTTGAAGGCGCGGCGCAGGCCTTCGTTCCAGCGCTTTTGCAGCGACTTGTAGAGCGGCGAGGCCAGCTTGAGGTTGAGATAGTGCGTCAGTTCGAGCCCGTTGCGCCGGTAGATGGCGAGCTCGAAGGGCGGTCCGACCGATACGTTACTGCGCATGGTCGAGTCCAACGAGACCAGGGCGCAGCGCGCGGCGTCCTCCAGCGATGTCTCAAGCGCGATAATCCGATCCAGGATCGGTTTGCCGTACTTGTTCTCGCCGATCTGCAGGTAAGGGTTGGCCGGTGAGGCGGTGATGTAGTTGCCCTGCGGGTAGATCAGAAAAGCGTCATGGTCCTGGCCCTTGATCTGCCCGCCGAGCAGGAAGCTGGCTTCCGGGAAGAAGCTCGTCTGAGTGGGCCCGTCGCTGTGGCGGTGGGACTCGCGCCGGTTGATCTCGCCGACGTAATTTGCCGCTTCGAATAGATGCGCCACGGTGCGCAGGCTCACCCGGGCGTCGGGATCGTCGAAGTCGCGCTGCACCGTATTGATGACCGCCTGGGTGGTGGCCAGATTGCCCGCCGTCAGAATGACGAACATTCGATCGTCGGGCGCCTGGAACGTGAACATCTTACTGTAGGTGTTGACGTGATCGACGCCCGCGTTGGTGCGCGAATCGGACGCGAACACGAGCCCTTCATTTAGTTTGATCGCAACGCAGTAGGTCATATAGATTAGTTCCAGAGGGCGTCCGCGCCGAAGCGTTGGGCGTTATTATCCACAGGTGTGCGGGCAGAAGGCAATCATCGCCGCCGCTTCGTGGGCACGGTTCTTGCGGCGCCAACCGCGGAACTAACGGCGGGCCAGGTATGACCATCAAATGGCGTGACTACCCCATCAAGGGCCTTTACGACGAGCTGATGCGCCCGGGTGGACGGGCCCGCGACGGTGCGCGGGCTCTTTGCAAGTACCTGAGCTCGCTCAAGGATACCGAGATCGAAGAGCGTAAGGCGGCCGCCGACCTCGCGATTCAGGCCATGGGCATTACCTTTACCGTCTATTCGCAGGAGGGCGGTTCCATCGATCGCGCCTGGCCGTTCGACATCATCCCGCGCATTATCCCGCGTGCCGAGTGGGACCGAATCGAGGCCGGACTCAAGCAGCGCGTCCAGGCGCTCAATCTGTTCATCGACGATCTCTACCACGAGCAGAAGGTCGTACAAGACGGCGTCTTTCCCGCCGAGATCCTGGCTGACTCGGCCAACTTTCGCGAGCAGTGTATCGGTGTGGACCCGCCGCTGGGGGTCTGGGCGCACATCTGCGGCTCGGATCTCGTGCGCGACCAGGATGGGACGGTCTACGTGCTGGAGGACAACCTGCGCGTTCCCTCGGGCGTGTCCTATATGCTTGAGAACCGGCAGGTCATGAAGCGGGTCTTCCCCGAGCTGTTCGACGTGCGCGGCATCCGGCCGGTCGACGAGTATCCTTCCCAGCTCTACGATTGTCTGGCTTCGACCTCGCCGCGCCCGGCCGAGCACCCGGAGGTGGTCGTCCTCACGCCGGGGATCTACAACTCGGCCTATTTCGAGCACGCCTACCTCGCCCAGCAGATGGGCGCCGAGCTCGTCGAGGGCTCCGACCTGGTCGTCGGCGAGGACGACTGCGTTTACATGCACACCATCGAAGGCCCGGCAAGGGTCGATGTCATCTACCGTCGAGTCGACGATCTGTTCCTCGACCCCGAGGCCTTCCATCCCGATTCCATGCTGGGCGTGCGGGGACTGCTGCGCGCCTGGAAGGCGGGCAACGTCGCCCTGGCCAATGCGCCGGGAGCGGGGGTGGCCGACGATAAGGTCGTTTACAGTTACGTGCCGGAGATCATCAAATATTACCTGGACCAGGACGCGATCATCCCCAACGTGCCGACCTACCTGTGCGTCGACAAGGACCAGCGCGATCATGTGCTCGCCAACCTCGACAAGCTGGTGGTCAAACCGGCCAACGAGTCCGGCGGTTACGGCATGCTGGTCGGCCCGCATGCCACGCGCAAGGAGCGCGAGCGCTTCGCCCGTCTGATCCGAAAGAACCCGCGCAACTACATTGCCCAGCCCATGCTGACCTTGTCGACTACCCCGACGCTGGTCGACCACCACGCCGAGCCGCGTCACGTCGACCTGCGCCCGTTCATCCTCTCCGGTCAGGAAACGTACGTGACCACAGGGGGGCTGACGCGTGTGGCGCTGCGCAAGGGCTCGACCGTCGTGAACTCCTCGCAGGGCGGGGGGAGTAAGGATACCTGGATCGTGGAAGGGGAGGGCTGAGTCATGCTCTCGCGGGTTGCCGAGAACATCTATTGGATGGCGCGTTATATCGAACGGGCCGAAAACACCGCGCGCCTTATCAACGTCAACACCCATCTACTGTTGGACCTGCCCAAGGACGTGCGCCCGGGCTGGGAGCCGTTGATTCATATCACGGGCAGCGAAGAGTTCTACCGCAGTCTGTATGAGCAGGCCGAGGAGCGCAGTGTCGTGCGGTTCCTGATTGGCGATCTGAGAAACTCCTCGTCCATCCTCAGTTCCATCGGCCACGCTCGCGAAAACGCGCGCACGATTCGCGACATCATCCCGCGTGAGGCGTGGGAACAGGTCAACGAGCTGTATCTGAATATCAAGGGTCAGCTCCAGGCGGGGCTGTCCGAGCGGCGCCGCTACGATTACCTGAAGTCGGTCATCCAGGGGGCGCAGCAGATCACCGGTCTGCTCGCCGGGACCATGCTGCACGACTTCGGTTACGACTTTCTGCGCATGGGGCGCAATCTCGAACGCGCGGACATGACCACGCGCATCATCGACGTGCGCTCGGCCAATCTACTGCCCACCCATGCCGGCGAGCTGCCGCCGTTCGAGCATGCGCAGTGGATGAGTGTACTCAAGTCGCTGACCGCCTATCAGATGTACCGGCGCCACACCCAGGTCGCGGTGCGTCGTACCGCGGTGCTGCAGTTCCTGCTCCAGAACCGCCAATTCCCGCGGGCCTGCTACCACTGCCTCGGCGAGGTCGAGGCCTGCCTGCACGACCTGCCGCGCAGTGACCTGTTGCTGCGCACAGTGGCCCGCCTGCAGCGGATGATCAGCGAAGCGCCGGTCGAGACGCTCGACCACGATCGCCTGCACGCCTTCACGGACGAGCTGCAGCTCGGCTTGGCCGACCTGCACAGCCAGATTACCGCCACCTACTTCGCCCACGATGGGCATTCGGCGGGTGTGCCAGAGGAGCGGGCGGCGCACGCCGGCACCTGATCCGCTGCCGCAAACAAAAATGTTTGTGGTGTCGAACAAAAATATTTGTTTTAAAACTCCCCGGACGCGATCTATATAGCGCGCATGAGCGGGCGCCGATCATCGGCGCCCGCCGAGACGCGGGGGCGCGGCTTCGGCTGCAGTCCCCGCTGCGTTAGCTACACACCATGAGGTCGTATTGGCAGCCTATGGAAAATCAAGATTCCTTCGTTGTCGACAATTCGGACGAGAGTGGGGATGGCGCGATGGCCACGGAGTGGTCTGAGAACGAGCACGGTGGTACGCCGGCATCGGCCGCCGAGGCCGTCTCCACGGGCAGGGAGCTGACGCGCATCAACCTCGCGGCCCGACGGGCCATCGAGGATTTTCAGGAGCGCAGACGTCTGCGCGAGTTGATCGGCGACGACCTGCTGGATTTCTAGGCAAACGCCTCAGGTGATTCCTTGCGGCGCTGCCGCCGTGTCCGCTTCCCGGGCCGCGGCGGACGACAGGCGTGCCCTCACCAGCGCGACGGCCTCCTCGAGGATCGGTCGGCGCACGGCGCCGCGGGGGTAGACCGCAAAGCACTGGCGCTCGATGCGCGGGGCATCGGCCACCGTGTAAAGCTTTCGGTCTGCCAGGTAGGGCTCCATCATGGGCTCGGCCAGGTAGGCGGCTCCGCCGCGTGCCAGGATGAACGACAAGGCCATACGGCCCAGCCCCATGTGAATCGACGGCGCCGGGATGTCGGGGAACTCGCGGGCGTGGGCGATGGCAAAGCTGGTGCCCCAGTCGACCATGACGTAGTCGGGTTGGCGCACGGCGGTGGCGGCATCCAGACCCGGCCGGGTGGCGACCAGACGCAGCCCGACCGCGCCGAGCTCCTCGACCAGCAGCTCGGCGAGCTGCGGCGGGTCGAACATGAATCCCACGTCCAGCCCGCCGTCCAGTATGCGGCGGATCAGCGTCTCGGCACTGAAGGCCTCGGCACGCAGCGCCACGTCCGGATGAGCCGCGCACAGCTCCTCTATCCAGTCCTGGAGCAGGATATCCCACAGACTGACCATGGCCCCGACACTGAGCGGTTGCATGCGCTCGTCCTGCAGCGTCGTGTCCTGGCAGGCCTGCGTCCAGGCGTTGACGATGGACTCGGCGTGTTTGAGAAAACGCGCCCCGCCGGGAGTCAGCTGAATGTTGTTGCGATCGCGCGTGAACAGCTGAACACCCAGCGTCTCTTCGAGCAGGCGGATACGCGCGCTCACCGCCGACTGGGTCAGAAAGAGGTTGTCCGCCGCCCGGCCGAAGTGTCGGGTGCGGTTGACCTCGATGAAGGTTTTGAGCAGGGCAATGTCCACGCGGGTGTCCAGAAATGTCCGTTATCGGTTCGATTATTTTATTTCGCCGGACCGGGCGCAAGCCCGGAGCGTCGGCGGCGGGACGGGAGTCTCGAATATAGCCGCAGGTCGGGTCAGCGCCGCGTAACCCGACGCCCCAGCTCGGCGAGGTGCGGCCGCTGGACTACCCATTTCTCCCCGGACGCCCTAAGGAACGCGGAGGGCGCAAAGTCGCAGAGAACGCAAAGGGCTTTCATTTTGATATTCTCCGCGTCCTTTGCGCCTTGGCGTGCTTTGCGTTTCCAACCGCGCGCCGGAAAAGACCAAGCTCGGCGAGGTGCGGCCCCTGGACTAC
>Ga0209918_1001039_pt1 | contig 16062 bp, 30 predicted proteins | sample SalPonD_shore_MG_FD_185712 | JGI IMG/M metagenome (GOLD analysis project Ga0209918, IMG submission 185712) | Salt pond soil microbial communities from South San Francisco under conditions of wetland restoration - Salt Pond MetaG... | ecosystem: Environmental > Aquatic > Marine > Intertidal zone...
CGACAACGTGAAGATTTCGGTGACGCTGATCGCGCCGATCGCGATGGAAGAGGGCGTGCGCTTCGCGATCCGCGAGGGCGGACGCACGGTCGGCGCCGGTGTGGTTTCGAAGATTATCGAGTAAGGGGTTATGGCGACCAAGCAGACCCAGACGATCCGGATTCGGCTGAAGGCATTCGACCATCGGCTGATCGACAGTTCGGCGAAGGAAATCGTCGAGACCGCGAAGCGCACTGGCGCCCGCGTGCTCGGCCCGATTCCCCTGCCGACCAAGATCGAGCGCTACACGGTGCTGACCTCGCCGCACGTCAACAAGGACGCGCGCGACCAGTACGAGCTCCGCACCCACAAGCGGCTCATGGATATCGTCGATCCGACCGACAAGACGGTCGACGCGCTGATGAAGCTGGACCTCGCCGCGGGCGTGGACGTCCAGATCAAGCTCAGCTGAGCCCGGGCCCGGTTCCGGGCCTGACCGGGGCGCCTTCAACACGGGTGCCCTAGCCTCGCCGGGGGTGGATTGATATAATCCCCGGCTTACCCGGCCCGGGGCAGGACCGCCTGTTCCGGGCCTTGATTTGAGTGTTTCGGAGTCCAGGCGGCGGCGCCGCCGAGACCACTGGGAACGAGAACGATGGCGATTGGGGTAATCGGCCGCAAGGCGGGCATGACCCGCGTGTTCACCGAGGAGGGCGCATCCGTCCCGGTGACCGTCATCCGGGTCGAGCCGAACCGCATCACGCAGGTGAAGAGCGCCGAGCGCGACGGCTACCGCGCGCTCCAGGTGACCACCGGCAGCCGCCGCGCCACCCGGGTGAACCGCGCGGCTTCCGGGCACTTCGCGCGGGCGGGCTCCGAGCCGGGGCGTGGCCTGTGGGAGTTCCGCCTGCCCGAGGCCGGCGACGAGGCGTTCGAGGTCGGGGCCGAGCTCGGGCTCGACCAGTTCGAGGCCGGGCAGCGGATCGACATCAGCGGCACCAGCAAGGGCCGCGGATTCGCGGGCACGGTCAAGCGCCACAATTTCCGTACCCAGGATGCGTCGCACGGCAACTCGCTGTCGCATCGCGTGCCGGGCTCGATCGGCCAGATGCAGGACCCGGGCCACGTCTGGAAGGGCAAGAAGATGCCGGGCCACATGGGCAACACGCGCGCGACCGCACGCAACCTCGAGGTCGTGCGGGTCGACGCCGAGCGGGGGCTCCTGCTCGTCAAGGGCGCGGTGCCCGGTGCGCGGGATGGCGATGTCATCGTCCGCCCGGCGGTCAAGTCGCAGCGCCAGGGAGGTCGATGATGGATCTCAAGCTCGCGGACGGCTCCAGCAAGGTGAGCGTGGCCGAGGCCGCGTTCGACCGGCCGTACAACGAGGCGCTGGTGCATCAGGCCGTCGTTGCCTACATGGCCGGCGCACGCCGCGGGACGAAGGCGCAGAAGGGCCGCTCGGACGTGTCGGGCGGCGGCGCCAAGCCCTGGCGGCAGAAAGGCACTGGCCGGGCCCGCGCGGGCACGATCCGCAGCCCGCTGTGGCGCCATGGCGGGACGCATTTCGCGGCGCGCCCGCGGGATCACGCGAAGGGCCTCAACCGCAAGATGTATCGCGGTGCCATTCGCTCGATCCTGTCCGAGCTGCTGCGCCGTGAACGCTTGCAGCTGGTGCAGGACTTCGAGCTCGCGGAGCCGAAGACGCGCGACCTCGTGAAGCGCCTGGGTGAACTGGGCGGGACGGACGTGCTGATCGTCCTCGCCGAGGAGAATCGCAACCTCGCGCTGGCGGCCCGCAATCTGTCGCACGTGGACGTGGTCACCGTGCACCAGGTCAACCCGGTCAACCTGCTCCGCCACGAGCGCGTGGTGGCCAGCGTCGACGCGGTCAAGCGCCTCGAGGAGTGGCTGGCATGAATACCGAGCGCATGTACCAGGTGATTCGCGCGCCGCACGTGTCCGAGAAGGCGACGAACGGGGCGGACCTGCGCAACCAGCACATTTTCCGGGTCGCGCCGGATGCGACCAAGCCCGAGATCAAGGCGGCCGTGGAGCGGCTGTTCAAGGTCAAGGTGGACAGCGTCCGCGTGTTGAACGTCAAGGGCAAGAGCAAGCGTTTCGGCACGGTGCAGGGCCGTCGTCCGGGGTGGCGGAAGGCCATCGTCCGGCTCCAGGCGGGCCACGACATCGACTACGCCGGGCTCGAAGGGTAAGGACCATGGCCGTAGTAAAGACGAAGCCGACTTCGCCGGGGCGCCGGTTCAAGATCGAGATCAAGGGCACCGGCCTGCACCGCGGTGAGCCCTACGGTCCGCTCGTCGATGGCGGGCTGGCCAAGAGCGGCGGGCGCAATTCGCATGGCCGGATCACGACGCGGCACCGCGGCGGTGGGCACAAGCGCCGCTACCGGGTGATCGATTTCCGGCGCGACAAGGACACGGTGCCGGCGACCGTCGAGCGGGTCGAGTACGACCCGAACCGGAGCGCCAACATCGCCCTGCTGAAGTACGCGGATGGCGAGCGCCGCTACATCATCTGGCCGCGCGGCGTGAAGGCCGGCGATCGGATCCAGTCGGGCCGCGAGGCGCCGATCAAGCCGGGCAACGCCCTGCCGCTGTCGAACATCCCGCTGGGCACGCGTGTGCACTGCGTGGAGTTCAAGCCGGGCAAGGGCGCGCAGATCGCCCGCAGTGCCGGGGCCTCCGTGCAGCTCGTGGCACGCGAAGGCGCGAACGCGACGCTGCGCCTGCGCTCCGGCGAGATGCGCCGGGTGCCCACGACCTGCCGCGCCACGATCGGCGAGGTGGGCAACGAGGAGCACAGCCTGCAGCAGCTCGGCAAGGCGGGTGCGAAGCGCTGGAAGGGCGTGCGCCCGACGGTACGGGGTGTCGCGATGAACCCGATCGACCATCCGCACGGCGGTGGTGAGGGACGCACGTCGGGCGGCCGGCATCCGGTCAGCCCCTGGGGTATGCCCACGAAGGGCTACAAGACGCGACGGAACAAGGCGACGGACAAGAACATCGTCCGACGCAGAAACCGCAAGAAGTAAGGCGAGGACACGATCGTGCCACGTTCACTGCGCAAGGGGCCGTTTGTAGACCTGCACCTCCTGAAGAAGGCGGAGCAGGCCGCGGCTACGAACAACCGCCGGCCGATCAAGACCTGGTCGCGGCGATCCATGGTCGTGCCGGAGATGGTCGGCCTGACGATCGCCGTGCACAACGGGCGCCAGCACGTTCCGGTGCTGGTCAGCGAGAACATGGTGGGCCACAAGCTGGGCGAGTTCGCGGCGACCCGGACGTTCAAGGGGCACGCGGCGAACAAGAAGGCCCGATAGGGACGGTACGACGATGCAGGCGGAAGCAAAACTGCGCATGGCCCGGATTTCACCGCAGAAGGCCCGTCTCGTGGCGGACCAGATTCGCGGTCTTCCGGTCGAGAAGGCGCTGAGCACGCTGAGCTTCAGCACCAAGCGTGCTGCGGGTCTGATCAAGAAGGTGCTCGAGTCGGCGATCGCCAATGCCGAGCACAACGAGGGTGCGGATGTCGACGAACTGCGCGTGCGCACGATCTTCGTCGACGAGGGTCCGGTGATGAAGCGCATCCAGGCCCGTGCCAAGGGGCGTGCGAATCGCATCCTCAAGCGTACGAGCCACATCCACGTGAGCGTGGCAGACCGGTAAACGAGAGGCGAACGGCATGGGTCACAAGGTACATCCGACGGGCATCCGCCTCGGCATCTCGACCGACTGGAACTCGACGTGGTACGCGAACACGCGTGACTACGCCGACTTCCTGAACAACGACATGGAGGTGCGGGCCTTCATCGCGAAGGAGCTCTCGCATGCCTCCGTGAGCCGGATTCAGATCGACCGGCCGGCCCGCGCAATGCACGTGACGGTTCACACGGCGCGCCCGGGCATCGTCATCGGCAAGAAGGGCGAGGATATCGAGCGGCTGCGCAGGAAGGTGGCGGCCAGGGCGAAGCTCCATATCGGCAACGTGAAGATCAACATCGCGGAGATCCGCAAGCCGGAGCTCGACGCGAAGCTGGTCGCCGACAATGTCGCCCAGCAGCTCGAGCGGCGCGTCATGTTCCGCCGGGCCATGAAGCGCGTGGTCACGAACACGATGCGCCTGGGTGCGCAGGGCGTGAAGATTCACGTCGCCGGCCGCCTGAACGGCGCCGAGATCGCGCGCCGCGAGTGGTACCACGACGGGCGCGTGCCGCTGCACACGCTGCGCGCGGACATCGACTACGGCCAGGCGACCGCCAAGACGACCTACGGCACGCTCGGGATCAAGGTCTGGATCTGCAAGGGCGAGATCTTCGACCTCGAGCAGAAGCGCGAGGCGGCCCGGAACCAGGCCGCGCAGAAGTAGAGGATCCGCGACCATGTTGCAGCCGAAACGGACGAAGTTCCGCAAGCAGCAGAAGGGCCGGAATCGCGGCGTCGCGAACAGTGGCGACAAGGTGAGCTTCGGCGAGTTCGGCCTCAAGACGATCGATCGTGGCCGGATCACGTCGCGGCAGATCGAGGCCGCGCGACGGGCGATGACGCGTCACGTCAAGCGTGGCGGCAAGATCTGGATCCGGGTCTTCCCGGACGTGCCCGTGACGAAGAAGCCCATCGAGGTGCGCATGGGCAAGGGCAAGGGTGGTGTCGAGTACTGGGTGTCGAAGGTTCAGCCCGGTGCGATGCTGTACGAGATGGAAGGCGTTTCGGAGTCGGTCGCGCGCGAGGCCATGCGCCGCGCCGCCGCCAAGCTCCCGGTGCGCTGTGTGTTCGTCAACCGGACGATCATGTAATGAAGGCGAGTGATCTGCGGGAAAAGAACGTCGACGAGCTCCGCAATGAGCTCAACGAATTGCGCCGCGAGCAGTTCAACCTGCGCATGCAGCACAGCGTCGGCCAGGCAGCACGCCCGGCCCGGACGCAACAGGTGCGTCGCGACATCGCGCGCGTCAAGACGGTGATCAACGAGAAACTCGCCACGGGTGAGCCGGCATGAGTGAGCAGGAGACCAAGCGTGCGCGCCGCGAGCGCGGCTACGTCGTCAGCGCCAGGATGAACAAGGGTGCCGCCGTGCTCGTCGAGCGCCGCGTGCGCCACCCGCTGTACGGCAAGTTCGTCAAGCGCTCGAAGAAGTATCACGTGCACGACGAGAACAACGAGTGCCACGAGGGCGATTTCGTGGTCATCGAGGAGTGCCGGCCGGTGTCGAAGACCAAGGCCTGGCGCCTGGTCCGGGTACACACCCCGGCGGCGGGCGCCTGAGCGCGCCGCTCCTCACTGAACGGGTTACGGATTAAGGGAACCAGTCATGATCCAGATGCAGACCAGCCTGAACGCGGCCGACAACAGCGGCGCGCGCAAGGTGCAGTGCATCAAGGTGCTCGGCGGTTCGCGGCGTCGCTACGCGCAGATCGGTGACATCATCAAGGTGAGCGTCAAGGATGCGATCCCGCGCGGACGCGTGAAGAAGGGCGAGGTCTACAACGCCGTCGTCGTTCGCAGCAGCAAGGGCGTTCGGCGCCCGGATGGCTCCGTGATCCGTTTCGACAACAACGCGGCCGTGCTGCTGAACAACAAGCTCGAGCCCGTGGGCACGCGTATCTTCGGTCCGGTCACGCGCGAGCTGCGCACCGAGCGGTTCATGAAGATCATTTCGCTTGCTCCCGAGGTGCTGTAAGCGGGGATTTCGAGCCATGCGCAAGATTCAGAAGGGTGATGACGTAATCGTGATCGCGGGCCGCGACAAGGGTCGGCGCGGGACGGTGCAGAAGGTCCAGCGCGACGGGCGCCTGATCGTCGACAACGTCAACATGGTGAAGAAGCATCAGAAACCGAATCCCCAGCAGGGGGTTTCCGGCGGCATCATCGAGAAGGAGGCCCCGATCCAGGCCTCGAACGTGATGCTGTTCAACCCGAACACGAACGCGGGCGACCGCGTGGGCATCAAGTCACTCGCCGACGGACGGAAGGTACGTTTCTTCAAGTCCGACGGCGAAGTGGTCGACGCGTAGGCGGATGGACATGGCACGACTTCAGCAGCATTTCCGCGAGAGCGTGATCGGCACCCTGCGCGAGCAGGGCGGCTACAGGAACATCATGGAGGTGCCGCACCTCGAGAAGATCACCGTGAACATGGGGGTCGGCGAGGCGGTCAGCGACAAGAAGGCGCTCGAGAACGCGCAGGCCGAGCTCGCCATGATCACCGGCCAGAAGCCGGCGGTGACGCGGGCCCGCAAGTCGATCGCCGGGTTCAAGGTGCGCGAGGGCTGGCCGATCGGCTGCAAGGTCACGCTGCGCGGCGCGCGGATGTACGAGTTCCTGGACCGCCTGATCAACGTGGCGATTCCGCGGATCCGGGACTTTCGGGGATTCAGCCCGAAGGCATTCGACGGCCGCGGCAACTACAGCCTCGGCGTCCGGGAGCAGATCATTTTCCCCGAGATCGAGTACGACAAGACGGACGCGATCCGGGGAATGGACATCACATTGACGACGACGGCGAAGACGGACAAGGAAGCGCGCGCGCTTCTGACCGCATTCAGCTTCCCGTTCAGGCAGTAAGGGCAGATACCATGGCAAAGACGTCGATGGTCGAACGCGAGCGCAAGCGCGAGAAGCTGGTGGCGAAGTACGCTGCCAAGCGCGCGGAGCTCAAGGCGATTGTCAAGGATCCGAACACCTCGTTCGACGAGCGGATGGACGCAGCCAACCGGCTGCAGCAACTGCCGCGCAACGCGAGCCCGGTGCGCAAGCACCGCCGTTGCCGCCAGACGGGTCGGCCGCACGGGGTGTACCGGAAGTTCGGCCTCGGGCGCAACAAGCTGCGCGAGGCGACGATGCGCGGCGACGTACCTGGCCTGCGCAAGGCCAGCTGGTAAGCGAACCGGGGTAGAGAACCACATGAGCATGTCCGATCCCATCGCCGATATGCTGACCCGGATTCGTAACGGGCACATGGCGAACAAGCAGCGCGTCACCACGTCGGCGTCGAAGAAGAAGGAAGCGATTGCCCGCGTCCTCAAGGACGAAGGCTACATCGTGGACTTCGGCACCGAGGAGGTCGACGGCAAGGCGCAGCTCACGATCGAGCTGAAGTACTACGAGGGCCGTCCCGTGATCGACACGATCGAGCGGGTGAGCCGCCCGGGCCTGCGCATCTATCGCGGCAAGGACGACCTGCCGCGCGTGATGGCCGGTCTCGGCATTGCGGTCGTCTCGACGTCGCACGGCGTGATGAGCGACCGCCAGGCGCGCGCCGAGGGTCACGGCGGCGAAGTCCTCTGCAAGGTTACGTAAGAGAGGCAGCCAGTCATGGTTGAAGCCACATCCCGCGTCGCACGCGCACCGGTTCGGGTGCCGCAGGGCGTCGAGGTCGAGATCCAGGGCCAGCAGGTCACCGTAAAGGGACCGAAGGGCACCGACGGCTACACCGTGCACGACTGGGTCGAGGTCGCGCGCGACGACGACCGTGTGCGCTTCGAGCCGCGTCACGAGGACCGCAAGGCCAACGCCATGGCGGGCACGATGCGCGCGTTGCTGAACAACATCGTCGTCGGGCTGACGCAGGGATTCGAGCGCAAGCTCGAGATCCGGGGTGTCGGGTACCGGGCGCAGGCGCAGGGACGGAACCTGAACCTGACCCTCGGCTTCTCGCACCCGGTGAACTATCCCGTGCCCGAGGACATCGAAGTCCAGACGCCGAGCAACACGCAGATCGTCGTGCGCGGTACCAGCAAGCAGCGAGTCGGCCAGGTGGCCGCCGAGATCCGCGCCTTCCGGCCGCCGGAGCCCTACAAGGGCAAGGGCGTCCGTTACGAGGGCGAGGAAGTCATCATGAAGGAAGCCAAGAAGAAGTAAGGCTTCCCGGAGCAGAGTGCGAGCCATGGACAAGAAGCATCAACGACTCCGCCGGGCCACACGCGCGCGGGCCAGGATTCGCCAGCAGGGCGTGCCGCGCCTGACGGTGCACCGGACCCCGCGGCACATCTATGCGCAGGTCATGAGCGCCGAGGGCGACCGCGTGCTCGCCAGCGCCTCCACGGTGCAGCGCGAGCTGCGCGATGCCGTGAAGTCGACCGGCAACATCGAGGCCGCTTCCCTCGTCGGGCGTCGCATTGCCGAAAAGGCGTCCGACGCCGGGGTCACGCGTGTGGCGTTCGATCGATCCGGCTTCCGTTTTCACGGCCGCGTCAAGGCGCTGGCCGACGCCGCGCGCGAAAACGGCCTCCAGTTCTGAAGGGATAGGTCACCATGGCGAATACCGAAACCGCAGCGCAGAGCGCCGACGGCTACCTCGAGAAGCTCGTTGCCATCAACCGGGTGGCGAAGGTCGTCAAGGGCGGCCGCCAGTTCGGGTTCACCGCGCTCACGGTGGTCGGCGACGGCCAGGGCAAGGTGGGCTTCGGCTACGGCAAGGCCCGCGAGGTCCCGCAGGCCATCCAGAAGGCGATGGAAAAGGCCCGGCGCAACATGAAGCCGGTCGCGCTGAACGGCGGCACGCTGCAGTACCCCGTCGTCGGGCGCCACGGCGCCGCGCGGGTCTACATGCAGCCGGCGTCCGAGGGCACGGGCATCATCGCCGGGGGCGCAATGCGCTCGGTGTTCGAGGTGGCGGGCGTGCACGATGTGCTCGCCAAGATCCAGGGCACGCACAATCATCTGAATGTCGTGCGCGCGACGATCAACGGCCTGGCGCAGATGGAGTCGCCCGAGCGGGTGGCCGCGAAGCGTGGCAAGGCCGTCGAGGAACTCACGGGATAAGGCGGCGATGGCGAAGAATAGCTCCACAACCGGGAAGCTGCGCGTGACGCAGGTGCGCAGCGCCAGCGGGCGGCTGCGTCGTCACCAGGCCTGCCTGATGGGGCTTGGCCTGCGCCGCATTCACCAGACGGTCGAGGTGGCCGACACGCCGGAGAACCGGGGCATGATCAACCGGGTCTCCTACATGCTGTCGGTCGAGGATGCCTGACATGCGACTCAATGAAATTCATCCGGCGGACGGGGCCCGGACGGACCGCAAGCGCGTCGGCCGTGGCATCGGTTCCGGTCTGGGCAAGACCGGCGGGCGTGGCCACAAGGGCCAGAAGGCCCGCTCGGGCGGCTTCCACAAGGTCGGGTTCGAGGGCGGCCAGATGCCGCTGCAGCGGCGCCTGCCGAAGTACGGCTTCCGCTCGCGCCTGGCCCGTGAAACGGCGCAGGTCCGCCTGCACGAGCTGGCGAAGGTCGAGGGCGATGTCGCCGACCTGGCGTCCCTCAAGGCCGCGGGCATGATCCCGGCCACCGCGAAGCGTGCACGCGTGTTCGCGTCCGGCAAGATCGAGCAGGCAGTCACGGTGCGCGGGCTGAAGGTGACGCGCGGGGCCCGCGCGGCCATCGAGGCGGCCGGCGGCCGCGTGGAGTAATCGGATCATGTCGCGCTCCGCCGCCACAGCCGGCCAGGGTGGCCTCGGCGCGATCGGGCGCTCCGCCGAGCTGCGTTCGCGGCTGCTGTACGTCCTGCTGGCCATCGTCATTTTCCGGGTCGGCACCCACATCACCATCCCGGGGATCGACCCGCAGGTGATGGCGACCCTGTTCGAACGGCAGCAGGGCAGCATCCTGGACATGTTCAACATGTTCTCGGGTGGCGCGCTGCGGCGCATGTCCATCTTCGCGCTGGGCGTCATGCCGTACATCACGGCCTCGATCATCATTCAGCTGATGTCGCACGTCGTGCCGTCGCTCGAGGAGCTCCGCAAGGAGGGCGAGCAGGGCCGGCGGATCATCACGAAGTACACGCGCTACCTGACACTCGGCCTGTGCACGTTCCAGTCCCTGGGCATCGGCATCGCGTTGCAGGGGCAGCAGGTCGGCGGGCAGGCACTCGTATACACGCCGGGCACGACGTTCCTGTTCACCACGGTCGTGACGCTGGCCACCGGGACCATGTTCCTGATGTGGCTCGGCGAACAGGTGACCGAGCGGGGCGTCGGCAACGGCATCTCGATCCTCATCTTCGCGGGCATCGTCTCCGGCCTGCCGGCGGCCCTCGGGGGCACGCTCGAGCTCGTGCGCACGGGCGAGCTGTCCAGCCCGGTGGTGCTGCTGATCGGGGCGGTCGCGATCGGCGTGACCGGGTTCGTGGTGTTCTGCGAGCGCGGTCAGCGCCGGATCACGGTCAACTACGCGCGGCGGCAGCAGGGACGCAAGATGTACGCGGCCCAGAGCAGCCACCTGCCGCTGAAACTGAACATGGCGGGCGTGATCCCGCCGATTTTCGCGTCGAGCATCATCCTGTTCCCGACCACGATCGGGAACATGGTCGGGCAAAGCGGCAGCGGCATGGGCTGGCTCCAGGACATCGTGGCCACGCTGCAGCCGGGACAGCCGCTGTACGTCATGCTGTATGCGACCGCGATCATATTTTTCTGCTTCTTCTACACGTCGCTGGTGTTCGATTCGCGCGATACCGCCGACAACCTGAAGAAGTCGGGTGCTTTCATCCCCGGGATTCGGCCGGGTGAGCAGACGGCGCGCTACATCGACGGTGTGCTCACGCGCCTGACCATGGTTGGCGCGCTGTACATCACCGCCGTCTGCCTGCTGCCGGAGTTCCTGATCCTGTGGCTCAACGTACCGTTCTATTTCGGCGGCACGTCGCTGCTGATCATCGTGGTGGTGGTCATGGATTTCATGTCGCAAGTCCAGTCGCACATGATGAGCCACCAGTACGAGAGCCTGATGAAGAAGGCGAATCTCAAGACCTACGGCCGCCGCGGCGGCGGCTGAGGTCGAGGCGCGGGTGGCCCGTCCGGGCGAGGCGAATGCGAAGCGATCCGGTCGGCCGGGTCGTGGAACGGGGCAGGGCCCCAGCAGGAGACAGCAATGAAGGTCAGTGCATCGGTCAAGAAGATCTGCCGCCACTGCAAGATCATCAAGCGCAATGGCGCGGTCCGGGTGATCTGCCGGGACGCACGGCACAAACAGCGCCAGGGATGAAACCTCGCGGCGGCACTTGCGAGAGTCCGGTCCGCGCAGCTATACTGCGCGGCTTGCTACAGTTCAAGGAGACTGCCTGAATGGCCCGCATCGCAGGCATCAACATCCCGGTGCACAAGCACACCTGGGTTGCCCTGACCTCGATCTACGGCATCGGCCCGACGCGCGCACGCCAGATCTGTGCGACGGCGGGGGTGCCGGAGAGCGCACGCGTTCGCGATCTGTCGGAAGGCGAGGTGGACGCTCTGCGCAACGCGATCGGCCAGTACACGGTCGAGGGCGACCTCCGGCGCGAGATCTCCATGAGCATCAAGCGGCTGATGGATCTCGGCTGCTATCGCGGGTTGCGGCACCGGCGGGGCCTGCCCCTGCGCGGTCAGCGCACCCGCACCAACGCGCGCACCCGCAAGGGTCCGCGCCGTCCGATCAAGCGCTAGGCGCGCAGTCGCCTCGACGGGGAGTCCGAACGGATATGGCGAAGGCCAAGACCAGCACGACGCCGCGCAAGAAGGTGCGCCGTACCGTCTCCGACGGCATCGCGCATGTGCACGCGTCGTTCAACAACACGATCGTCACCATCACGGACCGCCAGGGCAACACGCTGAGCTGGGCCACCTCGGGCGGCTCCGGCTTCCGCGGTTCCCGCAAGAGCACGCCGTTCGCGGCGCAGGTTGCCGCCGAGCGCGCCGGCACCGCAGCCAAGGACTACGGCCTCCAGAATCTCGAGGTCCGCGTGAAGGGGCCCGGTCCGGGACGCGATTCCGCGGTCCGCTCCCTGAACAACGCGGGTTTCAACATCAACAGCATCACCGACGTGACGCCGATCCCGCACAACGGGTGCCGGCCTCCCAAGCGTCGGCGCGTCTGATACGGAGTACGGAACGTGGCGAAGTACATCGGTCCCAAGTGCAAGCTGAGCCGTCGGGAAGGCACTGACCTCTTCCTGAAGTCCGGCGTTCGCAGCCTCGAGTCCAAGTGCAAGCTCGATCGGCCGCCGGGCCCCGTTTCCGGCCGCCGCAACCGCGCTTCGGACTATGCCCTGCAGCTTCGCGAGAAGCAGAAGCTGCGGCGCATGTACGGGCTCATGGAGCGCCAGTTCCGCAACTACTACAAGAAGGCGACGCAGAGGAAGGGCTCGACCGGCGAGAATCTTCTGCAGATCCTGGAGCAGCGCCTCGACAACGTCGCATGGCGCATGGGCTTTGGCAGCACCCGTGCCGAGGCGCGCCAGCTGGTCGGCCACAAGGCCATCCAGGTGAATGGCAAGACCGTGAACTGCCCGTCGTACCAGGTCCAGCCGCACGACATCGTGGCCGTTCGCGAGAAGTCGAAGAAGCAGAACCGGCTCGCCGAGTCCGTCGAGCTCGCCCAGAATCGGGGCGTGCCGGAATGGATCGAGGTCGACCCGAAGAAAATGGAAGGGGTCTTCAAGTCCGTCCCCGTGCGCAGCGACCTGCCGGCCGAGATCAACGAGTCGCTGGTCGTCGAGCTCTACTCGAAGTAAGAGGTGTCCAGTTCGATGTCTGGAAACGTCAACGAATTTCTCAAGCCGCGGATCGTCGATATCACGGCGGTCAGCGAGTATCACGCCCGCGTGGCGCTGGAGCCGCTGGAGCGCGGCTTCGGCCACACGCTCGGCAACGCGCTGCGGCGCATCCTGCTCTCCTCGATGCCCGGCGCCGCGATCACCGACGTCCAGATCGACGGGGTCGTGCACGAGTACACCACGATCGAGGGGGTGCACGAGGATGTCATGGACATCCTGCTCAACCTCAAGGGTGTGGCGATCACGCTGCACGCTCGCGACGAGGCCACGCTCACGCTCAAGAAAAAGGGCGAGGGGGTGATCACCGCGGCCGACATCCAGTCGGACCACGACGTCGAGATCGCCAACCCGGACCATGTGATCGCGCACCTGACCAAGGCCGGCGACATCGACATGACCCTGCGGGCACGCAAGGGTCGCGGCTATGAGCCGGCGACCGCGCGCGAAGAGGTCGAGGGCGAGAGCCGTCCGGTCGGCAGCCTGCAGATCGACGCGACCTTCAGCCCGATCCGCCGCGTCGCGTACAGCGTCGAGAGTGCGCGTGTCGAGCAGCGCACCGACCTGGACAAGCTGATTGTCGACATCGAGACCAACGGCACGATCGATCCCGAGGAATCGATCCGTCGCGCGGCCTCGATCCTGCAGGAGCAGCTGTCGGTGTTCGTCGACCTCAAGGGCGACGAGCAGGCGAAGCAGGAAGATGCTGCCTCGCAGATCGATCCGATCCTCCTGCGCCCGGTCGATGACCTGGAGCTGACGGTGCGCTCGGCGAACTGCCTCAAGGCCGAGAACATCTACTACATCGGTGATCTCATCCAGCGTACCGAGGTCGAGCTTCTCAAGACGCCGAACCTCGGCAAGAAGTCGCTCACCGAGATCAAGGACGTGCTCGCCTCGCAGGGTCTGTCACTGGGCATGCGCCTCGAGGGCTGGCCGCCGGCCGAGCTCCAGCGCCAGGACAAGGCCTCGTCGGCGTAACGCGGGTAGAAGGGGAAGCAAGCCATGCGCCATCGCAAGAGTGGCAAGCAGCTCGGCCGCAACAGCAGCCATCGCAGCGCCATGTTCCGCAACATGTCGGCGTCGCTGTTCGGGCACGAGCTCATCAAGACGACGTTGCCGAAGGCGAAGGAGCTGCGGCGACACGCCGAGCCGCTGATCACGCTGGCCAAGGAAGACAGCGTTGCCAATCGCCGCGTGGCGTTCGCGCGCCTGCGTGACAAGGAGGCCGTGCGCAAGCTGTTCGAGGAGCTGGGTCCGCGCTACCGCGAGCGTCCCGGAGGCTATCTGCGCATCCTCAAGTGCGGCTTCCGCGAGGGCGACGCTGCGCCCATGGCCTTCGTCGAGCTCGTCGACCGTCCGGAGGCCGAAGCCGACGCTGCCTGACCGCGTACCGCGATCCCGAACATCGGACAAGCCGGGCCAGCGCCCGGCTTTTCTCGTTGACGGCGCGCGATTCCCGGCCGCGCGCAATGCCAGCCGCGGCGGGAATCGCCCGTATCGTCACACGGGCGCCGCATGAGCCGGTGGCGCGACCGTGCCGAACGCCGACCGTCCCGGCCGGCCGCCCCCGCCTGGCGATGACCTCGCGTCAGGTCCGGCGGCGACCCCGGTGCGCCGATTTGGTAAAATTGCGCGCTCCGGCTCGTGCCGGCATCCCTCGCCCCGGGCACCCGTGCTGCACTATCTCGCCCCATACGAGTTCTACATCGAGGTCGTTGCGTTCTGCGCCGTGGCCGTCATCGCCTACGCGCGCGGCCTCGTGGTGCGCCGGCGCGAGGGGTTGCCGGTCCACGCGGCGCCCGCCATCGGGTACTTCGTCGGTGTGATCCTGGTCTACGCCGTGATGCATACCTGGCTGGACTACCTGTCGCAGTACATGTTCTGGGTCCACCGGACACAGCATCTCGTGCTGCACCACCTGGGACCGTTCCTGATCGTGCTGGGTCGGCCGCACGAGGTACTGCCGCATGCCCTGCCACCGCGGGCCCGGGCGCGCGGTGCGCGAATCCTGCGTCATCCGCTCGTACGGGTGCCGTACCGCATCGTGCAGCAACCCGTGATCGCGTCGGTGCTGTTCGTCGGCCTGATCTACTTCTGGCTGACCCCGGCGATCCACTTCGACGCCATGCTCTCGAACGACCTGTACCGGGTGATGAATGGCTCCATGGTCGTCGACGGCCTGCTGTTCTGGTGGCTGATCGTCGATCCGCGCGGCAGCCTGGACGGTGGCCTGGCCTTCGGCACGCGGATCCTCATGCTGTGGATGGTGATGATTCCCCAGATCGCCATCGGGGCCTACATCGGGTTGCACGGCTCGATCCTGTACGACGTGTATGCCGTGTGCGGCCGCGCCTGGCCGATCAGTGGCATGCTCGACCAGCGTCTCGGTGGCCTGATCACGTGGATCCCCGGCGCCATGATGAGCGTGCTCGGGGCGCTGGTCGTGTTTCGCCACTGGCTGCGCGAGAGCGAGCGCGCCGAGGCGCGCAGAACCTCAACACTGGAAACCTTCCCGTCGTGAACCGTACTGCCCACGCCGTGCGCGCACTCGTATCCGTTCTCGTCCTGGGCCTGCTGGCCGGATGCAGCCAGCCGGCCCCCTGGCACCTGAAGGACGTGTCCGGCCTGCTGCCCGACCTGCAGTTCCAGCTGACGCGCGCGCGCGACGGAAAAACGGTCACGGCCGCCGACTACCGCGGCAAGGTCGTGGCACTGTACTTCGGCTACACGAACTGCGCGGACGTGTGCCCGATCATGATGGGCGAGTTCGCGGCCGCGCTGCAGTCGATCGGCGACCGGGCCGACGACGTGCGCGTGCTGTTCGTGTCGGTGGATCCGAAACGCGATACGCGCCAGCGACTGGCGCAGTACGCCAGCGCCTTCGGCGATGCGTTCGTCGGCCTTCGCGGCGACATGAGCACCCTGCGCGAGGTCACCAAGCGCTACCGCACCACCTTCGGCTACGGCAAGCCGGACGACAACGGCTTCTACGAGGTGTCCCATTCCACCGCCGCGTTCATCTTCGACCGCAAGGGCAACGTCCGCCTGCTCGCGCAGCAGGACGCCCCGGTGGGCGACATCGCCGCCGACCTGACGCGCCTGGTGCAGGAGTAGCAGGCGTCAATCTCCCCTGTGGGATCGGCCCCAGCCCAACACAACTCCCTTCCGTGGGTCGGGCTTCAGCCCGACAGAACCTCCTTCCGTGGGTCGGGCTTCAGCCCGACAGAACCGGGCAGCCACGGCCAGTGTCAGGCTGAAGCCTGACCCACAAGGGAAAGGCCCTGCGGCCCGGGCTCCAGCCCGACAGAACTCCCTTCCGTGGGTCGGGCTTCAGCCCGACAGAACCGGGCAGCCACGGCCAGTGTCAGGCTGAAGCCTGACCCACAAGGGAAAGCGCCTGCGGCCCGGGCTTCAGCCCGACACAGCCCCCATCCGTGGGTCGGGCTTCAGCCCGACAGAACCGGGCAGCCACGGCCGGTGTCAAGCTGAAGCCTGCCCCACAAGGGAAAGGCCCTGCGGCCCGGGCTCCAGCCCGACGAC
>Ga0209918_1001040_pt1 | contig 16058 bp, 12 predicted proteins | sample SalPonD_shore_MG_FD_185712 | JGI IMG/M metagenome (GOLD analysis project Ga0209918, IMG submission 185712) | Salt pond soil microbial communities from South San Francisco under conditions of wetland restoration - Salt Pond MetaG... | ecosystem: Environmental > Aquatic > Marine > Intertidal zone...
AAGAACAGAGACTCGGCGCGCATGACCGCCTCGTCGACTGGCGTGCCGGCGTTCCTCTCGGCCTGAAACGCCGCCATCTTGAACACCTCGTCCTCGAAGCGATAGAGCCGCTGCGCGGAGCGCGAGGCCAGCTTGACCGGGCGCAGAGTAAAGCGCATCCCTTTGACGACTGGCTGCGACATGGCGCGCGCCAGCGCGCGTCCGCTCTCCAGCTTGGTATCGGCACCAGCGACGGCGTTCTTGCTGTTGATCCACCACTCCTTGGCGCGCATCATCGCCGAGACGCTCAGCTCGGCGTCCGGGATTTCCGGTTGGGTGCGCATCTTCTCCGCTAGGTCACCGAGCACTTGCGAGCCACCGCCCTCATTCGGCTTGATAATCGACGTCGACCAATCGGTGCCGAACATACCGGCATCGCGCGCCTCGCGCCAAAGCGGGTGTTTCTCGTTTTTGAGCATTATCTGGAGCCCCTTGTAGAGGTCCAGCTTCGAGTAGCCGCCCATAAACAACATCTCGACGTTGCTGTAGGTGTTGTTCAGATGGGTGACCGGGTTGTAGACGGTCTTGTACAGCTTCCAGCGAGAGAGCAGCGAGCGGTACAGGTTCCCCACGGGGCCGGGAGCGAACGGCGCGCGGCCGTAGTTCCTGATGCCGTTCCACACGTCGGGGCGAACGTACTTGCCGGACAGGCTGCCGTATTTGCGAAGCGGCGATTTCTTGTTGACCTTGGTCGACGGGACCTCAATCCAATCTCCTTCGCGGGTCGACCGCGGCGTCTCGCTCACCCAATCGCTGCGCCGTCCCACCGTGTCGTACAGCGTCGCCAGGCTCATGTCATGCGAGACCTCGGCCATGCCACGCACATAGCGATAACCAGCATCGTCGATTTCGCCCCAGGACTGGCGCTCGGCCTTGGTCCAGTCGCGGTGCAGCAGCACGCCGTCCTTGCGCGTGCCGCGTATCGTCCAGCGCCGGTCGGTCGGTGACAGATCGCGAACCGGGCCCGGCGGCATAGCCTCGCCGGCGGCGTTGACGGAGACGACCCGCGTGCCGCCACGGTCGGCGTGCGCCAGATTCGTCTCCGGGACCGTGGCGACCTCGTCCGGCGTAAACAAGAAGGATTTGACCATCCCGTGCTCATCGCCGACGTGCTCTACCAGCTCGCGCTTGCCCAACTCGCGCCGGCGCGCCTTGAGCTCAGAGATGCGCGCCAGCGTATCGCTGTCCAGGACGTCACCGCGCTTGCCTTCCAGCTTCGAGATTTCCTCCCCGAGCTGGTCGATTTCGTCGACGATGTCGCGCGCGCCCTTGCTCAGGTAGTTGCGATGGAACACTCCGTCCGTGCCGCGTGCGATAGAGTAGCTGCCGGACAGGCTCTCGCCCTTGGCTTGGCGGAACAGCTTGTCCAGGCCTAGATGCTTGGCGTAGTAACGATGCAGATAGCCGCCGGTCTCCAGGTCTGGCGGCAACATCCCCAGCTCCTTCATGCGCTCGGCCGCGTGGGTAATATGGTCGTCCAACAACTGCGCCTGGCGGTGGATGATGTTGAGGTCGGGGACAATGCCGCGCGTCTCGATGATGTCGGCCATCATGCCACGCTCGGCCGGGGTGAACCTCTCCAACAGCACCTTGCCGACGTTCTCGGTCTGACGGTCGATAATCTGCTGCATGAGGCGCTGCTTGCGTTTGAACTCGCGCAGATCCTCCGGGCCGCGTCCGATGAGCGGCAGCGAGTCGATATACCGGCCTATCCTCGCCATCGCATTGTCGACGATACTGCCGGCGCCAAGCAGGCGCGTCGCCCGGGCAATCTGGAACACGCCGATGCCAAGGCCGGCGCCGGCGAGAACATCCGCCCACCAGCCAGGAGAGCCCGCCTCGTGCTTGGAGCTGACGGCGCCGACCACACCGCCGCCGGCGCCGGCCCAGGCGTTGCGCCACGGGTGGATGCCAAGCTCGCGGGCCTGCTCGAGCAGGACCTTGCCGACGGGGTTGGCGTGCAGCGTGCCGTGGTCGCCGCCGGCGGCTTCCGGCGGCTGGTCGCCCGGCGCTAATGAATCGGGGTGTCCGGCGGCACCTGGCGCTTCTCCCGGTCGGGGTTGATCACCCCGTACTTCTTGTGCCGGATGCGAAACCCGTTCTGGTAGGCGAACTCCTCCAGCCGCTCCTTGGTCATTGGCTGAGGCGGTTTCTTTTTGGAACCATTCTTCGGCATTTCTCTCCTCCTCTTGGATTCTGACCAGGTCCTCCTCGGTCAGAGGCCGGGCGGGCACGATAGTCCCAGAATCCGTGTCAATGACGAAGTCCGACGGGACCTCGTCCAGGTTGTCGACTCGCGCGTAGTACCAATCCTGATCGCTGTGACCAGGCGGCGGCGGCTGCTCGCCGCTGTCGTAGTGGACCATCGAATAGACATCATGGCCGCTCTCGGCCTGGCCGAGCTTATTGGCCAGCTCGCCGGCGTCGCGGGTCTGGAGATATCCGTACTCGTGTAGCGTCTCCGCCAGGTCGTCCAGCGTGCGCCCGCCGCCGGTGGACTGCTCGATCGCGTGCAATCCGAAACCCTTGCGCGGCAAGTGGCTGAGGCGCCCGGCCCAATCCGACTCGGTGGCGACGTCCAGGCCGCCGAGTTTGCGGATCGCGGTGATGAGGTCGTCCTTGGCTGGATCGACAATGCGCGCCCGACGCGCGCGCTCCGTCGGCGAGAGCTTCGGCTTCTCGCCAGTCAGCTTGGCGCGCTCGACGTCGGCCTGGCGCTGCAGGTCGGCGCGGACGTTCGGGTCGCTGGCCTGAGAGGCTAGTCGCTCGTACTCGTTGGCGCGCGTGAGGGTTTGGGCTCGCTCGGTTCGCCCGGGCGCTCCTCCTGGTCCTCCATCTCCTGCTCCCAGGTCCCCACCTCCTCGAGGCGGCCGCGGAGGTACTCCCTCCGCGCCTCCGGGTTGTTCGCCAAATCCTCGCGGTCGTGCTGTTTCAGATAGTCCAGTGTCGACATGGGTGTCTCCGTGTCCAACTTTCGCGGCCTCCAGGCGCGTGTGCGCCCGCTCCAGGATATTGTCGACCGCGTCGCCCTTGCGGATGCGGGCGATACCATAGTGTAAACCACTGCCTCCGGGCTTGCCCGCCTTGGTATGGGGTATCTCGGCCAGGCCATTGTCCTGGACGTACTGCCGGGCGCGGTCGTGCGCGCGCCGGACGGCCTGGGTGACCGCCTTGTCGTCCGCGCCCACGATCACGGCGCTGATCTCATCGCCGCCGTGGCGAAAGAGCTGGACGTGGCCTGGCAACTTGCTCAGCTCGTCCTCGGCGATGCCGGACAGCGCCTTGTAGACGCGGTCAGCGCCAGGCTCGCCAAACCTGGCGTTGAGCCCGCCCAGGTTGGCAATATCCATCGCGACGTAGTGCCCTGGCTCACCGCTCTTGTCGACGCGCTGCACCGCGCGCTCCAGCGTCGGCACGCGGTCGCGCCGGCCGTGGAAGCCGGTCAGCGGATCGCGGTTGTCCTCCGGCGCGAAAGCCCTGGCCTGTTCCGGGGTCAGCCCGTGCTCGGCGGCCTTGCTGGCATGTTCCTGGAGGCGCAAATCGTGCTCAGTCGGGAATGGCTCGGCCGGCTTGACTGGCGTAAAGCCGTGCTGCTGCGCGCCGGCTGCCGCTGGAACGGTCTCCGGCTGGCCCTGTGGAGGCGGCTCCGCGCCGGGCTTGGCCACCTCGCCGGCCTTCCCTGGCAGGGCATCAATGGCTTCCTTGCGCGGGCGCACTACGACACCGTCTGGGGTGTCAACGAATTCGACCAGCGAGGAAACATATTCGTCGGGATTGGTAAAGCCGTGGTCCTTGGCCTCGCGCCCGAGCGCCGTGGCGAACCGCTTGTCGGCGAGCGCGCGGACATAGCTGCCGGCCCATTCGTTCAGGGACAGGGTGCCAAAGTCGATAATGGCGCCGGCGGCGATACCAATGCCGCCCTGCAAAGCGCGCGCCTTGGCGTCCTGGGCCAGCGTCATGTTCTCCGAGCCGTCCGGGCGGTAGCCCGCCGACACCGCGCCACCGACCTTGGCCCCCTCCTTGACGTAGCCGGCGATAGTGTCCTCGACCGGGGCCAGGTCGCGCGCCACGCGCAGCCCGCGCAGCGCCTGGACGCCGCCGACAAACGGCAACACCTGGCCGACCGCCTCGCCGGCCATCGAGGCGACCGGGTGCGCCGAGCGCAGCTTGGAGGCCTCGATATCCCCGGCCCGGTTGAGCAGGTGCGCGAGCTTGTCTGACTCTGGATTGCCGGTGTTCGTCGGGAAGTGCGTTTGCACCATGTTGTTCGTGGCGCCGCGCAGGAAGCCCTCCAGCCCCGCCTTGGTGGCGTCGCCGACGGGCAGGAACCCCTTGTGCGTGCCAGTTTCCTTGTTGAGCTTGGCGTGATAGGCCGGGTCCTCCATCGCCATGTCGGCCTGAGCCGACGAAACGTCACCATGCTCATTCAGGAGCTGGCGCACATGGACGGCGTTGTCCATCGCCGCCCGGGCGTCGGGCGACAAATGCGGACCAATAAGCGCGCGCACCTGTTCGGGATTGTGGAACGCGCCCTGCTCCAGGTAGTGCACGACGCCGGCGAACTCACTTCCATTCATGTTGTAGTTGCCGGCCTGAAAGTCGCGCACCACCTGATCAGGGGTACGGTCCTTGCTTTCGGCCGGCGGCTGGGGCGTCCCCGGCAGGCCGAGGGCGCGTGCCCAATCCGGCATCAGCGAAGCGGTCGGCTTGGTTTCCTGAGAAACGGGCGGCGTGGGGCGCAGCGGCGCCGGCCCGTGGCGGAACGAGACCTGGTCCTGGCTCGTGTTGGCAGTCGGGTCGGGCAGGGAGACCGTCTCCTGGCCGCCTGGCTGGCCGGACGGGGCGGCGGCGACTGGTTGCTGGCCCTGTGGCGCCGGCGCCTGGCCGTGCCCATGCCCGGAGAGTGAACCGCCGACGCCGGGGGCCGCTGGCGCTCCCTCGGCGCCCAGGGGCGTGAATCCCGACGCCGGGTGGCTCTGGGTGGCCTCGCCAACGGGCGTAAAGCCGCGTCGTGGCGCGGCTTTGTTATCGGCTGGCTTGAGCGGGGTGAACGGCACTAATTGTAGTACCCGATCAGTTTACCGTTATCGTCGTAGACCTCGAAGCCCTTGCCCTCGATCCAGGAGCCCAGGTTGTTGTACCCCTCGGCGATCGCGCGTCGGCGAGCCTCCTCGTGCCCCTGGTCTTGGTTTTGCCGCTGGCTACCTGGCAGGCGAACGCTGTCAGCGCCGCCGGCGCCGGCCTGGCGCGCGGCCTGTGCGCCGCTGCTCGGCGCCGGAGTCGGGGGCTGGCCCTGGTCGCCCTGATCGCCTTGCCCTCCGTACTGCGCGTCCAGTGTCGCCTGGCGCGGAATGGGTACGTCCGGCATCATCACATGCCACAGCTCAGCGGTCTTTTCGTACAGGCGTTTCGGGTCGCGGGCATAAGCCCCGTAGCGCATGCCGCTGACATACTTAGTCAGCTTGCTCCAGCTCTCCTCGGGTCGATCCGTCTTGAGGAACCGGCGCATGTCGTAGGCCCGGTTGGTGGCCTCCTTCATCGGGATGCCGAGCGAGTCGTGCAGAAACTGAGCGTCCTTCTCAAGAGCGCCGGGAGACGACGGCGGCACGCGGAGCTGCCCCCCTCCCTGGTCGACTGACGGGCGGTAGTCGTAGCCACCGTCTGGCCTCGGGACCGCGTCCATGTAGGCGCTGGTGCCGTTCTTGAGGCGCACCTTGACACGTTTGGGGTGAGAGACGGTGTTCGAGTTGGCGATGTCGGCCCCCACCAGCGGGGCGGTGCTGGAGTCGTCGAGGACCCGACTCAGGGCGGCGTTGCGCATCTCGCGGTTGCTGGCCTGCGCCTGGCGGGTACGCGCCAAGGCGGCCTGGGCCGGAGATTCAGCGCGGATGGGTTTGTTCTGGTCATAGGTGTCGTAGGCTACGCCGCCGGACATATGTACCGGAGCGACCGACTTGTTGTTGAGCGCGTCGACCTGCTGGGCCGGCGTATCGAGAGAGTGCGCCGCCCGCATCAACTCCTGCTCGCGCTGAGCCGCGGCCATGTCCTTCTCGTTTAGGCCCATCTTGGCGAGTGCCGAGCTGAGTTCGACCTGGTCGCCAGCGGAAAAGTGCGGCGACGGCAACATCGTGTTCAGCTCGCCGGGCGTCGCGTCGGGGGCGGCACCAGCGCCGCCAGCGTGCTCCTGCTGGGCCTGTGTGGCGGCCTTGAGTTCGGCCAGCAACGGGGCAATAGCACGAGCCCTGTGCTCGGCGTTGATCTTTTGCAACACCTCCGGCGCAGCCGGGCCGTAGGCGAGCCATTGACGAAATGACGGGTCTGCCATGCCGGTTCCTCGCTGTTATCCGCCGCCGCCAGACATAAAGCCGCCGCCAATCTTCCAGGCGTGCGACGAGGAGTCAGATTGTTGCCCTTTGCCACCGAAATAGATCTGAGCCAGCTTCGCTAGGTCCTCTGCCGTGAGTTTTGAGTTTGCGACATCAGCGTTATATTTCCTGGCGTTCTCCTGGCTGGCCAGGTTGGTGATTTGCGCGCCGGTCTCCTTGGCGATGGAGTCGAGTTCATTGGCGTACTGCTGGTCGGTGAGCTGCCTGGCACGCTGGCGCTGCTCCATCGTCATCGTCGGGTCGGCCTCAATCTGCTGTATGGCCTGGGCGCGCGCCGTCCTCGCTGTGTTGGTTCGAGTGGCGCCGAGCCCGCCCATCGCTTGAACCTCGCTTGGCGTAAGGGCCTGATATTCTACTGGCTGGGTGCCGTTTTTCGCGTAGCTACCAAGCCGACCGCCGGTGATGTTGTCGATTTGGTTGAAATAGGCCTGAATCTGGTCAGGCGTCAATTGCCTCGACTTGCTGTGAGACTCTGACTTGCCCATATTAAAGGACATACTTCACCTCAACGAAGTTGGCGGTGCATCCAGCGGGATTTACCGTCGCGTTTTAGAAGGTGGGCGCTGACGGTAGAGGCGTCTCGGTTGCGCGCAACCACTAGCTCGTACAGCCGCCGATAGGTCCCTCGCGGCGCCCATGGCGCTACGATGGAGTGGGTGATGTAGACGTTTGGTCCGCTCCTGAATTCCAGCGGTACGCGGTCCGCAATAAAATCATCCAGGCCGCCTGAATGGATCAGCTCGAGCGTCTTATCGTCCACCAGCACATACCCAGACCAACCCCAAAGCACAGGGTGGGCCGGGTCGGTAATCATGACCCATTGCCCGCTGCGAAGGACCCAGTCGATCACGATGGAGACAACCTCGCGGCCGGCCTTCTCGCCCGGATACCCCTCACGGACGAACAGATCCGTGAGGGGTTCCGTCAACGAGCTGTGCTGCTCAGGCGCCACGCTTACTCTTTGATGTAACCCAGCAGCGTGACCTCGATCACGGCCGTATCCAGGGTCGGCTGCGCGGCCGGCACGCCGACGTGGATCAGCGTCTCGCCGAGCAGGTCACCGGGGACGTAGCTCTCCCCGCCGGTCGGGGCGATGACCGTGCCGGCGGCGAGGTTGGCGTCGGCGGCGGCGAGCAGGCCGTCAGTGATGGCATCGGTGCCGATATTCACCTGCGAGGCCGCGCCCTGCGGCGTCACCGAGCGCGGGTGGATGTCCTCCAGGACGAAGCCCTTGGGGGTCTCCAGGAAGTCCGCCGTCTCGCCGGCGGCCAGGCCGACGCCGCCGTTGATGGTGGAGAAGTCGATGACCTTGGTGATCTCGACCCGCTTGGTGAACTGCGAGCGGTTGCGGCCGACCGAGTCCCGAATGTCGTAAGTGCCAGGCATGATGCGTACCTCTTATATATAGGTGGATGAAAGGACGCGCGGTGCTGTCCTGAGTATAAACAACGTGGCGCTCATAGCAACACTAAGCGCACGCGGGCCGAGGCGCTGGGCACCAGGACCAACGTCTCCGACGTGTCGGCGCTGGCGTCGTAGACCGTGAAGTCCACCGCGGCGTCGCGCCAAATGACCAGCCAGCCGGCGACCTGCCGGCCAAAGCCGTGCTCGATGCTGATCGGCTCGCCGGCCGTGACATCGAGCTCGATGGGGTTGGTAGCTATTGTGGGGATCACGGCGCGGCCATCTCCCCGGCCGCCACCAGGGCCGCCAACAACTCGTCGACCTTGTCGGAGATCGCCTGGACCTCCGCCTGTGTCGGCGGGTTGCTGACCGCCTGCGCCAACTGCGCCACATTGCCGGCGGCCAGGACGATGCCGGCGGCGGCGGCCGTGGCGGTGTCGTTGGTCGTGATGACCTCGTATTTCTGGCCGCCGTTCGGGCCCACCAGGACCGAGGGCGCCTGGAGCTGGCCGAGCAGGGTGCCGCCGGCGATGGGCAGGTACACCCCGCCGTCATTGCCAGGCGCTGGGCTCAACTCCAACAGGGTGTCGCCGGCCAGGGCGTTGACGATGCCGACCAGGGCCGCGAAGTTCGCGTTCAGCTTATTGATGTCGGCTGGGTTCGCGTCGGTAAAGCGTTCGATGACTACGGCCATTATTCCTCCTTCCCGAAGCGGTACTCGGGCGCGGCCTGGACGATTTCGATATGGACAGGCGACTCGATGACGTGGCGAAACACGCGCCCGGAGCGACGCGGCGCGACCTCGCGGTGGACCGGCGGCACCGGCCATGGCTCGCCGCTGGCCGTGCCGGCGAGCAGCTCGGCCCAAGTGCTGACGCTGACGTTGGACAGGGCGAAATCCTTGGTGGCGGCGGCTGCCTGGCCGTCGACATAGGAGGTATAGCTGGCCGAGCCACGCGGCGAGCCGCGCACCACAAACCGAATCCGGTTGAGCACGGCGCGCCCGTTGCCCTGTGGGTTCGGCGTCTCCTCCCAGGTGTCGTAGACGCTGGTGAAGTCGCCGTCGGTGCCATCCAGGTATCTGTCCGGCGAGTCCAGCGAGCCGAGGACCCAGGCCCCGTTCGGGCCGTACCAGCCGGTGTAGTCGTCCATTGTGAACAGGCCGTAGGCATTGGTCGCGTCGATCTCACCGAATACGCCGGGCTGGTCCAGGTGCATTACGAACAGGCGGCCGTTCATCAGGCACAGCAACAGGCGGCGCCGGCCATCAATGGCCAGCTCGGCCTGACTCAGAAACGGCGCAAAGGCGTCGCGGATGTCGTTCGCCAAGTAGCCGTCTTTGGAGAACAGTCCGGTCGAGGTCAGCCAGTACAGGGTGTCGAGCGTGCCGGCCAGAGCCCCGGGGCCGGCCGTGCCGGCGTCATGGAACATCTCGTCGCGCTGCCAGTTGTATTGACTGGTCCCGGCAATGCCCCAAACGCTCGTGGTCAGACCGACGGCCAGGGTGTCGCGCAGCGGGAGCATTGCGTTGACGCGCCCCTGCTTCTTGCCCTGGAGTTCGACGGTCCACAGCGGGTCCCACTGGCCGGGGTCGTTGTTCTGGCAGTGCTGCACCCGGTTCTCGCGGTAGCCGATCCACAGGCGCGAGCGCCAGGTCGAGATCGTGTTCGGAATAGGGATGGGGTACGGGGTGCCCCCGGCGTCGAGCACGCTGTTGACGACGGTCTCAGTGGCGTAGGCGCCACTGCGATAGGCGAGATACCACAACGGCCGGGAGCCGTCGGCGACATACAGGCGGTCCTCGCGCTCGCCGTTGCCGGTCAGGGCCTGGTAGGGGCTGGCCTGGAGGACCTGGCCGGCGGCGGCGATATCCGTCTCCTGGCCGTCCCAGACGACAATACGGGACTGTTTCTCAAGAAGCAGCCGGTTGCCCCAGGGCGCGGCCGACGTAATCTCGCCGGCGACGATCTGCGTGGCCCCCGGGCGGCTGCCGAGCGTGCCATCGCCCGTCGGAATGAGATTGATGGCGCGGCGTAATTTGCCCTGTTGGTGGTGTAATGAGAGCATGGGTTAGGCGGTCACCGTAGTGTTGATTTGACAAAAACACAATATGCGCCTAACGTCTAGGTGTGCACTCAGTGAACACAAACGAAGAAAGGAGTCGTCATGAATATTAGCAATAACCGACAATTCGCGGTCGCTGGCCTGGGCCTGCTTTTGGCTATATGTGCCGCGCCAGCGGCTGGGGCCAACATGAGCGGGGGGATCGGGGTCGCCGCGGAGAATATCAGTGGGAGCTGTTCCAGTGGATGCCAGTCGGTATCGTCTATCGACGGCGACGACAGCGGGGCTGGTGTGCTGTTGACTGGCCGGGTGAATTTCGGGCGCGCGTTCCTGCAGGGAGACCTGATCGGTTTTCCAGGGGCGGATTCTGGATCGTCCGTCACGATTGGCGCCGGTATCCACCTCGGGTCCTTCTCCATATCTGGTGGAATTGGGCAATTCGACGCCTCCGCCAGCGCAACGCTCACCGGATATAGTGCGCCGGAATCCAAAGTCTCGGCCGATGGAGGATACATAGAGATCGGGCATTCGTCCGGACTTTTTGCGCGCTACTCTAAATTCAATACGACGCAACATTTCAGTTTCTCCAGGCTCTCTCCGCCAGCGACCGCGCCCAGGTCGGTGAAGCTCGACTACGAGCAGCTCGTAGCCGGGTATCGATATCTTTTTTAAACGGTAGACAGCAAGGCCCCGCCGTCCGTATGGAGGCGCACATGAAAACAGTCTGGCAAGGCGGAGGGGTCTGCTGTCGAATTTGGATCGTAAATCCTACACTCAAGTCTGAGTGATAGCGCATTAGGGTTGGCGATCAGGTCGGACAGCGTTATACCGCTTCCCCATTTGTCACCATATCCGCCGTAATATGAGTAAGCAAAGCTGCTTGGCCATGCCGTTCCGGTCTTTGCTTTGTTTTCGCCAACCGGGACTCCGTTCCATTGGAGCTGAACTACATGGTCGTAGACGTTGCCGCCGCTTACGTTGTTGACGGACTGCCTAACGCGAGCCTCGATTCCGACCAGCGTTCCGGTAAGCCCAGCGAAAACGCCAAAATTCAGCCCGATGAGCCCGTTGGTGTAGCGGGTCCCGCTAGGCGTGGTTGAAGAATCAAACCTAGCCCAGGCCCCATTACCGTCGCACGCGGTGATGTCTCCGAATATTCCACCAAACTGCCACACGATGGTGCCAACGCTACCATCTGTGGTTCTGCCTGTGCATATATTCCATGACGTTGCTGTCATTACGCGGTTGGAGCCCCGAGGTTGAAACCGACGCAGGTTATTTTTCCGAACGATACCGCGAGACCGAGGAAATCCTGCGTAGAAGCGGCGTTAGAAATTGCTGGCGCATTGGTGTCAACGCCAGCCAGAGCGACGGCGTTGGCGCCGTTCTTGACGATAAGCATGCACTTCGCCGTGGCGACGTTGGCGGCGATGGTTAGCGTAGCGGCCGCCGTGAACTCGACAATCTGTAGCGGCGCATCATCTATATAGACCGTGTAGTCGGCGCCCTGTTGTCCGTGGTCCTTCAGACCGGGCGTCGCAAGCACCCAGGCCGGGCGCTCGTCGGTGATGTCGTCCCCGGTAATCTCCGTCATGCCGACGTACAGGTTCACCCGTAACAGCGGGATGAGGGCCGTGTCCGTTATCGCCGGCGGCGTCGGTGCCGGGTCCTCGGTGCCGGCCAGAATCGAGGCAACGCCCGTGGTTCGGTCCAATACCACGCGGTCGATACGCGGGTTGGCGGCCGGTGCCGCAAACGGGCCGACGGCCTGCTGGGCGTAGTTGCCGCCGTTGACGCCGTCCCAGAGCGAGCCGGCGGCCACGGTCAGGTTCATCGAGTACGGGCTATCGGGCGAAACTGCGAAGTTGGCCTGTAGGCCGAGCATGGCCGGGGTGATTGCGCCGCCCTCACTGGTCGGAGAGAACAGCGAAAACGCCGCCTCCTCGAGCGTGTTGTTCGGGAGCGGATCGGTCAACGTGACGGTGGTCAAGTCGTTGCCGGCGTCGTAGGCCCAGGCGGCGGCCGTGGTGTACAGGTACACGCCGCCGGAGTACATACGCAAGCGGCGCGTCTTATAGAACTTCGATGTCCAGTCGCCGAGGACGTTGAAGTTGTTGGCGTCGACGTAGTTGACCTGGGCGGTGATGACCTGCCACTCGTCGGCGATGACGTTGTACAGGTTCTCGGCGCTGGCCTTCGGCAGCGGGTCCGGGACTGGGATGTTCTGGAGATTGGCGCCGCTGACGGCCGGTAGCGGGTCCGGGAAGTTCTCGGTGTTGAGTCCGGACAGCGAGTCGATGAGGTCGATGAAGTCCTGCCCGGTCGGCTGGTCGCCGGTCTCGAATCTCGCTTTGAGTTCAGCCAGGGTCTTATTGCTCATTGCACCACCAATGGGTAATCGCCGGTTTCGATGCTGACGTAGCCGAGGCCGGTCAGGCTGGCCGGGGCCAGAAATTCGGTGCCGGTATCCACCGACGAGTCGGCCGCCAGGGTCGACTCAGGCGGCAAAAAGCGGCGAAAGCGCGGCGTGACGACAATATCGTTGGCATCCTTGCGCGCCTTGATGAGCTGACGCTCGTAGCGCGCCTCGAAGGCCTCGGGGTTCTGGGTCAGCGAGTCGCGATCGAAGTGCCGGCCGTATTTGCCGATGATGCCGTTGAGGATGATGGCTTCCCACTCGCCGGGCACGATGGACACATGGATCGGTCGCGCGTAGAGCATGGCGAAGGCGACCGGCTGCGACGGCGCCGGCCACAAATGGATGCGCCGGCGCGCCTCGATGGCAAAGTGCGTAGCCTGCTTGGCGGCGTTGGGGCGGTTGTTGGCCGCCGCGCGGGCGCGCAGCTCGGTGAGCTCGCCCAGCGATATCCGGGTCAGGCGCTTCGGGCAGTAGACCTGTGCGACACGGTCGACTGCGCCGCGCAGGTCGATGACGTCGTTGCCGGCGTCCAGGGTAATGCTGGCGGCGTTTCTCAAGAAATCCCACTGCCAATCCATGTTGGCGTCGAGCAGCAGCAGCTCGATCCAGCGGGCAATACGGTCATAGACCGCCTGATCGCTCGGATCGTCATCGTGCATGAGCTGGGCGACGTCAGCGATAATGCGTGCCTCGCGCGTGTCATCCTGGTGCGGGTAGGGTTGCATCCCGCCAAAAGCGAGCAGCGTGATGATGGCAGACAGCGTGGTGTCGGCCTCGGGGACGGCGCCCTGGCCGTTGAACAGTACCGCGCCGCTGATATCCGTGGCGCGAAAGGCGTACTGGGTATTGTTCGTGCCGCGGGCATTGGGCCACAGGGCCATGACGACCTGGCCGGCGGCGTCGGTGGTGTAGGTGTAGGTCTCGGGGGTGACGATGCCGTCGGCGGGGTCGACGTCTGAGCCGGTCAGGCGGGCCGTGACGGTGGCGCCCTGGATCGGGTTGCCGGCTTGGTCGGTGACCGTCGCGGTCACGTTGTAGGTAATCAGCGCCATCCGCCCTCGTCCTTAAAAATGGGGCGGCTTGCGCCGCCCCAAGGTCCCAAGGATTTTTCTTATTGGAACTGGATGAAGCCGTTGGCGTTGCGACGGCGCACGTACACCGAGGCATACGTCAGGCAGTTGCGGGTCTTGGCGATCTTGTTGTCCAGCATCTGCCAGGGCTCGAACTGGAAGTTGGTGCCGGAGTGGATGCGCACCCGCACATACTTCTTGAAGTTGAACAGCCAGCCGGTCTTGGGGTCCAGCGCCTCGTCGTAGATGATGGTGCGACCGTGGAAGGGGAACATGTTGAAATCGCCCCAGCCCTTGGTCTCCTTGAGGTCGGACAGCGACAGGCGCAGCTTGTCCTCGGCCCAGGCCTGGAATTCGTCGTACAGGTCCTCGCCGCACACGAACACGTCGGGCGTGTTGTTACGGTAGGTGCACTGACGGACCAGCTTGCGAAAGCCGGTGCGGAACTCCGTGGCCAGGGCGAACTGCGTCACCCCGTCGGCCTTGAGTGCCCGCTGCGGGTTCCAGTAGCCGAAGCCGGCTTTGGTCGGGTCGATGCCGCCCAGGGCGACGTCATAGTCCATGATGCGGCCCAGGCCCATGAAGGTGCGCCCGTCGGCGTCCTGCGTGCCCATCAGGCGGTCGCCAAAGTGGTTCTGCATGGACGTCTCGAGCTGCTCGCGCTTGACCTCGACCAGGTCCAGCAACTGCTCGGGGCCGGAGTTCTTGACCAGCTCCTCGCGGGAGTACATCTGGTTGCCCATGATGTGACCGTAGGCGAAGTGGGCCTCGGACAGCGCATCCTGCGGCGTCATATCGACGTCGTCGTAGTGCGAGAAGTCCTTGACCGTGGAGTTGGGCTTGTCCAACAGGCGCACCGGGACGTAGTTGCCGATGGAATCGCGGTACTCGATGAGCTTCTGCTGCTTGAGATAGACCCACAGCGGATGCTGAATGGTAATCTCGTCGCCCAGCTCCTTGTCGTACTCGTCCATCGTGGCGATGAACATATCGTCGATATTCTCGACGCCGGCGAAAAGCGGTATGCCCTGTTCGTTCAACATAGCGATTTACCTCGTAGGGGTTGTGCTCGCTCCGCTAGACCGCTGACCGCCGGGCCTGGACCTTGGCGGCCGCGCGCTTGTGGGCCCGCTGCAACGGCGAGAGGTCCTCGTCCTCATTCGGGGTGGCCGCGCCACCGCCACGGGCGCCAGGGGCTGGGCGGGTGGACTCTTTGGACTCTTTTTCGAGTTTCGCCTTGAGTGCCGCCAGTTCCTGTTTCGCCGCTTCCCCCTCCTCGGCCAGCTTGCGCAGACCGTCGTAGGTGGACAGACGGTAGGCCTCCTCGATGGTGGCCCCCTCCTCGTTGAGCCGCTGGGCCGTCTCCATGACATTGACGCGGTGGTCGTTGAAGTCCGCGTGGGTCTTGGCCGCCTCCTCCAGCTCCTGGCGGATGGCCGCCTGAGCCTGGGTGGCGCGCTCCTCCTCGGCCTTCTTCTCGGCCTCGGTCTGCGCCTTCTGGCGCTCGGAGCTGACCATGTCCTCGGCGATCTTCTGCGCCCGCTGCTCCATGTACTGGACCATCTCGGCCGTGGAGTTGAACTCGGGGATATCCCCCTCGGCCTGCGGACGCTCGAACCAAACGTCGATGCCGTTGTCGCTGGCGAGCTGGCGGAGGACGGCCTTCGGGTCCTCCTGGAAGGCCTTGCCGAGCTTTAGCAGCTCGGTCGCGCCCTCCTGGGAGTAGCCCGTCTGCTCCATCGTGTCGACCAGCTTGCCGTGGCTGTCGCGGATTTGAGCGATGTCTTGAAAGGCTTTGTTGAGCCCCGCCTCCATGTCCCGGTTCATCTCCAGGACCAGGTTGCGGGCGTTGTCGTCGGGGAGCTTGCTGAACGCCTCCCGACGGTCGGCTGGCCAATTCTCCGGGGCTGCCGGTGCGGTGCTGGCCGTCTCGCCGGGTTTGGTCCCGGCGTCCGCGCTTGCCGCTGCGGCCTCGTCGCTGGCCTGGGGCTTCGCTTCGCCGCTCGTCGCAGTGCTCTCACCGCCGGCCTCGCCGGCGGCGGCTTGCTCCTCGGAGCCAGGCGTGGAAGGCTGCTGTTCGCCGGCGCCCCTCTCTTTCAGGCGCTCGGCGGCGCGCCGATGGGCGCGCTGGAGGGGGGACAGGCCGTCGTCGGCCGCGCCGCCCTCGTCGTTGGTCTGCTGGCCGCCGGCCTCGCCGCCGCCGGCGGCGCCGTTCTCGTTGGCGGCGGGCGCGGCGGTGTCGCCGGCGCCATGGCCGGTCGTCTCCGCGGCGGGCGCGGCGCCGGCTTCGGCAGCCGTTTCCTGAGAAACGCCGCCGGCGGCGGGCGCGGGGGCTTCGGCGGCGGCGGCGGGGGCTTGTTTCTGTGTTGTGCTCATCGCAACTCTCCTTATACAGGACGGCCCGACATTGTCAAGGCCTTTGGCTTAGCTCAGGGCGTGGACCACCGCGCGGAACAGGTGGTCCTTGGCCTGCTGCTCGGGCGGAAGCTCGGCGAAGGGGACACAGCACGGGTGCTCGCGCGCCTCCGGGTCCTTGGCCGGGCCATAGGCCCAGCCGTCGGCCAGCTTGCCGGCCAGCCAATTCTCGTGGCTGGCCTCGGGGCCGGCGTCCGGGTTGGCGCGGTGGAACTCGACGCCGTCGATGGCGCTCTGGCGCTGCCACTTCGGCGCCTCCTC
>Ga0209918_1001045_pt1 | contig 16020 bp, 12 predicted proteins | sample SalPonD_shore_MG_FD_185712 | JGI IMG/M metagenome (GOLD analysis project Ga0209918, IMG submission 185712) | Salt pond soil microbial communities from South San Francisco under conditions of wetland restoration - Salt Pond MetaG... | ecosystem: Environmental > Aquatic > Marine > Intertidal zone...
GCCAGCTTGAGCGGGCGCAGAGTAAAGCGCATCCCTTTGACGACCGGCTGCGACATGGCACGCGCCAGCGCGCGTCCGCTCTCCAGCTTGGTATCAGCGCCGGCGACGGCGTTCTTGCTGTTGATCCACCACTCCTTGGCGCGCATCATCGCCGAGACGCTCAGCTCGGCGTCCGGGATTTCCGGTTGGGTGCGCATCTTCTCCGCCAGGTCACCGAGCACTTGCGAGCCACCGCCCTCATTCGGCTTGATAATCGACGTCGACCAATCGGTGCCGAACATACCGGCATCGCGCGCCTCGCGCCACAGCGGGTGTTTCTCGTTTTCGAGCATTATCTGGAGCCCATTGTAGAGGTCCAGCTTCGAGTAGCCGCCCATAAACAACATTTCGACGTTGCTGTAGGTGTTGTTGAGATGGGTGACCGGGTTGTAGACGGTCTTGTACAGCTTCCAGCGAGAGAGCAGCGAGCGGTACAGGTTCCCGACGGGGCCGGGAGCAAACGGCGCGCGGCCGTAGTTCCTGATGCCGTTCCACACGTCGGGACGAACGTACTTGCCGGACAGGCTGCCGTATTTGCGGAGCGGCGATTTCTTGTTGACCTTGGTCGACGGGACCTCAATCCAATCGCCCTCGCGGGTCGACCGCGGCGTCTCGCTCACCCAATCGCTGCGCCGCCCCACCGTGTCGTACAGTGTCGCCAGGCTCATATCATGCGAGACCTCGGCCATGCCGCGCACATAGCGATAGCCGGCATCGTCGATTTCGCCCCAGGACTGGCGCTCGGCCTTGGTCCAGTCGCGGTGCAGCAGCACGCCGTCCTTGCGCGTGCCGCGTATCGTCCAGCGCCGGTCGGTCGGTGACAGATCGCGGACCGGGCCTGGCGGAATAGCCTCGCCGGCGCCGTTGACAGCGACGATCCGCGGGCCGCCACGGTCGGCGTGCGCCAGGTTCGTCTCCGGGACCGTGGCGACCTCGTCCGGCGTAAACAAGAAGGACTTGACCGTCCCGTGCTCATCGCCGACGTGCTCGACGAGCTCGCGCTTGCCAAGCTCGCGCCGGCGGGCCTTGAGATCGGAAATGCGCGCCAGCGTGTCGCTGTCCAGGACGTCTCCGCGCTTGCCCTCCAGCTTCGATATTTCCTCCCCGATCTGGTCGATTTCGTCGACAATGTCGCGCGCGCCCTTGCTCATGTAGTTGCGGTGGAATACCCCGTCGGTGCCGCGCGCGATAGAGTAGCTGCCGGACAGGCTCTCACCCTTGGCCTGGCGGAACAGCTTGTCCAGGCCTAGATGCTTGGCATAGTAACGATGCAGATAGCCGCCGGTCTCCAGGTCTGGCGGCAACATGCCAAGCTCCTTCATGCGCTCGGCCGCGTTGGTAATATGGTCGTCCAACAACTTCGCCTGGCGGTGGATGATGTTGAGGTCGGGGATAATGCCACGCGTCTCGATAATGTCGGCCATCATGCCGCGCTCGGCCGGCGTAAACCTCTCCAATAGAACCTTGCCGACGCTCTCGGTCTGACGGTCGATGATCTGTTGCATGAGGCGCTGCTTGCGTTTGAACTCGCGCAGATCCTCCGGGCCGCGTCCGATGAGCGGCAACGAATCAATGTACCGGCCTATCCGCGCCATCGCGTTGTCAATGATGCTGCCAGCGCCAAGCAGGCGCGTCGCTCGGGCAATCTGGAACACGCCGATGCCGAGGCCGGCGCCGGCGAGCACATCCGCCCACCAGCCGGGGGAGCCGGCCTCATGCTTGGAGCTGACGGCGCCGAACGCACCGCCGCCGGCGCCCGCCCAGGCGTTGCGCCACGGGTGGATGCCAAGCTCGCGGGCCTGCTCCAGAAGGACTTTGCCGACTGGATTGGCGTGCAGCGTGCCGTGGTCGCCGCTGGCGGCTTCCGGCGGCTGGTCACCTGGCGCTAATGAATCGGGGTGCCCGGCGGCACCTGGCGTTTCTCCCGGTCTGGGTTGATCACCCCGTACTTCTTGTGCCGGATGCGAAACCCGTTCTGGTAGGCGAACTCCTCCAGCCGCTCCTTGGTCATTGGCTGAGGCGTGCTCTTTTTGGAACCATTCTTCGGCATTTCTCTCCTCCTCTTGGATTCTGACCAGGTCCTCCTCAGTCAGAGGCCGAGCGGGCACGATAGTCCCAGAATCCGTGTCAATGACGAAGTCCGACGGGACCTCGTCCAGGTTGTCCACTCGCGCGTAGTACCAATCCTGATCGCTGTGGCCAGGCGGCGGCGGCTGTTCGCCACTGTCGTAGTGGACCATCGAATAAACGTCATGGCCGCTCTCGGCCTGGCCGAGCTTGTTGGCCAGCTCGCCGGCGTCGCGGGTCTGGAGATATCCGTACTCGTGCAGCGTCTCCGCCAGGTCGTCCAGTGTGCGCCCGCCGCCGGTGGACTGCTCGATCGCGTGCAAGCCGAAACCCTTGCGCGGCAAGTGGCTGAGGCGCCCGGCCCAATCCGTCTCGGTCGAAACGTCAAGGCCGCCCAGCTTGCGAATCGCAGTGATGAGGTCGTCTTTGGCCGGGTCGACGACGCGCGCTTTGCGGGCGCGCTCCGCCGGTGAGAGCTTCGGCTTGTCGCCCGTCAGCTTGGCGCGCTCGACGTCAGCCTGGCGCTGCAAGTCGGCGCGGACGTTCGGGTCGCTGGCCTGAGAGGCTAGTCGCTCGTATTCGTTGGCGCGCGTGAGGGTTTGGGCTCGCTCGGTTCGCCCGGGCGCTCCTCCTGGTCCTCCATCTCCTGCTCCCAGGTCCCCACCTCCTCGAGGCGGCCGCGGAGGTACTCCCTCCGCGCCTCCGGGTTGTTCGCCAAATCCTCGCGGTCGTGCTGTTTCAGGTAGTCCAGTGTCGACATGGGTGTCTCCGTGTCCAACTTTCGCGGCCTCCAGGCGCGTATGCGCGCGCTCCAGGATATTGTCGACCGCGTCGCCCTTTCGGATGCGGGCGATACCATAGTGTAAACCACTGCCTCCGGGCTTGCCCGCCTTGGTATGAGGTATCTCGGCCAGGCCGTTGTCCTGGACGTACTGCTGGGCGCGGTCGTGCGCGCGCCGGACGGCCTGGGTGACCGCCTTGTCGTCGGCGCCGACGACCACGGCGCTGATCTCATCGCCGCCGTGGCGAAAGAGCTGGACGTGGCCGGGCAACTTGTTCAGCTCCTCCTCGGCGATGCCGGACAGCGCCCTGTAGACGCGGTCCGCGCCAGGCTCGCCAAACCTGGCGTTGAGCCCGCCCAGGTTAGCAATATCCATTGCGACGTAGTGCCCTGGTTCGCCGCTCTTGTCGACGCGCTGCACCGCACGCTCCAGTGTCGGCAGGCGGTCGCGGCGGCCGTGGAACCCGGTCAGCGGGTCGCGGTTGTCCTCCGGCGCGAAGGCCTTGGCCTGTTCCGGGGTCAGCCCGTGCGCGGTCGCCTTGTTGGCGTGCTCCTGGAGGCGCAAATCGTGCTCAGTCGGGAAAGGCTCGGCCGGCTTGACGGGAGTAAAGCCGTGCGGCTGCGCGCCGCGGGCTGCGGGAGCGGCCTCCGGCTGGCCCTGGGGAGGCGCTTCAGGGGCGGGCTTGGCCACCTCGCCGGCCTTCCCTGGCAGGGCATCAATGGCTTCCTTGCGCGGGCGCACCACGACACCGTCTGGGGTGTCAACGAATTCGACCAGCGAGGAGACGTATTCGTCGGGGCTGGAAAAACCGTGGTCCTTGGCCTCGCGCCCGAGCGCCTTGGCAAACCGCTTGTCGGCGAGCGCGCGGACATAGCTGCCGGCCCACTCGTTCAGCGACAGGGTGCCAAAGTCGATAATGGCGCCGGCGGCGACACCGATGCCTCCCTGCAGGGCGCGCGCCTTGGCCTCCTGGGCCAGCGTCATATTCTCGGAGCCGTCCGGGCGGTAGCCGGCCGATACCGCGCCGCCGACTTTGGCGCCCTCCTTAACGTAACCGGCGATTGTGTCCTCGACCGGGGCGAGATCGCGCGCCACGCGCAGCCCGCGCAGCGCCTGGACGCCGCCGACAAACGGTAGCACCTGGCCGACCGCCTCGCCGGCCATCGAGGCGACCGGGTGCGCCGAGCGCAGCTTGGAGGCCTCGATATCCCCGGCCCGGTTGAGCAGGTGCGCGAGCTTGTCTGACTCTGGATTGCCGGTGTTCGTCGGGAAGTGCGTTTGCACCATGTTGTTCGTGGCGCCGCGCACGAAGCCCTCCAGGCCCGCCTTGGTGGCATCGTCGACGGGCAGGAACCCCTTGTGGGTGCCCGTTTCCTTGTTGAGCTTGGCGTGATAGGCCGGGTCCTCCATCGCCATGTCGGCCTGAGCCGACGACACGTCGCCGTGCTCATTCAGTATCTGGCGCACATGCACGGCGTTGTCCATCGCCGCCCGGGCGTCGGGCGACAAATGCGGGCCAATCAACGCGCGCACCTGGTCGGGATTATGAAAGGCCCCTTGCTCCAGGTAGTGCACCACACCGGCGAACTCCGAGCCGTTCATGTTGTAGTTGCCGGCCTGGAAGTCGCGCACAACCTGGTCCGGCGTGCGGTCCTGGCCGTCGGGCGGGGGCGCCTTGGTGCCAGGCAAGCCGAGGGCGCGCGCCCAATCCGGTAGCAGCGACCCCGGTGGCTTGGTTTCCTGAGAAACGGGCGGCGTGGGGCGCAGCGGCGCCGGCCCGTGGCGGAACGAGACCTGGTCCTGGTTCGTGTTGGTAGTCGGGTCGGGTAGGGAGACCATCTTCTGGCCGCCTGGCTGGCCGGCTGGGGCGGCGGCGTGCGGCTGGCCCTGTGGCGCCGAGGCCTGGCCGTGTCCCTGCCCCGAGAGCGGACCACCTACTCCAGTGGGCGCGGACGCGCCTTCGGCGCCAACTGGCGTAAAGCCTTGGGCCGGCTGGCTCTGGGTGGCCTCGCCAACGGGCGTAAAGCCGCGTCGAGGCGCGGCTTTGTTATCGGCTGGCTTGAGTGGGGTGAACGGCACTAATTGTAGTACCCGATCAGCTTACCGTTATCGTCGTAGACCTCGAAACCCTTGCCCTCGATCCAGGAGCCCAGGTTGTTGTACCCCTCGGCGATCGCGCGTCGGCGGGCATCTTCGTGACCAACGTCTTGCCCCCGGTCCTGCCCCTGGCCGCCAGGCGGACGGACGCTGTCCGCGCCACCGGCGCCGGCCTGGAGGGCGGCCTGCGCGCCGCTGTTCGACGCCGGAGTCGTGGGCTGACCCTGGCCGCCCTGATCGCCTTGCCCGCCGTACTGCGCATCCAGCGTCGCCTGGCGCGGGATGGGTACACCCGGCATCATCACATGCCACAGCTCGGCGGTCTTTTCATAGAGCCGCTGCGGGTCGCGGGCATATGTCCCGTAGCGCAGGCCGCTGACGTATTTGGTCAGTTTGCTCCAGCTCTCCTCCGGGCGGTCGGTCTTGAGGAACCGGCGCATGTCATAGGCCCGGTTGGTGGCCTCCTTGAGCGGGATATGAAGCGCGTCGTGGAGAAACTGAGCGTCCTTCTCCAGGGCGCCAGGGGACGATGGCGGCACCCTGAGCGGCTGGCCGCCCTGGTCCCGCGCCGGAGAGTATTGGACGCTGCCGTCCGGCTGCCGAACTGCGTCCATGTAGGCGCTGGTGCCGTTCTGCAGGCGCACCTTGACGCGCTGCGGGCGCGAGACCGTATTGGAGTTGGCGACGTCGGCGCCCACCATCGGGCTCGTGTCCGGGTTGTCCAACACCCCGGCGAGCGCCCGGTTGCGCATCTCGCGGTTGCTGGCCTGTGCCTGGCGCGAGCGAGCCAGCGCCGCCTGCGCCGGCGACTCGGCGAGCACTGGGTTGGCCGGATCATAGGTGTTGTAGGCGACGCCGCCGGACATGTGGACCGGCGCCACCGATTTGTTGTTGAGCGCGTCGGCCTGTTGCGCCGGCGTGTCGAGCGCCTGTGCCGCCCGCATGAGCTCATCCTGCCGCCTGGCGGCGGCCATGTCCTTCTCGTTGATGCCCATCTTGGCCAGGGCAGAGCTAAGCTCGACCTGGTCGCCGGCCGTGAAGTGGGGCTGAGGCAACATCGTGTTGAGGGCGCCCGGGGTGGTCGCCTGTGGATCGGCTGTGGCGGCGGTATGTTCCTGCTTTGCCTGCGTGGCGGCCTTGAGCTCAGCGAGTAGCGGGGCAATGGCACGGGCGCGGTGCTCGGCGTTGATCTTGTCAAGAACTTCAGGCGCTGCGGGCCCGTAGGCCAGCCATTGACGGAAAGATGGGTCTGACATGCCGCCTCCTCGCCGTTAGTGGCTGCCGGACATAAAGCCGCCGCCAATCTTCCAGGCATGTGCCGAGGAATCGGATTGGCTGCCTTTGCCGCCAAAGTAAATCTGCGCCAAGCGGGCCAGGTCCTCTGCCGTGAGCTTGGAGTTGGCGACATCGGCGGCGTATTTGCGCGCGTTCTCCTGACTGGCCATGTTTGTGATCTGCGCGCCGGTCTCCTTGGCGATGGAATCCAGCTCATTCGCGTATTGCTGATCGGTGAGCTGCTTGGCGCGCTGGCGCTGCTCCATCGTCATAGTCGGGTCCGCCTCGATCTGGTGCAGCGCCTGGGCGCGCGCCGTTCTCGCGGAGTTGGTCCTGGTGGCGCCGAGGCCGCCCATACTCTGAACCTGGTCTGGCGTCAGCGAGTGGTAGTCGACCGCCGGCGTGCCGTTCTTGGCGTAGTTGCCGAGCCGGCCGCCAGTGATGTTGTCAATATTGCTGAAATAGGCCTGTATCTGGTCAGGCGTTAGCTGCCTGCTCTTGCTGTGAGACTCGGACTTGCCCATGTTGAACGACATGGCTCACCTCAATGAAGTTGGCGGTGCATCCAGCGTGACTTTCCGTCGCGCTTGAGCAGGTGGGCGCTAATCGTTTCGGCGTCTGGATTTCGCGCGACCACCAGCTCGTACAGGCGCCGGTAGGTGCCACGCGGCGCCCAGGGCGCGACGATAGAGTGCGTGACGTAGACGTTCGGCCCCGCCGTGAAGTCCAGCGGTATCCCGTCGGCGATGTAGTCCTCGAGGCCGCCATAGTGAATCAGCCCCAGGGTCTTGTCGTCCACGCGCACATATCCAGACCACCCCCAAAGCACATAGCGCCGCGGGTCCGTAATCATCACCCATTGCCCGCTGCGAAGTATCCAGTCGATCACGATGGAGACAACCTCGCGGCCGGCCTTCTCGCCCGGATACCCCTCACGGACGAACAGGTCCGTGAGGGGGGCGGTCAGCGCGCTATGCTGCTCAGGGTTCACGATCAGTCTTTGATGTAACCCAGGAACGTGATGTCAACCACGAGGGTATCGAGCGCCGGCTGAGCGGCCGGCACGCCGATGTGCACCAGCGTCTCGCCAAGCGCATCGCCGGGCACATAGCTCTCGCCGCCGGTCACGGCGATAATCGAGCCGGCCGCGCCGTTGGCGTCGCCGGCGGCCAGGAAGCCGTCGGTGACCGCGTCGGTGCCGATGTCGAGCTGCGAGGCGGCGCCCTGCGGCGTCACAATGGCCGGGTGGACGTCCTCCAGGTGAAAGCCCTTGGGCAACTCCAGGAAGTCAGCCGTCTCGCCGGCGGCCAGGCCGGCGCCGCCATTGATGGTGGAGCAGTCGACGCGCTTGGTGATCTCGACCCGCTTGGTGAACTGCGAGCGGTTGCGGCCGACCGAGTCCCGAATGTCGTAAGTGCCAGGCATGATATGTCCCTCTTATATATAGGTGGATGAAAGGACGCGCGGTGCTGTCCTGAGTATAAACAATGTGTTGCTCATAGCAACACTATGCGCACGCGAGCCGAGGCGTTGGGCATCAATACCAGGCTCTGCGACGTGTCGGCGCTCGAATCGTAGACAACCAAGTCCACGGGTGTATCTCGCCAGATGACCAGCCAGCCGGCGACCTGGCGCCCCAGGCCGTGCTCGATGGTCACCGGCTCGTCGACGACGACGTCGATCTCGATGGGGTTGGTGACGATCTCCGCGATCACGGGCCGGCCATCTCCCCGGACGCCACCAGGGCCGCCAGCAACTCGTCGACCTTATCCGACAGGGCTTGGACCTCAGCCTGCGTCGGCGGGTTGCTGACCGCCTGTGCGAGCTGGGCAACGTTGGCCGCGGCCAGGACGATACCCTCCTTGGCGGCGGTGGCCGTATCGTCGGTGGTGATGACCTCGTACTTGTTCCCGCCGTTCGGGCCGACCAGGATAGAAGGGGCTTGAAGCTGGCCCAACAGCGTGCCACCGGCAATCGGGAGGTACACCCCGCCGTCATTGCCAGGGGCCGGGCTCAGCTCGAGGAGCGAGTCCCCGACCAGCGCATTGATGGCGCCGACCAGAGCCGCGAAATTCGCGTTCAGCTTGTTAATGTCGGCGGGGTTGTTTTGCGTAAATCGTTCGATAACGACTGCCATTATTCCTCCTCCCCGAATCGGTATTCGGGCGCAGCGTGGACGATCTCGATATGCACCGGCGACTCGACAACATGGCGAAACACGCGGCCAGGCCGGCGCGGCGCCAGTTCGCGGTGAACAGGGGGCACCGGCCAGGCCTGCCCTGTCGCCGTGCCGGCGAGCAGCTCGGCCCAGGTGTTCACGCTGATATCTGACAGGGTGAACGCCTTGGCCGCACTGGCGGCCTTGCCGTCGACGTAGGACGTGTAGCTCGCTGAGCCGCGCGGCGAGCCGCGCACCACAAAGCGAATCCGGTTGAGCACGGCGCGCCCGTTGCCGTGCGGGTTCGGCGTGTCCTCCCAGGTGTCGTAGACGCTGGTGAAGTCGCTGTCAGTGCCGTCGAGAGACCTGTCGGGCGAATCCAGCTCGCCTAAGACCCAGGCCCCATTCGGGCCGTACCAGCCGGTATAGTCGTCCATCGTGAACAGGCCGTAGGCGTTGGCCGCGTCGATCTCGCCGAAGGTGCCTGGCTGGTCCAGGTGCATCACGAACAGGCGGGCGTTCATCAGGCAGAGCAGCAGGCGGCGGCGGCCGTCGATGGCCAGCTCGGCTTGACTCAAAAACGGCGCAAAGGCGTCGCGAATGTCGTTGGCCAGGTAGCCACCTTTGGAAAACAGGCCAGTCGAGGTCAGCCAATACAGGGTATCGAGCGTGCCGGCCAGGGCGCGCGGGCCGGCCGTGCCGGCGTCGTGGAACATCTCGTCGCGCTGCCAGTTGTACTGGCTGGTGCCGGCGATTCCCCAGACGCTCGTGGTCAGGCCGACCGCCAGGGTATCGCGCAGCGGAAACATGGCGTTGACGCGGCCTTGCTTCTTGCCCTGCAGCTCCACCGTCCACAGCGGGTCCCATTGGCCGGGGTCGTTGTTCTGGCAGTGCTGCACCCGATTCTGCCCGTAGCCGATCCACAAGCGCGAGCGCCAGGTGGCAATCGTATTCGGCGTGGGAATGTCATAAGGCACGCCGCCAGCGTCGCGCACGCTGTTGACCACGGTCTCGGCGACGTAGCCGCCGTTGCGATAGGCCAGATACCACAGAGGGCGGGTCCCGTCGGCGATATAGAGCCGGTCCTCGCGCTGGGCGTTGGCGGTCAGGGCCTGGTAGGGGCTGGCCTGGAGGACCTGGCCGGCGGCGGCGATATCGGTCTCCTGGCCGTCCCAGACGACAATACGGGACTGTTTCTCAAGAAGCAGCCGGTTGCCCCAGGGGGCGGCGGCGTCGATCTCGCCGGCGACAATCTGCGTGGCCCCCGGGCGGCTGCCGAGCGTGCCATCGCCAGTGGGAATAAGGTTGGTGGCGCGGCGCAGCTTGCCCTGTTGGTGGTGTAGCGACAGCACAGATCAAATGCCATCGAGGGCGGTCGTGGCGGCGTCCCGCGCCGCCTTGATGTCGCTCAGCGTTGCGGCGGCTGGTAGCGTATCAATCGCCAGCTTGCCAGCGATGCGCTCCTTCTCGATCTTCGCGGCTACGGTCACCCATTGGTCACGAATAGAGATGATGTTGTCGCACGCTGCCTGCGGCGAGGCGCCGGTCGCATCGGCTTCGGCCTGCACCATCGGGTAGGGGCTGGTATCTGCCGGGTAGCCGGCGGCTTTGTAGGCATCGGCCTGCTGTGCCTTGAGCTGATAACGGCCCTCCTGGCCGTCTCCAACGGTGATGTACTTTGTGCTCGCGGCGCCAGCGGCGGCGTCCACAGAGGCCTTGGCCGCTTTCTTGGCCGCCGCCACGTCAAACGCCCACGCTCCGGCAGCGCCGTCCCAGCTATCGAAATCCGTCGCCGGCTTCTGATCGGTTAGCGAGGCATCGATAGGGCCAAGCGCCTCGATGGTGACAGGCTCCCGCGTCGTAGTGTCGTAGTACACCTCGTCGCGAAAGTCCTCCACGACCTGCCAGCCACCGACATCGCCGTCGCGCGGGACATTCCCGTCGGCGTCGCGGCGCACGGCCGCCTGATTTGGCCCTAGTGGCGGCGGCGCGTCCAGGGTCGAGAATCCCGGCACTACCGGAATCGCCGGATTCTCCTCGTCTGGGCGCGCGGTGCGGCCAGCGGGGGAGAGGCACTCGCCGGTGTCAGGGTGGTAATCGAAGATCTGCGGCATACCCATGGCATTTACCTCAGGGGCGGTGTTTGACGATCAGCATCGCGCCTACATTGATCCCGCGCGATTCCGTAGATGTTCTAACGACCCGACTTGCATCAAGGTGGTATTTGCCGCCAGTATTCGTGCCGCCGCCACCGCCGGCGAAAGAGCTATTGAAGTAACTGTCTTGGTAAAACGCGCCACTGGATGCCACATAGCTCGTCGTGCCGACGAACGCGCTCGCCCGCAACATGCCGGTAATGTTCTGAAGTGCGTCGGCCTGGAGCGTGCCTGGGTGGTCGCCTGTCGTTCCGTCGCCGCGGTCGGTGCGGCTCGCCGCATCCGGATCGACCCCGGCGCCGTGGTCCCACACACGAATGTTGCGCCCGCGCGCGTCCAACAACCGCAACCTCGTGTGCTCATAGCTCGTGCCGGTGCCGTCGTCGGTGAACGCGACTGGCGCTCCGCCTTTGGTCAGTGAGACCTGGTATGCGTCAGCGGTCGCGTTGACTACGAAGTATTTGGTGTCCATCGCCAGCTCGGCCGGGACGGCGCCGCCGGAGTTAGACAACATCACCACCTTCCCGTCGTTGTAGCCGTGCGCGGCGTGCAAAACGCTGTCGATGGTGTTGTCGAATGTAACCACCGTGCCTGAGTCCTTGCCAAAGCGAACGCCGACCGACGGCGAGTCCAACAGCGCCTCATAGGTCGTCATGTCGCGCAGGCTGCCGTCTTGCTCCAGCCAGCCCGTCGGCGGGGTGTCGCCAAACCAGAGCATGGCGCTACCGACCGGCGCGTCCTGGTTTTTCAGGACCCAGCTCGCGCGCTCATCGGTGATGTCGTCGCCGGTAATCGCCTGAGCGCCAGCCGCCAAAAATATCCGCGCCAGCGGCAACAGCTCAGGGTCGCCGAGATCGGTGGGGCGTATCTCCGGCGCAGTCGGCGCTGCGGCTTCTTCGCCATGGATTACCGAGGCAACGCCGGTAATCTTATTGAGTACGACACGGTCGATGCGCGGGTTGTTGACCGGCGCCACGAACGGCCCGACGACCTGCTGCGCCCCTGACACCAGCGTCTGGCCGTCCCAAACCAAGCCGGCGGTGACCACCGGCGACATAGAGGCGGGGGAGCTTGGGAATACCGAGAAGCTAGCCTGCAAGCCGAGCATGTCCGGCGTGATGGCGCCGCCCTCCTTCGTGGGCGTGAATAACGAAAACGCCGCCTCCTCGAGCGTGTTGTTCGGTAGTGGATCTGTCAGCGTGACGGTGGTCAAGTCGTTGCCGGCGTCATAGGCCCAGTCGCTGGCCGTGGTGTACAGGTGCACGCCGCCAGAGGACAGGCGCAGGCGTCGCGTCTTGTAGAACTTGGACGTCCAGTCGCCGACGATATTGAAGTTGTTGGCGTCGACGTAGTTGACCTGGTCGGTAATAACCTGCCACTCGTCGGCGATGACGTTGTAGAGGTTCTCGGCGCTGGCGGCCGGGAGCGGGTCGGGAATCGGGACGTTTTTGAGGTTCTGCCCGCCGACGGCCGGCAGCGGGTCCGGGAAGTTCTCGGTGTTGAGGCCGGACAGCGAGTCGATGAGGTCGACGAAGTCTTGTCCGGTCGGCTGGTCGCCAGTTTCGAATCTCGCTTTGAGTTCAGCCAGGGTCTTATTGCTCATTGCACCACCAATGGGTAATCGCCGGTTTCGATGCTAACGTAGCCGAGGCCGGTCTGGCTGGCCGGGGCCAGGAATTCGGTGCCGGTGTCGACCGAGGAGTCGGCCGCCAGGACCGACTCGGGCGGCAAGTGCCGGCGGAAGCGTGTCGTCACGACAACGTCATTGGCCTCCTTGCGCGCCTTGATGAGCTGGCGCTGGTAACGCGCCTCGAAGGCCTCTTGATTCTGGGTCAGCGAGTCGCGATCGAAGTGCTGACCGTACTTGCCGATGATGCCGTTGAGGATGATGGCCTCCCACTCGCCCGGTACGATGGCGACGTGGATCGGGCGGTTGTAGAGCATGGCGAAGCTCACCGGCTGCGACGGCGCCGGCCACAGATGGATGCGCCGGCGCGCCTCGATGGCGAAATGCGTCGCCTGCTTGGATGCGTTCGGGTAGCCATTGGCCGCCGCGCGCGCGCGAAGCTCGGTCAACTCGCCGAGCGAGATGCGGTGGAGCCGTCTCGGGCAGTAGATGGCTGAGATGCGGTCGACGTCGCCGCGCAGGTCGATGATATCGTTGCCGGCACCAAGCGTCGTGCTGGCGGCGTTCTGCAGAAAGTCCCAGCTCCAGTCCATGTTGGCGTCGATGAGCAGCAGCTCGATCCAGCGCGCGATACGGTCGGCGACGGCCTGGTCGTTTGGGTCGTCGTCGTGCATGAGCTGGGCGACGTCGGCGATGATGCGCGCCTCGCGCGTGTCGTCCTGGTGCGGGTAGGGCTGCAGCCCGCCGAAGGCGAGCAGCGTGATGATGGCCGCGAGCGTGGTGTCGGCCTCTGGCACGGCGCCCTGGCCGTTGAACAGGACGGCGCCGCTGATATCCGTGGCGCGAAAGGCGTATTTGGTGTTGTTCGAGCCGCGGGCGTTGGGCCACAGGGCCATGACGACCTGGCCGGCGGCGTCCGTGGTGTAGGTGTAGGTCTCGGGGGTGACGATACCGTCGACGGGGTCGACGTCTGAGGCGGTCAGGCGGGCCGTGACGGTAGCACCCTGGATAGGGTTGCCGGCCTGGTCGGTGACCGTCGCGGTCACGTTGTAGGTAATCAGCGCCATCGGCCCTCGCCCTTAAAAGTGGGGCGGCTTTCGCCGCCCCAAAGTCCCAAGGATGCTTTCTTATTGGAAGGTGATGAAGCCGTTGGCGTTGCGACGGCGCACGTACACCGAGGCATAGGTCAGGCAGTTGCGCGACTTGGCGATTTTGTTGTCGAGCATCTGCCAGGGCTCGAACTGGAAGTTGGTGCCGGAGTGGATGCGCACCCGCACATACTTCTTGAAGTTGAACAGCCAGCCGGTCTTGGGGTCCAGGGCCTCGTCGTAGATGATGGTGCGACCGTGGAACGGGAACATGTTGAAGTCACCCCAGCCCTTGGTCTCCTTGAGGTCGGACAGCGACAGGCGCAGCTTGTCCTCGGCCCAGGCCTGGAACTCGTCGTACAGGTCCTCGCCGCAGACAAACACGTCGGGCGTGTTGTTACGGTAGGTGCACTGACGGACCAGCTTGCGAAAGCCGGTGCGGAACTCCGTGGCCAGGGCGAACTGCGTCACCCCGTCGGCCTTGAGCGCCCGCTGCGGGTTCCAGTAGCCGAACCCGGCCTTGGTCGGGTCGATACCGCCCAGAGCGGTGTCGTAGTCCATGATGCGGCCCAGGCCCATGAATGTACGCCCGTCGGCGTTCTGCGTCCCCATCAGGCGGTCGCCAAAATGGTTCTGCATGGACGTCTCGAGCTGCTCGCGCTTGACCTCCACCAGGTCGAGCAACTGCTCGGGGCCGGAGTTCTTGACCAGCTCCTCGCGCGAGTACATCTGGTTGCCCATGATGTGGCCGTAGGCGAAGTGCGCCTCGGACAGCGCGTCCTGGGGCACCATGTCGACGTCGTCGTAGTGCGAGAAGTCCTTGACGGTCGAGTTGGGCTTATCCAGCAGGCGCACCGGGACGTAGTTGCCGATGGAGTCGCGGTACTCGATGAGCTTTTGCTGTTTGAGATACACCCACAGCGGATGCTGAATCGTGATCTCGTCGCCGAGCTCCTTGTCGTACTCGTCCATCGTGGCGATGAACATGTCGTCGATGTTCTCGACGCCGGCGAAAAGCGGTATGCCCTGTTCGTTCAACATAGCAAGTTACCTCGTAGGGTTGTGCTCAATCCCCGCTAAGCCGACTGCCTGGCCTGGATGCGGGCGCGAGCCCGCTTGCCGGCCCGCTCCAACGGCGACAAATCCTCGTCCTCGTTCGGGGTGGCCGCACCGCCGCCGCGAGTGCCAGGGATCGGTCGGGTGAACTCTTTGGACTCTTTTTCGAGCTTGGCCTTGAGTGCCGACAGTTCCTGTTTCGCGGTTGCCCCTTCCTCGGCCAGCTTGCGCAGGCCGTCGTAGGTGGCGAGGCGGTAGGCCTCCTCGATGGTGAGGCCGTCCTCGTTGACGCGCTGCGCCGTTTCCATGACGTTGACGCGGTGGTCGTTGAAGTCGCTGTGGGTCTTGGCCGCCTCCTCCAGCTCCTGGCGGATAGCCGCCTGGGCCTGAGTGGCGCGCTCCTCCTCGGCCTTTTTCTCGGCCTCGGTCTGCGCCTTCTGGCGCTCGGAGCTGACCATGTCCTCGGCGATCTTCTGCGCCCGCTGCTCCATGTACTGGACCATCTCGGCCGTGGAGTTGAACTCGGGGACCTCCCCCTCGGCCAGCGGACGCTCGAACCATACGTCGATGCCATTGTCACGGGCGAGCTGGGCCAGAACGGACTTCGGATTCTCTTGGAAGGCCTTGCCGAGCTTGAGCAGCTCGGTCGCGCCCTCCTGGGAGTACCCGGTCTCCTGCATCGTGTTGACTAGGTCGCCGTGGCTCTCGCGGATTTGAGCGATGTCTTGAAAGGCTTTGTTGAGACCCGCTTCCATGTCCCGGTTCATATCCAGGACCAGGCTGCGGGCGGCGTCGGGGAGCTTACTGAAGGCCTCCCGACGCTCGGCCGGCCAATTCTCCGGGGCTGCCTGTGCGGTGCTGTCCGACTCACCGGCCGCTTGGCCGGCCTCCGCGCTTGCCGCTGCTGCCTCGGCCTCGGCCGTGGGCTTCGCTTCGCCGCTCGTTGCAGTGCTCTCACCGCCGGCCTCGCCGGCGGCGGCTTGCTCCTCGGAGCTGGACGTGGAAGTCTGTTGCTCGCCGGCGGCCTTATCTTTCAGGCGCTCGGCGGCGCGCCGGTGGGCGCGCTGGAGGGGGGACAGGCCGTCGTCGGTCTGACCGCCCTTGGTCTCGGGCTGCTCGCCGCCGCTCGCGGCGCCCTGGCCGCCGGTCTCGTTGGCGGCCGGCGCGGCGGTATCGCCGGCGCCCTGGCCGGTCGTCTCCGGGGCGGGCGCAGCGCCTGGCTCGGCGGCGGTTTCTGGAGAAACGCCGCCGGCGGCGGGCGCGGGCGCTTCGGCGGCGGCGGCGGGGGCTTGTTTCTGTGTTGTGCTCATGGCAACTCTCCTTATACAGGATGGCCCGACGTTGTCAAGGCCTTTGGGTTAGCTCAGGGCGTGCACGACCGCCCGGAAGATGTGGTCCTTGGCCTGCTGCTCGCGCGGCAACTCGGCAAACGGCACGCAACAGGGGTGTTCGCGCGCATCCGGGTCCTTGACCGGGCCATAGGTCCAGCCGTCGGCCAGCTTGCCGGCCAGCCAATTCTCGTGGCTGGCCTCGGGGCCGGCGTCCGGGTTGGCGCGGTGGAACTCGACGCCGTCGATGGCGCTCTGGCGCTGCCACTTCGGCGCCTCCTCCCAGGTCGGCTGGCTGTTGTCGCCGAGCGCCTGGCAATAGGCGCGGTTGACCTCGTGGGCGACGC
>Ga0209918_1001046_pt1 | contig 16014 bp, 15 predicted proteins | sample SalPonD_shore_MG_FD_185712 | JGI IMG/M metagenome (GOLD analysis project Ga0209918, IMG submission 185712) | Salt pond soil microbial communities from South San Francisco under conditions of wetland restoration - Salt Pond MetaG... | ecosystem: Environmental > Aquatic > Marine > Intertidal zone...
GACGGTGATCGACTGCATGGGCAGGGTCCAGCCCACACCGAGCCAGCCGTCGCCGCCCCCGGAGCTGTACTGCACCGCGAGCTGGGGCTGCATACCGCCGCGCCCCGGCGGCACCTCGATGGGATAGGACAGGCGCGCGTCGCCCGTGTTGTTGGCCTGCGGCGGCTCGATGAGGTTGACGCCGGTGCCGGGATCGGCGGCCTTGATGTCCTTGATGCTGTTCGGGTTGAACGAAATCGGCGTGGGGTGATCGGGCACCGTGACGGTGGCGTTGATCATGTCGGTGAAGTGGTCGGTATAGCTCACCACCTCCTTGCGTGCGGTGTCGACGGACACGCGCTCCAGCGCCACCCACCGGCCCGAGGACTCGTCGAAGTAGTAGGTGTGGATGTCCTTGGCCGCCTCGCCCGCCGGGATCTTGGCCGGGTCGTAGGGCAGACGGATCTTGATCTTCTTGCGGAAGTGCTGGCCGTGCGGCAGGAAGCGGTAACCGAGGCGCGGTCCGCGGGTGACGTTGGTCATGCCCGGACCCATCGCCGGCAGCTCCTGCTTGTGCAGCGGCCGGATGTGCAGCGTCGTCTTCTTGCCGACCGCGCCGGCGTCGAGATCCAGCTCGGCGGCGTCGTAACGGATCTTCGAGGGCTTGCTCGGCGAGACGTCCTCGCTGTACGGCGGCGCGATGCCGTCCGAACCGGTGTCGGGCGCAGGCAGCTGATCGGTGAAGTGCACCATGGCGCTGGTGCGCTCACCGTCGGGATAGATCGCATCGACCTCGACGGACCAGGGCTGATCGGACGCCTGCTTGCTCAGGCCGAGCTCGTCCATGCTGACGATCGCGTCGAACGAGCCGTCGCTGCTGGCCACGGGCTGGCCGCCGACGAGGATCTGCGCCGCGCCCGAGGCGTTCGCCGCGGGCGTCAGGTAGCCGCGCACGTAACCGCTGCGATCGCGGTACTGGCCGCTGTCCGGGTATTTGATGTGCAGCTTGGGCGGCGCGAAGTGCGGGCCGACCTCCGAGCCCAGCGGCACCAGCTCGCGGATCTCGCCGGGGCTGCCCGGGCCGCCGGAAAAGCGCAGGCGCACCCCCTCGACCGGATCGCCGCCAGGCAGTGCGATCGCGTTCCAGCCGGTGGTGAACGCCGCGGCGTCGGCCGTCTTGACGCCGGAGGCGACCCAGCTCCCACCGCGGAGCACGTCGACGTCGACGTTGCCGGCCAGCGTGTCGGCCAGACGGAACTCCACCGCATCCAGGCTGATCGGTTTGTCGAAGTCCATCTCGGCCGTGGCGTTCTGGGCGTTGTCGCCGTACGGCGACCAGCCGGTGTCCGGATCGCCGTCGTGCGTCCAGCCGATCCGGCTGGTGGCGGTATCGGGGCGATCGGCGCTCACGGTTTCGACGAAGTCGGTGCCGTCGGCGAGCTCGGCGATGACGCGCAGATTGCGCACCGAGTAGGACTGCGTGGTACCCATCGGCGCGGAGAAGGTGATCGTGTTCGTGCCCTGCGCCAGCCAGCGCGGGTTGACGCGCTCGAGCTGCTGCGTCCAGCCGTCGCCCGAGTCGGTAGGCCAGCCGCCGCGCGCGCCGTGGCCGTTGATGGAGCGGACGGTGCCGGCCCAGTGGGCGATGCCGTAAGTCTCGTAGGCGAGCCAGACCCGCTTGAAGTCGTCGGGGTTGCGGGTGACGTCGACGCTGAAGGTGTTGTCGGAGGGATCGTCCGACTTGCCGCCGGCGACGTTCAGCGGCCCGATGAAGCCCTGCGACGGGCTCGCGGTATAGCTTCGCGCGGCCGGCGGCGCGGTGTTCTTGAGGACGGCGCTCAGCAGGCTCGTGCCGTCGGCGATATTGGCGCGCGGGCCCTTGCCCCACAGCTCGATCTCGCGCAGGCCCGTGGCGCTGCCGCCGGTGGCCGGGGTGAGCGTCAGGCGCACCCGCGTCGTGGAAACGGAGCCGGTCGCATCGAATGCGTGCCAGCGCTCGGACAGGTTCGTGAGGTCGATGTCCTGCAGACCGTCCACGGGCGACCAGCTGCCGCCCTGGTCGGACTCGACGCTGAGCCGGTAAGGCGCGGCGCCGTAGACCTTGAGCCGGGTGAACTCACGCTCGCCGTCGAAGCGCGCGACGACGTGCGAGGTGTCGAAGACCGTGTGCTCGGTGGTGGTATCGCGGTCGAACAGCCGCGGGGCGGTCTGCGCCTCCTGCGCCTGTACCGGCGCGGGCAGCGACGATGACGACTGCACCGTCAGGCCGACCGGCGACAAGCGCATGGACCGCGCGTCCGGCACCAGGGCCTGGACTGCCACGACTGCACCGATGATGGAAAGGATCGCGGCAACCGCCGCCCGCTTGAACCATGCGTGCGTCGTGCGCCCCACCGCACGGCCCGCCGAATCCGTCTTTTTCACGTCCCAATGTATCCCTGTTATGCGTTTTTCTTCCGGGCTCTTATTTTTGTTAGCCCGAGCTCCTGCTGTCGGGAGACCGTCCAGTCGTCCCTCGGCGAAGACGCCGCCTTACCCCAACCTAGCGACGGACGGGAACGGAAACTAAAACAAAACTTGTGATGAAGTTGGCGGTTTGGGCATTTTTTGTGATGGACATCACATTTTGTTTGTGAGCCTTATCAAAATCTTGACGTGACGCAGTGCCGATAGTTCGATCATCTTTGCATTCTGTGATCGATTCGTCTGAATCGCCTGACACCGCAGGCACAATGACACGCGTGCCGGCCTATGGAAGGAACCGTAATGAGCGAAGACGCGATCTCTTATGCCCTGTTCACCCGGGGCGCGAGCGCCAGCGGCGCCCAGGAGTGCTTCGAGCTGCACGTGGAAAAAACCCGCCAGGGCTACGCACTGGTCCGAAAGCTCGGCGAACAGTCCCCTGATTGCGGCTCACCAGTGCGCACGGAGACACCTTACTGCGAGCTGGGCGACGCCCTGGCCGACTTCGAGGCGACCGTAGCCTGTCTGAGCATGGAAGGAAGCTATCGCCTGCGCGCGCTCTCACACGCCGACACCGTGTTCAACGGGCCGGATGCGAGCCTCGCCGCCGCTTATTGAATTCCGGAATTCGTCCCCGAACCGGGGATTCCTGAGTTGGCACTGCCCGAACCGGATCCCGACCGGGGACCCGGCGCCCCCGCCCCAACCGGCGTGTATTCGAACAGCCATCCCCCGTAGCTCGCCGCATTGGCAAAGCCGCGCTCGCTCGGCGGAAAGCGCCCCTGTTTGAGGGGTTTGCCCGGCGCACCGCTGAACACGCCGCTGATGCCCCCGTCCGGGGCGCGCACCAACTCCCAGTCGCCGCCCGTCATGGGATCCTTGTACAGGCGGCGCAGGTAATGGCGGTTAGGGTAGCGGGGATCGTTGACCAGGTCCTCGAGATTGTGTGGATAGGACTTTACGGTCTTCCCAGCCTCGTAATAGTCGGCGATCGCGCGCTGGTACTCGCGCCCGCGAAACAGCAGCTCGGCCTCCTTGTCGGCCCGCACGATGCGCGAGGTCATGAGGTGGGCCGCGCCGGCGACGACACCCAATACGACAATCGCGATCAGCAGTAGCAGATAGGTGAATCCGCCCTCGCTACTTTTTCTTGGATTCCCAGCTGTTGATGTCGGCATTCTCACCGTCGCCCCCTTCGCGTCCGTCGGCGCCGTAGGAGATGATCTCGTAGCCGCCGTTGCGGCCCGGTGCGCGATAGATATAGGGGTGCTCCCAGGGATCGCTCGGCACCTCCTTCTTCAGATAAGGCCCCTGCCATCCCGTCACGCCCTCAGGCTTGGTACGCAGCGCCTGCAGCCCCTGCTGGGTTGTCGGGTACGACCCGACATCGACGAAATAGTTGTCCAGGGCGGTCATGAAATTCTGGATCTGCGCCCTGGCCGCCGCCTGTTTGGCCGGTTTGATGCGGTGATACAACGTCGGGCCCACGAGCGCCGCGAGCAGGCCGATGATAACCAACACCACCAGCAGCTCCATCAGCGTGAACCCTGTCATCCTGTTGCATTCAGTGCGTCTCACCATGGTCTCTCCTTCCTGCCGTCACCCGCACGGGCGCGGCCCGATCCCTTGCGGGATCACCAGTCCGAATAACGCGTGCCATCCCGGGCCGTGCCGTCGGCCCCGCTGTGTACGTCGATGATCCCGTTGTCGTCGGTTCGCTTGAGTACCCAGCTTCCGGCGTCGTCGGTGACCGGGTCCTTCGGAACGTCGCGTATGTAGTGTTCCTCGACCAGCGTCTGCAGCTCCTCGGGGTACTTGCCGTGGTCCGAGTAGTAGTCGTCCAGCCCCTTGCGCAAGATGAACAGGTCTTCCTTGAGCGTCGATTCCTTGGCCCGCCCGACCGACTTGGTGGCCACCGGCGCCACGATGCTGGCCAGCAGGGCCAACAGCAGCAACACCACCATCAGTTCGATCAATGTAAAGCCGCGTGCACGCATGCTACCAGTCCTTGAGCTTGCTGCCATCGAGCGCCTTGCGCCGGGTGGCGCTGTGCACATCGTAAACGTCCTGACCGCCCCAACTGGCGGTATCGGGCGGGTCCTGATAGCTGCGCAGAACCCACTGCTCGGCCGGCGGCTCGCTCTGATCGGCGAACGGGTCGCGCGGGATCCGGCGAAGGTAATAGCGCCGTTTCCCGCTCGCACCCGAGAGGTCCACCCCGTCGACCAAAACCTGCAGCGTCTTCGGGTAGCCGTCCTCGCTCGCCGCATCGCTGAACTTGGAAATGTCGCCGTTCTTCCAGTCCGCGTGGAACGCATCGATCGCCGTGCGTATCTTGCGCAGCGAGCGCCGCAGCGTCAGCTCCTTGTCGCGGCGGACGGTCACCTCGGCATACGGCAGCGCGGCGGAAGCCAGGATCGACAGGATCACCAGCGCCACCAACAGCTCGATGAGCGTCAGTCCGCGGCATCGGCCTGGCCTACTTGATGATGACCCTCGAGGCCCGTACCTGTGCACGAATGGTCCCGCCCTTGCTGGTCGTGTAACTCGAGGTCCTGTAAACCAGGTACGATATACCCGGTTTGAGACCCTTCATCTTGATGTGCGCCAACACACCGCGGCGCTCGCCCTGGGGCGGCTGCAGCCCCTTGAGGTCGATCCGCAGCACCCCCTTGCCGGCCTCGGACGTGGCCTTGAACTGATCCGAAGGTATATCGCCGCTGGTGCCGCTGACGAACTGCATCAACTGCGGATTGAACAGGACCTCGATGGGCAGGTCCTTGATGGCATGCAGGTTCTGTCCGATCAGATCGATGTCGAACTCGCCGTTCTCGTCCACCGAATACACCGGCTTGTCGAAGGCCAGTACCGGCGTCGTGGGTGCGGGCGACGGCACGGTGTCGGGACGCGCCAACTGCTTCGGTCCCACCACCGTCGGCGTCTGCTCCTCGCCGCCGCTGGTCCCGCCGAGCTCGATGGTCGGCCGTTTGTTGTTGTCCGCCGACTGATTCAGGTAGGCGAACAGCGGGTGGGTCGAGTAGTTGTCCTGCGTGCCCGAGTACATCTCGCGGTCATCCTTCGGGGCCACTTCCCAGGGCCGGACGATGCGCGGCGTAATCGTCAACAGCACGTCGGTCCGGCCGCTGGAGTCGTTCTTCGAGCCGAACAACGAGCCGACAATCGGAATATCGCCGAGGCCGGGCACGCTGACGCGCTGGTGTCGGTCCTCGTCCTTGATCAATCCGCCCAGGATGGCGGTCTCCCCGTCGCGCAGCAGCATGTAGGTGTCGGCGTTTCGCGTGCCGATGCTGTAGGCCGGCTCCGAGGGCGTGCCGAGGTTCTGGCCCAGGCTGGAGACTTCCAACCCGAGCTTCACGGTCACCGAATTGTCCAGATGGATATCCGGGTCGACCGTCAGTTTGATTCCGATGTCGCGATATTCGAACGTGGTGCGCGTCTGGCCGGTGGCGTCCTGAATCGTCGAGGAACGAAGCGGCACCCGGTCGCCGATGTGTATCTTCGCCGACTTGCCGTTGATGACGCGTATCTTTGGATTGGCGAGAATCTTGGCGTCGACGTCCTGTTTGAAATAGTTGAAGGTCACCGTCGGCAGGGTCACGGTGCCCTGGCTGAGCGCCGTACGCCACGAGCCGCTGATCGGGAATTGATCGTAAGACGCGGTGATCTTCTGGCCGAAATCCAAACCCAACTGCTCCGATTTCGTGCGGTTGACCTCCAGGATCTCCACGTCGAGGATCATCTCCGCCGGTTTGCGGTCGTTGGCCTCGATGAGCTTCTGAACGAGCGCAAGCACGTCTTTGGTATCGCGCACGATGATCGAATTCATCTCCACATTGACGATGATTTTCTTCAGACGCAGCACGCCCTTGAGAATGGCGGCCATGTCCTTGGCCGAAATCGTGGTCAAGTGAAAGACGCGAATGAGCTGATCCTCGTACTGCCCGCGCTTTTCCTTGGTATCGGGAGCAATCAAAATGGTGTTGCGGCCGATGCGCTTGTAGAAGGTGCGCGTCGTCGTCAACATCAGATTCAGCGCCTGCTCGAAGGTCACGTTCTTGGCGAACAGCGTGACAGGCGCAGGCTTGACGCCGTCGTCGAAGATAACGTTGATACCGAACGACTTGGCGATGAAATCGAACGCCGTTTTGATGTCGGTCTTGCGGAAGTTCAGCGTGATGGGGGCCTTGGAGGTGAGTGCCAGTCCGGCCGAGGCCTTGGCCTCCTCGGCGGCCTTCAGGCGAGCGAGCGCTCTGGCCGCCCCCTTGTGCTTCGGATAGATATCGAGCGCACGTTCGTAGAGTTTCTTGGCGTCCTCCTCGCGCCCGATCTGATCGTCCCGGCTGGCCTCTTCGTACAGGCTGTTCGCCTCGCGCAGTGCCAGCGCCCTGTTCATGGCCGAGACCAGCTTGCTGTGCTCGGGCATCGCCACCAGTCCCTGCTGATACTGCGCGATGGCGCCGTCGATATTGCCCTGCTCGAACTGCTTGTGGCCTTTCTGGTAGTAATAATCGGCGGCCTTGAGCTCGGTCTGCTGAAGGCGGGATTTGTACTCCACGTCTCCGGGGTGCTCGTTGGCCAGCCGCCGGTATTCGAGGACCGCCTTGAGCCACTGATCCTGAGCCGCAAGCGTCTCCGCCTTTTTGATGGGCGAAGGTGCGCAGGCGGTCAGAATGAGAGCCAAAACCAGGAGCGTAATCGTTCTAAAATACATGCTTGATGTTCTTGTTGTGTAAAGGCGCCGCCGGGGCGTCATTCCTCCGACAATATCACCGTCCGGGTGACATGAGTCTCCATCTCTTTCAAGACGACTTTGCGCTCCGTGATGTGCTCGACGCGCACATGGCCGTCAATCGTATCGCCGATCGTTGCCGTGTAACGCTGGTCGTCCTTAAGCAAAAACGCCAGCGGACGTCCCGAACGAATCACGACACCCGCCAGGCGATACCTGTTCAATTCCGCCAGCGCGGCCTTTCTGGCCATATCGGCCGCGGAAACCCGCGCAGCGGATTTCTTCGAAACGGCGACTGGCTTGGCCTTGTCTGTTCTTTTCGGCGCCGGCGTCCACTCGGTAAACAGATTTCGTCCGTGGTCGCTGCCCGAATCGTCCGCCGCCACGCCCCGCAGCCGAAGACTCTGCGCCGTAATCTGATCGACCGGTACCGAATCGGCCGCCGGCGACGCTGTATCGTCCGACTCGGGTAGCCAGCGCCAGAGGTTCAAAACCACCAGCACGCCCGCGACGCCGACCAGAATGATATGCTTACGCTGCATCCGTGTTAAGAGCCAATTTGCTTCGCCGCCTTGCGATACGTCACGAGGGTCAGAATTGCCTTGACCGCTTGGCTGTCGTGCAGACGCTCCAGTCGTGTTTCCCGCACCACAGTCCATGTCGGCAGGCACTGCACTCCTCTTAAGAAATCGCGTATGTCCTCATAGCCCCCTTGGAGCGCGATGACCTGGAACAAAGGCACGTAGCCGGAGTCCTCGTGCCCCTCCTCGTAGGATTCGCTGATGACGTTCACATGGCTCTGTCGAGCGAGATTGGTGACGTTATCCACCAGCGCGGCCTGTCCGCTCTCGGCATCGAGCTTTTTCTCCAGGCGCACGATGTCCTTTTGCGTCTTGTCGTAGGTGCGCGTCAGTTCTTCGTCGCGCATCGCCGCCACCAGGTCTTTGCGCAGCGACCCCACCCGCTCGGCCAACGCGGCGTGCCGATGATAGGCCGGCCGCCAGTACGCGAAAACGAGAAGCACGAGCAGCACCATCACCGCGGCGGCGCTGGCCAGGCCCACCCGTACCCATGAATGGCGCAGTGCGAAGGCGAAATCTATCCAGGTGTTGCGGGACAGTCTCATCAGCGCCGCTCCACCAGCCGGATGTCGAATTCCACGACGCTCTTATCCTTGCCTTTGGCGTGCGACTGGCGTGTCAGCAGGGCCTGCGAGAAATAGGGATCGCCTTCCAGGCGCTTTAGAAACTTTGTCAGGGCTCCGACGTCATGCGCCGCCGCGACCAGCTCCAGCTCGCCGCGACCGCGCCGGTGGTGCAAACTGGTCAACCAGGCCTGCTTCGGCAGCAGCGACTCGAGCCGACTCAACAGCTCGGAGATGGGCCGGCCCTTGGAAGCCACGATGCCGTTGATCACACTGACACGCGCCTGCAGGGCCACCAGCTTGGCATGGGGCGGCAACTGAACCTTGTCCTTCTCCAGGTGCGCGTGATGGCTTTGCAATTTCTTGAGTTGGGCGCGCAAATGCGGCATCGCGTTTTCCAACTGCGCATGCTGGTCGAACAGCAAGGCCGCCGCCACCAGCGCCGCCAGCACCAGCCCCCAGGACCCCGCGACCAGCGCGGGCACCCAGTTGGCGTTATGCCGGCTGAAATTGGTCCTGAGCATCACCGGCATGACGCGCTCGCAATGGCCGCCAGCGATGTCGTTCCCTGCCCGTGCGGCAGTGATGGCAGCGACAGCGCCGTACAGGTCTCGCGGCTGCGCTCGTTCAAGGCCTCGCACAACGCATCGGCGTTGCCCGAGCTGCAGGCGGCATACAGCCGCTCGATGCGCCGCTCGGGCGCGCCGTGGACATAGGCCATGACCGTGCGCTCGACCTCTGCCGCAACACGCCGGTATTCGCCGGTATTGCCGAGCGCACCGTCGCGCCAGCGCGAGCGAACCTGACGCAGTCGGCCCGACTGGTCCCACAACGACACGGACCAGTAATCCGGCTCCAGGCAGACCAAGGCACCGCTGCCCGGTTCGAACTGCGGCGCAAAGTAATTGTGCCGGTAGCACGCGGCCATATCGATCACTGCGGGCGGCAGTCCGGCGCCCGCGAAGGCCGCATTGACGGCCTCGAGAAGGTCAGCCGACACGGCCAGCCCGAGCAGCAGGTGCCTGTCGCCGGACTGTCCGAGGTATTGTGTCGTGATCTGCAGCGACTGACCATCCAGGTGCAGGTGCTTGGCCAGATGCCAACGAACCAATTCGCTGCGCGCCTTGGAGCTGCCCGGCAGCTCTTCGAGCTCCAGCACGACCGCATCGACGAGCGGATCGGGCAGGGCCAGCTGAAAGGGGACATAGCGCCGGCCGATGCGCCCGGCGATATCCCGCAGCAGCGCCTCGATTTCGTCTGACAGACGCGAACAGTCTCCCGGTGCCACTGTATCGTCGCGCCCGGAGCCGCCGAGCCACTCGATGCGCATATGCCCGCCCCGGGCGCTGGCGTGCACGGCCGACAAACCGTGGCGCCCTAGCGCCAGGCCGATGCAACTGGATGGCTGTAGTGCTCGCGGCAGTCCCATTTCGCACCTAATCGACGAAGGTCACGCGGTTGATCTCCTTGAGGGTAGTCTCCCCCGCCAATGCCATGCTCAACGCCGACTGGCGCAGTGTCACCATGCCCTCGTTGACCGCTACGGCTTCCAGCTCGCTGACCGAACGCCGATCGATGATCATGTCGCGGATGCGCGTGGACAGGTCCAGCAGCTCGGTCACCGCCGCCCTGCCGCGATAGCCCGTCCCGTTGCAGTGGCTGCAACCAGCGCCCTCGTGCCAGACGTGGTCGACGTAGGCGTCGACGTCCAGACCGGACTGTTCGAGCAATTCCCGATCGGCGCGCACCTCGCGCCGGCACTCGGGGCATATCTTGCGCACCAGGCGCTGCGCCATCACGCAGTTGAGCGCGGAGACGAAACTGTAGACATCGATGCCCATATGGCTGAATCGGCTGATGACGTCGAAGGCGTTGTTGGCGTGCACCGTGGTAAAAACGAGATGGCCGGTCAGGGCCGACTGCACGGCAATCTGCGCGGTATCGGCGTCGCGTATCTCGCCGACCATGATCTTGTCGGGGTCATGGCGCAGGATAGAGCGCAACCCCTTGGCGAAGGTCAGCTGCTTTTTCTCGTTGACCGGGATCTGGACGATTCCCTCGAGCTGGTATTCCACCGGATCCTCGATGGTGATGATCTTTTCCTCGCCCGAGTTGAGCTCGCTCAAGGCCGCGTACAGCGTGGTCGTCTTGCCGCTGCCGGTCGGGCCGGTGATGAGCACCATGCCGTACGGCTCGCGGATCGCGCGGCGGAATTTTTTCAAGGTCTCCGGGGCCATGCCGAGCGTATCCAGGCTGAGACGGCGCAGATCGTCGGTAATGGACGATTTGTCCAGGATGCGAATGACCACATCCTCGCCGAACACCCCCGGCAGGATCGACACACGAAAGTCGATGTCGCGCCCGTTCAGGCGCAGCTTGAAGCGCCCGTCCTGCGGCACGCGCTTTTCGGCGATATCCAGCTCGGCCATGACCTTCATGCGCGATATCAGCGCGCTGTGGTGACTCGGATCGAGCGGCTCGGTCGCCGAATACAACACGCCGTCGATGCGGTATTTGACCGCAATGCCCTCCTCATAGGTCTCGATATGTATATCGGAGGCCCGGCGCTGCATCGCCGCCATGAGGATGGTGTTGATGAGGCGCACCACCGGCGCGCTGACTTCGTCGTCGGCATCCAGCGCGACGGTCTCTTCGCGGCCCTCTTCCGTCTCCTTGACGATGACCGGGCGAAAATCCTGCGACACGTCCTTCAGGACGGCCGAGGTGCCTTCACTGCGCTTGAGTGCCGCCTGGATCGCCGCCGCGGTGCTGAGCATCAGCTCGACGGAAAGGCCGGTGATACGCTCCAGGCGATCCGCCAGCGTGACGTCGAAGGGATCGGAGGCCACGACCTTGAGGAGATCGTCCTCACGCGCGAAGGGCAGCACCCCGAACTGATAGGCCTGCGTGGCGCTCAACACGTTGAACAGCTCGGGCGGTACGGTGAATTCCGCCAGGTCGACGTACTCGAGGTGAAACAGCTCGGCCAGGGCCTCGCCGAGCTGGGCCTCGCTCACGTGATTCGCGCGCAACAGGCGCTCGCCCAACCACCCTTCCTCGCCGTTCATCGCAAGCTGGATGTGATCGGGGTCGACAAACTGCCGGGCAAGCAGGATGTCGGCCAGACGCTGTTGATTGAATGGATGGCTCATTGAATGATATCCGCCATGCTAAATATCGGCAGATACATCACAATGATTATGCCGCCGACGGTAATTCCCATGAGCAGCATCAGCGCCGGTTCGATCAACGCGGTCGCGCGAGCCATATTGTGCTCGAGGGTCTCCTCATAGTAGGCGGCGATGTCGGCGAGCAGCCCTTCCAGATTACCGGAGGCCTCGCCGGCCTCGACCATCTTCACCGCCGTGCCCGGCAGCAGATTCTCTTCCTTCATCGCGCTCGCGAGGTTTTCCCCGTCGATCACGCGCTGGCGGGCGGAAAGCAGCCGACGGCCGAAGGCGCGGTTACTGACCGCATCCGCCGCCGTCGCCATCGCGTCGACCAGGGGGGTGCCCCCGCGCAGCAGAGTCGACAGCGTGCGCGAGGTCTGCGCCACCGCGTGCAGGCGCGACATACCGCCCAGTACCGGAAGATTGGTCTTCAGCGCGTCCATGCGCTCGCGTCCGGAGGGAGTACGCAGCCAGGCGCGCAGCGACAGCCAGGCGGCGACCACGACAGCCGCGGCGATGGGTCCGTATAGATAAAGGTGCTGAACGAAGTTGAGCAGGATGCGGGTCGGCAGGGGAAGCTGCGCATCGAAGTCGGCGTACATCTGCACGAAGCGTGGCATCACGAAAATGAACAGCACGGCCAGGATCACCACCAGGGTGACGAGCAGAAACGCCGGATAGGCGAGCGCGTGCGAGATCTTCTTGCCCAGGGCGATGCGCCGGCGCAGATACTCCTGGTAACCGGCCAGCACGCTCGCGGTGTCGCCGGTCTTCTCGCCGGTCTGCAGCGCGGCTAAATATAAGGTGTCGAACACTTCGGGGTGGCGGCCGCAGGCCTCGGAGAGCAGGCTGCCGCGACGCACCTCCTCCAGCACGCGCAGCAGCGTACCACGCAGCACCGGCTGCTCGGGCCGATCGGCTGTCATCGCCAGGGCCTCGGGGACGGTGAGCCCGGCGCGCAGCAGCGCCATGAACTCCTGGTTGAACAACAGGAAATCCTCGGCGCTGACACCGCGGCGCGCGAACAACCGAAACCCGCCCCGCTTGCGGCGCACCTGCTGCACCAGCAGGCCGCGGTCGGCCAGCTCACGCGACAGCTCCTCGGGGCTGGTCGCCGCCCCCTCGCCGGAGACGGTGCGCCCGCTGCTGGTCATTGCCCTGTAATTGAAAACCGGCATGTCCGTTCGCGGCAACGCCGAACGGCGTGAACCGCCCACCGCGTTACCATCATCCCCTGACTACTCCCGCTCGCCGCCATTATTGTGGTCTTGAATGCCGGGCGGCGGCCATCGTCCGCGTAGCATCGCATATGGCCTACGGCAAGTACACTACTGCAACGGCCCTCTATAACGTATTGTTTATACGTGTTATATTTTCGCTCGCCCCGCTCGCCCCGCCCGCCCCCGCGGCGTGGGACCGGCACATAGTGTATGATCACGCCTTTGTCCGTTGCACCGGAGCACCCATGGAACTGAACACGCTGACCGCTATCTCCCCCATCGACGGCCGTTACGGGTCCAAGACCGAGGACCTGCGCCCCGTCTTCAGCGAGTACGGTCTCATTCGCCACCGGGTGCTGGTGGAGGTGCGCTGGCTGCAGCACCTCGCTGCCGAGGCGGCGATCCCCGAGGTACCGGCCCTGAGCGAGCACGCGCAGAGCGTGCTCGAGGGCATCGTCGAGAACTTCAGCGTCGACGACGCGCACCGCGTCAAGAACATCGAGCGCACGACCAACCACGACGTCAAGGCGGTGGAGTATTTTCTAAAGGAAAAGATCGCAGGCAACGCCGAGCTCGAGGCGGTGAGCGAATTCATCCACTTTGCCTGCACTTCGGAGGACATCAACAACCTCTCCTACGCGCTGATGCTGCGCGAGGCACGCAACCAGGTCCTGCTGCCCGCCCTCGACGAGGTCATCGCCGCGGTCCGCGACCTGGCCCATCGCTATGCCGACCAGCCCATGCTCTCGCGCACGCACGGTCAGCCCGCCTCGCCCACCACCGTCGGCAAGGAAATGGCGAACGTCGCCTATCGCCTCAAGCGCCAACGCGATCAGGTCGCGGCCGTTCCCCTGTTGGGCAAGATCAACGGCGCCGTCGGCAACTACAACGCCCACCTCGCGGCCTATCCGGAGCTCGACTGGGCGCGCATCGCCAGCGCGTTCGTCTCCGGCCTCGACCTCGAGTGGAACCCGTATACGATCCAGATCGAGCCGCACGACTACATTGCCGAGTTCTTCGACGCGCTGGCACGGTTCAACACGGTGTTGATCGATTTCAACCGCGATGTATGGACCTACATCTCGCTCGGCTATTTCAAACAGAGGACCGTCGCGGGCGAGGTCGGCTCCTCGACCATGCCCCACAAGGTCAATCCGATCGACTTCGAGAACTCAGAGGGCAATCTCGGCCTGGCCAATGCGGTATTCACCCACCTGGCGGCGAAGCTACCTATCTCGCGCATGCAGCGCGACCTGACCGACTCGACCGTGATGCGCAACCTGGGTGTCGGCATCGCGCACGGACTCATCGCCTATCAGTCGACACTCAAGGGTATCGGCAAGCTGGAGGTCAACGCCGATCAGCTCGCCGCCGACCTCAACGCCAACTGGGAAGTGCTGGCCGAGCCGATTCAGACGGTCATGCGCCGCTACGGCGTGGAACGCCCCTACGAAAAGCTCAAGGAGCTCACCCGCGGTCATCGCATCGACGCCGAGGCACTGTACCGTTTCATCGACGGTCTGGACCTGCCGGCCGCGGCCAAGGATCAGCTCCGCGCCCTGACACCCGCGGCCTATACCGGCAATGCCGCCGACCAAGCGCGGGACATCTGAGGTAACGGGCGATGGCCTGCTCGGCGGGCTGAGCCCGGCCGAATTTCTCGCCGACTACTGGCAAAAGCGTCCGCTGCTCATCCGCCAGGCCCTGCCGGGATTTACCAGCCCCGTCACGCCCGAAGAACTCGCAGGCCTGGCCTGCGAGCCGGACGTCGAGTCGCGCCTCGTACTCGAGCGCGGCGGCGAGCGGCCCTGGCAGCTCGAGCACGGTCCCTTCGATGAGGAGCGCTTCGCCCACCTGCCCGAGACCCATTGGACCCTGCTGGTGCAGGGGGCCAATCGTCACGTCCCCGCGCTGGCTGACCTGTTGGAGCGATTCGACTTCGTCCCCAACTGGCGGGTCGACGACATCATGGTCAGCTACGCCGCGCCGCAGGGGTCGGTCGGACCGCACTTCGATCAGTACGACGTGTTCCTGCTCCAGGGCCTCGGGCGCCGGCGCTGGGCCATCGGCACCGAGCCCGTCTCGCCGGACAACTGCCTGGACGGGACCGAGCTGCATATCATGCGCGAGTTCGCCGCCGAGCAGACGTGGGATCTGCAACCGGGCGATATGCTCTACCTGCCGCCGGGTGTGGCCCATCACGGCGTGGCGCTGGATCCGGGTCTGACGCTGTCGATCGGTTTTCGCGCCCCGAGCCTCGGCGATCTGATCGCCGACTACACGGCCCAGGCCGCCGCCGCCCTGCCCGCCTCGCGGCGCTATGCCGACCCCGATCTCGCAGTACCGAAACACGCCGGCGAGATCACCGCCGAGGCCCTGGGCCGCATCCGCGAGTCGCTTCGCCAGGCCCTGCAGGAAATCGCCGCCGACGATGAGGCCCTGGACCGCTGGTTCGCCGCCTTCGCCACCCAGCCTGACGGACTGAGCGAGACACCCGATGCGCCGCTCGACACCGAGGCGCTGTGCCAACGCGTGCGCCGCGGCGAGTCGCTGCAGCGGCGCGAGTCGTCGCGATTCGCCTTCATCGATCGCGGTTCGAGCGGCGCGCTGCTGTACGTCGACGGCGAGGAGTACCCCTTGTCGGCCGAGGCCGCCGCCCTGGCCCCGCTGCTGTGCGACCGGCGGCACATCCCGGGCGCCGAGCTGGCCCCTCTGCTCGAGCGTGGCGGGGTCGCGGCCTGCCTCGCCGCCCTGTACAACCTCGGTGCAGTGGTGTTCGCCGATCATGACTGAGCCGCAGATTGTTCGTGCCGACTTCGCGCTCAGTGCCGAGGCCATTCGCACGGTGCGCGAAGAGGTCTTCATTGAGGAGCAGGGTGTCACGCCCGAACTGGAGTGGGACGGGCTGGACGCCGAGGCGGTGCACGTGCTCGCTTGCACGGCCGACGGTACCCCCGTCGGCACGGCACGCCTGCTGGCTGACGGGCATATCGGACGCATGGCGGTGCGGGCCGCGTGGCGAGGGCGCGGCGTCGGCCGGGCCCTGCTCGCCGAGCTGATCGCCATCGCCCGCGAGCGCGGTCTGGCGCGGGTGTTTCTAGGGGCCCAGACCCACGCCGTCGGTTTCTACGAACGCCAGGGCTTCGTCGTCTACGGCGAGCCCTTCATGGACGCGGGCATCCCCCATCGGCACATGGCCCGCGAGCTGTCACCCCGCGCGCCCATGCGCTAAGCTTGAGTTATCCATCCAACGCGCGAAGCCCGATGATTGAAAATCTGGCCAGCTAT
>Ga0209918_1001049_pt1 | contig 15984 bp, 15 predicted proteins | sample SalPonD_shore_MG_FD_185712 | JGI IMG/M metagenome (GOLD analysis project Ga0209918, IMG submission 185712) | Salt pond soil microbial communities from South San Francisco under conditions of wetland restoration - Salt Pond MetaG... | ecosystem: Environmental > Aquatic > Marine > Intertidal zone...
TACCTTTTTCCATATTATTCCCAATTTTGTTTTCTATGGTATCAATACCAATCCATTTATCTTCCGGAGTTTTATGTGCTGCTCGGAGTTCAGTCATATTTTCTATAACATCAAGCCCCGCGTTAGCAATTAATGTTCTAGGAATTTCCTCAAGCGCATTAGCAAATGCTTGAATAGCTAATTGCTCCTTTCCACTAATCTCATTGGCATAGTTTCGCAGTCTCTTTGCAACTTCGAGATAAGCAGCTCCACCACCAGCCACAATAGTTTTTGTATCAATAATCTTTGCTAACACACTCACTACATCGTGGAGGGCTATCTCTGCTGTATTTAAAATCTTCTCAAGACCACCTTTCAATAAAATTGCCACGGTTTTGGGGTTTTTACATCCTGAAAAAATGGTATAATTATCATCTCCAAGTTTCTCGAATTTTACCTTTTCTGCAAATCCAAGGTGCTCTTCCCGTAAGTCCTTAAGATCATCAATTTGTGTGCCACCAGTAGCATTAAGGACTGACTTAATATCATCATCGCTTAGATTTTTAATTGCTGCGATGCCTTCTTTACTAAGCATAGCCCCGAATTTATCGGAAATATCTTGATTATTGACAATCATTTTTACCCCGAGATTTTTAAAATATTTGATATATCCCTTAAGCATATTCTTTTCTTGGTCTAAAAATTGTTGTATCTTCTCTGGACTCTTTATCATTATCTTAGAATCGTATTCAGATTTGACAACTTCTAATTTTTTACGAATTATGGCAATTTTTGCATTTTTTATAACATCCAGCATATTGGAATTTACTCTCTCTTTGTCTATGTAAATTCCACTAATTAACTCCGAATCCTTTAAAGACTTACCTGGTGATTTTATGAGCTTGATATTGTCTACTTTATCGAATATCGAGCCTTCATTTTTTTCTGCTACGTGACGAACAGCTTTTAAGGCTAAATCAGCAAAATATTCCTTAACAGCTGCAATATCCTTGGAGTTCATTGAGGTGATTGCCGCTCCTTTAAGCAATTTTTCATCTTCTCCAGAAATTTTTTCGGCTATTTCATCAATAATCTGGATTGTTTTATTAGAAGCTAATTTGAATCCATTAGTAATGGGTTTGGGATGAATATCTTGCTCTATTAACTCAAGTGCGTTTTCTAATAATTGAGCACAAAATATAACAACAGAGGTAGTTCCATCTCCCACTTCCTTGTCAACAGATTTGGCTAAGTTTACCATCATATTCGCAGCAACATTCTGAATATCGAGCTTATCTAATATTTCTGCTCCATCATTTGTAATGGTGATATCCCCTACAGAATCTACAAGCATCTTATCCATTCCTTTTGGACCCATCGTTGAACGGACGGTCTCTGTAATTGCCATCATAGCATTGATATTTTGAGTTCGGGCTTCTCTCTTCTTGACATCTTCTGTGCCTTCTCTCAATATTATAACAGGAACATTTGACGACATTTGAATCACTTTTGTTTTTATTTTTATTAATTGTTTAAAGATAATTAAAAAGAATTTTTTAATTTTTTGATTTGGAGATCATTTAAATACTTTAAATTATATTTTTTTTCTAAAATTTGAGCATTATTTCTTTTTATGTTAGTGTGGATTATAATGGCTATTTTGGTTACGAAAATTTATATAATTCAAAAATCAATGGGATTGTTTATTGTTATATTTGCCTTCTCCGATAAAAAATATAAAAAGTATAGATTTGCTATTGAAAAGATATGATAAGGAGAGATTAAAAATTTTATCCGTCCAAATCTTTAAATATAAGATCTAATATAGTAACGTTAGAAAAGAAAGGGTTGTATTCGAGGTGAATTATTTGGAAAAACCTTATTTTTGCACAAAATGTAATAGAAAGCATTACCGAGGGAAAATTTATGATAGACATTTAAAATATAAGGAAAAAGAAGCAATTATTCCCAAATCAGATAAATTCATTATGCGAGGGAAGAAAGGAGAGGAGTTAGAGGTGAGGGTTAATAAAATGAGAAAAAACTTAAGAATTAATATATATAAGCAGAATCAGCTTGCATGTTCTACTCATGCTCCTGCTAATGAAGAGCTATTAAAAAGAAATAGTATAAGAAATTATATTGAAAATCATTGCTTTTAATATTTTTATCTCTTATCCTCCTCTAATAGGAGTCTCATTTTTTTATACTTCAAAATAATTTATCCGACCTTAATAAAGTCTTTTCTCTCTTTTTTAAATAGCTGATGAGCCATTTAGAATGTTTATAATTATCTTTTATTGCTATAAATCGATCAAGAAAATTTAAAATATTTAAAATTAATTATATTAATTATAAAAATCCTTATGCACCACTATAAAAATAAAGAAAACGCACAAAATTCATATTCTTACTACATAAAACTCTCAAATATTTACATAGGCCTCATTCTTATATTCTTTTAGAACCATATTTGATACAGTTCTCCTTACGTATGATCTCTGATTTAATTCCCGAATGAATTCATGTACATCATCAGAGTTTTTGAAACGACAAATAAGAGCTGCAGACTGCTCCCCTGTAGTATGAAAAATAGAACAAACCTCCGACATTTTTCTAATCTCATTAAGTATTTTTTCCGTAAACTTTCCATCTATTTGCATTCGAATTAAAAATGTAAGCTTATATCCTAGTTTTGTATTATTTAATCTAATTGTATAACCTTCAATTATATCATTTTCCTTTAATTTTGTAATTCGATTATGTATAGTACCAATTGAAATACCCAAACTGTCTTTAATTTCTCTATAAGATGTTCGAGCATTATCTTGTAAAATTCTTATTATCTCCCTATCGAGATCATCAATATCCTTTTTCATACGTCATTCAATGAAAGTATGGTATTTTTATAAAAATTATACTCTTATAAATATTGGATCATTTTTTTAAAATTTATAGCAATTAAAATCTATATTGAAAAATATTTAAAATTTTTTAAATTGAAAATAAAAAATTAAACATTTATTAATATTTTTTCTTTTAAAGTTAAAATCATTATAATTCTACTTAAATTCTTCAGATTATAATTATTAGAGATGCAACTCCCTTAGACGCAAGTGATATTTCAAAAATTCAAGTAACTGTATGGAAGCAAGCTTATAAAAACATCTTTCCTAATGAATTCTTAGAACAATTGTCTTTTAAGTATAAAATAGAGTCCAATTATAAGTGGTTAGAAAATTTAGAAGAAACTATAAGAGTTTTTATTGCTGAAATTAAACCAACAAAAATGATTGGATTTGCGGTTGGAGGATTGGAAAGAGAAGGAGACCCTTTATATAAAGGTGAATTATGGGGTATATATGTTCTAAAAAATTATCAAAGAAAAGGTATCGGAACAAAATTATTCAAAAAAGTAATCCAACATTTATTAAATCTTAATATTACTTCTATTTTAGTCTGGGTATTGAAGGATAATCCATATCGTTTTTTTTATGAAAAATTAAAGGGTAAATTACTAAGAGAGAAACAAAAGGAGTTTAACAAACTAATTAGAACTTTAATATCTTATGGTTGGATCGATATAAGAACTATTTTTGATAATTTATCAAAAAACCTTATAATAAAAAACATATTAGAAATATTCTTATATCTTTTCTTGTTAGAAATTATTTCTGTTTTATAATTCTGGTTATTTAAATCTTTATAAATTCATAAACAATTCAATTAAAAACCCTGAAAAGAGTAATAAAATACATAAATCGATTATAAAAATTGAGTCTAATATTATCCCAAAAAATGAGACTGTATTATTGTTAATGATTAATGGATAATTTTCTGTAAATATATATTACTTCTCTATTAATTATTGTATGTAATACAACCAATCCAAATAGAATTAAACTAATGGAAACCAAATGCATAATTTTCCTAATTATAACATTGTGTTTCATTCCTAATCCTTTCTTTTTTATTTTGATATAAAATAAAATAGGAGAAAGAAAGATCAATCTAAGTTATACTTCCGATGAGGAATAAATAGAAAAATAAAAAAAATTATTCTATTACGAGAATTTTTTGATTAAACTCTATATTAGTTAAATTTAATTATTTTCATTTTTAGATAACTTATCAGCGCAATTTATTTGAACTTAAGATCAAATTAATTGTTAATGGAGAAAAGGTTATATTTCCTATATTAATAACCTTAAAACCAAATTTTTTTTAATAATACATAATATGAAGACAGACTCTATTTCAGACATTCAGGATTTAGAAAAAATAAAGAATTTAATATTTTTAGAACTAATTAGAAATAGACTGAAAGATCTTGAGGGAATCCAAATTCTTACTAAACTAGAAACACTTTATTCATAAAGTTTTTATCGACATAAAGAATATCTAATTTTTTGCTCATCTAGAAATTTTTAAGTATAAAGGAAAATTTTAATAGCCATTGGATTAATAGATTAAAATAAAGTAGAGATTTTCCATACCATATCCTTATAAGGATCGTTTCGTGTAATAATCCTAACCCTGTGTTTGACATGAGTAAAGAAAAACTAGCAATACATAAAAGAAAAGTAGAAGCGATCTCTGAAATGGTTAAAAATGCGTACGATAACGGGAAGCCGGGAGAATACTTTTCTCTAAAAAAGGCGAGCGTTTCCCACATGGCTCCACAGCCGGATAACCCGAAATATAGTGATAAACCGATAGACGTGAGGTCACTTACAGACATTATTGAGATAAACACGGACACAAGAACGTGTATTGCAGAAGCAGGGGTTACTTTTGTTAAGCTTGTAAGAGAAACCTTAAAGCATGGGCTCGTACCGCAATGTGTTTCAGAGCTCAAGGGAATCACGATAGGCGGGGTAGTAGCAGGATGTTCAGTTGAATCTATGTCTTTCAAGTATGGGGGATTTTTCGACTCCTGTGAAGAAATAGAGATTGTGACAGGAACAGGTGACATAATAGTATGCACGAAAAGTGACAACCATGAAATATTCGAGATGCTGCACGGGAGTTTCGGCACGATTGCAATCATCACGCTCCTGAAGTTCAGGCTCGTTCCAGCAAAAGACTGCGTCCGCATCGATTACATCAGTTATGATACTTTTAGTGAATATTTGGAAGCTATCAAGCAACACTACGAAAAGCAAGATATTGAAATGATGGACGGGCTTATCTTCTCCGAGAATAAGAATGTACTCTGCGTTGCCAGCTTCGTTGATGAGGAGGAGGCTCCTTACAAGAATAAATATTTCTACGATATTTATTACAAAAGTGCGATGAAAAGAAAGCAAGACTTCCTCTTCACCATGGATTATTTTTTCAGGTATGATGCAGATTGCCACTGGTCGATACGGAATGTTGCGGGAGGAATTTTTGAGAATAAATTAGCCCGGTGGTTATTAGGTCCCTTTATACTTGGATCGACAAATATTCTTAATATCAGCGAACGATTGCCATTTTTAACTAAGAAGGGGGGAAAACCAGACGTGATTGTTGATGTATTCATACCAATCACTCACGCGGAAGAATTTTTCAATTGGTACCTGGAAGTTTTTGATTACTTCCCGGTTTGGATCGTCCCTTACCGCATGCAAAAAAACAAACTAGATGGGTACAAATTCTACCCGTGGCTCAATCAAGATATGATTGCTCCCATCGAGGATGAGTTATTCATAGATTTTGCCATCTACGGGTTCGAGCAAAAAAGAAAGGGATTTAACTTCTATAAAGCGCTAGAAGAAAAGGTTCATGAGCTCCGGGGAATGAAAACCCTGATAACTCACAATTTCTACGAGGAAGACTTGTTCTGGAAGGTATATAACAAGAAATTATACGATAAAGTGAAAGAACGAACGGATCCCAAGAACCTATTTCGAAACTTGTACGAAAAGACGAATTATAAGAAAAAGACTGAAAAGACGAAAAGACTGAAGGTAGGTATACCACGTTCCCTGTATTTCTACAAGTATTTTCCATTATGGGAAGGAATGCTTACAAGTCTTGGTTGCGAAGTTATTGTGAGTCCAAGAACAAACAAAGAAATTCTTACCAACGGATCTAATCAATCTTCGACCGATTTATGCATTCCAATGAAGATTCATTATGGTCATGTGAATTATTTATCGAGAAATCACCCCGATCTAGATTTTATCTTTATTCCAAGACTCATTAGTAATAGTAAGGATCACTATTTTTGTCCGAAATTCATTATCCTTCCTGATGTCACTAAACACTCCGCAGTTTCTGATATTCCCGTTATCGAATGGATTTTTAATGCCAGGGAACATTCAATGATGAAGTCAGCAATAGATTTTGGAAAAAAATTAGATAAATCAAAAGAAGAATCAAAACTTGCGTTTGAGAATGGATATAAAAAACTTCAAGAATTCCATGAGTTGATTGAGGATGGAATTCTTGTTCCTGATGCACTTTACAAAATGTATCCTTTTGAAAAATATCCAAATTATAAGTTTAAGAAAAGTTCTCGACCTAAACTTAACAAAGATTATGAAAATTATCCACTTTCATTGATGGTTCTTGGTCATCCATATAATACTTATGAACCAATTATTAATCATGGATTAATGGATATTCTCAAATCTAATTTTGTTGATATTATAACTGTTGAAAATGCTCCAAAGGAAATCTTCTCAAGAAGAGTTGAAATTGATGATAATCTTTGCAATTTCTGGGATAATGAAGATGAATTGATGCAATTATCTGATTATGTTATTAATAATGAAGAGATTGATGGGGGTATTTTCTTGATTTCTTTTGCATGTGGTCCTGATTCTTTAATTCAAGAGGTGGTAATGCAAGATTTTGACATGAAAGATAAGCCTTTTATTAATCTCACATTAGATGAACACACTGGAGAATCTCAAATAACCACAAGAGTAGAATCTTTTATCGAAATGATAAGGAGGAAGAAATACTAATGAATGAACCAGAATTTATCAGAAATATTCTTTCAGATGATGTGGATGACAAGTTATATCTAGGAATAGATGTCGGAAGTGTCTCCACGAAATGTGCAATAATTAATGAGAGAAATGAATTATTGTATGCTACCTGGACCAGAAATGATGGTTCTCCCATTGTTTCTACACAAGAAAATCTAAAATTTATGAAAGAAGTCCTTCCCAATAACATCGAAAAAAGTATTTGCGGTGTTGGAACAACAGGTTCTGCTAGGTACTTAATAAAAGCTCTTATCGGTGCCGATGTCGCAAAACCTGAAATAATTGCTCATGCCATTGGAGCTTCAGCTTATACACCTGACGTGAGAACAATTCTTGAAATCGGGGGACAGGACAGCAAAGTTATATTGATGAAAAATGGCATCGTAATAGATTTCAACATGAATTCTGTATGTGCAGCAGGTACCGGAAGCTTTCTTGATCATCAAGCAGTTCGGATTAAGGTTCCAATTGAAGAATTTGGGGATTATGCTTCACGAGCAGAAGAAGAGGTTTCAATTGCAGGACGATGCACAGTTTTTGCCGAATCTGATATGATTAGTAAACAACAAGAAGGATATTCTAAAGAATCAATTATCAAGGGATTGTGTAAAGCTCTTGTTAGAAACTACTTGAATAATGTTTGCAAGGGTAAAAAATTGTATCCTCCCTTCGTATTCCAAGGAGGAGTTGCAGCAAATTCCGGAATAAAAAATGCTTTTGAAGAAGAATTGGGCCATGAAGTCATTATTCATGAAAACCATTACGTGATGGGAGCATTTGGTTCAGCCATTTTGGCAAAGGAATATGTAAATGGACAGAAATCTTCTTTTCATGGCCTAAAAATTAGTGAAATCAACTTGGCTCAAGGTTCATTTGTCTGTCCTGATTGTCCAAATAGATGTACAGTTAAATACCTTGTCAGGGCAGAAGATAAAAACAGAGTAACTGGAAGAGAAAAGGATGATGCGATATTTGCACGATGGAATAGTAGGTGCGGTAAATGGTAAATGTTAGAGTTTCATTTTCACGAATGGGTTGGAGCTATATTTTTTTCAAAGCTTTACTCCATGATCTTCCTGGTATTGAAGTTGTTGATCCCCCTCTAATAAATACTGAAATCGTTAGTGAAGGAGTCAAAAATGCTCCTGAATTCGTTTGTTTTCCATTTAAAGTCATTCTTGGTGAAATGATAAACCTGTATCGTAATTATGATGTTAAAGATTTAATGATGATTGCTGACCACGGCCCTTGCAGAGCAGGAATGTATGGTGTTGTCCAGAAAAGAATCTTGAAAGATATGGGATTCAAGGATGTTAGAATGTTTTATCTGCATCAAGATGATTTCCGAAATCTTGAATGGCTAAGTGTATTTCCTAAATTAGAAAAAAGAACAGGAAGAAAATTTGATGACTATAAAATTTTAAGAAACACAATCTTGTTCTTGGTCAAAGCATACTATGTTGAAAGAATAAGCCATATTGAAGGACTTGTTAGATGTCGAGAAAAAAACAAAGCAATGACTACCAAAGTAGTTCATACTTTGATGAATTTACTTGATAACGAAAATAATTTGATGAAATTATCTAATTTTGATAGAACGATAGATGAACATTTTCGCAAGATTCCTGTTGACAAGGAAATGGAACCTTTGAGGGTTTGTTATACTGGGGAAATCCAAGTTATGTTGGAGAAATGGGTTAATTATGATCTGATGGGAGAATTAGGAGTCATGGGTATCGAGGTTCACAAGCAGTATGATGTCTTTGATTGGGTAATGTACAAACTTGACGCTAGCAAAAGAAGAAGACGGCTTGAAAAAAAAGCAAGACATTATATTCCAATGGATATTGGCGGAGAAGCAGTATGGAATATGGGAAGTTATCTTGAGTCTCAAGAAAAAGGTTTTGATGGTTTTGTACATATATTCCCATTTACTTGCATGCCTGAAATATCCCTCATGGGAATGTTAGAAGCTGAGAAAAACATGGACAAGTTTTACATGCCTCACATTCATTTTAGTCTTGATGGAAGTTCTGGTTTTGAAGGAATTAGAACAAGAATCGAAGCTTTTCATGATTTAATGGTTGGCAACAAGAAAACTAATCCCTTATTTAGAGATGCCAAGTATGTGGTCCCGGATGAAATAAAAAATATATATTTTAAGCCGAAATCCAATTTTGAATATTTCGTGTCTAGTATTGAAAAACCAATGTCATTTATCTTAACAATGCTGAATCCATCAAAGAAATTAGATGTAAGATTCACCATTAAGAATGGACTCGAGTTTTTTTCAAGAAATTCGTTTTTTGATATCGGATCTCTTTTTAATCTTTGAGAGGCTATTTTGTTATGAAAGTTTCTTTTCCAAATATGGGCAATTCGTGGCTATCTCTTGCATTTTTGGAAAACCCATTTAGATGCTGTCTTTGCAATAATCTTAACTTTACTTGTCTTAGAGCTGCATGTACCTGAAGTTGCAGATAACTCAAGTTTTAGCGAATATGTAACTGCAATGATACCAATTATTCCTAAAAGTGTTCCTTTTTTACTAATTTAGAATAAGATTTCGCTGGTCTACTTACTTTTTTACTTAACTATGGAATAGATAATATAGTAGTTTAAGCTATATAGTAGAGAAACTAAATTAGAAGTAACCATTTGGGAACTGTTTTCTTGTATTCTACATACTCTTCCTTAAATACCTTCTCAAGCTCCTTCTCTTCAAAATTGGCTAACCAATTGTATATAATAAATTCGAATATAAAACCGATAATAGAAATCAATGAGAAAGTTAAAATAATGAAGCTAAGATAAAATATTAATGCTCCAAGATAAATCGGGTGTCTTGTATGAGCAAAAATACCTGTTATTATTAACTCTGAAGAAGAGGTTTCTTTATGGAATAAAATATGCCCCGCTATGAATATTAAAGAACAGCCAACTATTAATAGAATTGAAAAGAAGATTATCCGTATAATAAAGGGGATAATATTTGCTAATACGATTGAATACATATATATAAAAGAATCTAAAATCCATATAACAAAAAATATTATGAATCCTACTAATTGTATCAAAAATGATTTAGGGTGCTCTTTAGCTACACCTCGTTCTTTATGTTTTCTCAGAACCATCTCCTCAATTAAATAGTATCACTTTCTATTTTAATGATATATTCTATTCATTTTAAAATTTTTGTATGACAATCAGAAGGGAGATCTGTTTCACTTCAGCGTTGTGAGCAAAATTTTAAAATTGAAGTTAATTGGATAAAAAATCATATTAGCATTTTTTTTAGAAAGTTTTGGATTTTTTTTGGAAATTCACAATTTTTCTTTAAAATCCAGCGATATAGAATTGACACAGTATCTCTTCCCAGTTGGCTTCGGTCCATCGTTGAATACATGTCCTAGATGCCCTCCGCATTTGCTACATAATACTTCCGTTCTTTTCATTCCAAAACTTCTATCGGATTCTGTGGCTACTTTATCTTTATCGATCGGTTCATAAAAACTGGGCCATCCGGTGCCCGATTCGAATTTGGTCTCTGAATCAAATAAGGGTTGTCCACAACCCGCACATTTATAAACCCCTTTTTTCTTATTATTCCAGTATTTCCCGGTAAATGGGCGCTCAGTCGACTTTTTTCGAAGTACGTGATAATGTTCTTTGGTTAATTCTTTTCGCCATTCATCATCCGATTTTTTAATTTCTTCTTTTTCCATCATCTTAATTGTATAAAATTAAGATTGGAAGATATATCCATCTCTAAAAAATTCTAAATTTTATTCGGTTTGCAAAAGAATATGAAAACTAAATTATTCAAGATTTCTATAAAATATAATATTTATTTGGAAGAAATGAAGCCCCAGACTATTAAGAATTAAAACTTCTAGAGTTTAGTTCAGGCGGGAAATTAAAAAATAATTAGATTAATAATTTTAAAAAAATTTTTGATAATTTATGAAAAAACCTTATAATAAAAAACATATTAGAAATATTCTTATATCTTTTCTTGTTAGAAATTATTTCTGTTTTATAATTCTGGTTATTTAAATCTTTTTAAATTCATAAATAATTCAATTAAAAACCCGGAAAAGAGTAATAAAATACATAAATCGATTATAAAAATTGAGTCCAATATTATCCCAAAAAATGAGACTGTATTATTGTTAATGATTAATGGATAATTTTCAGTAAATACATATATTACTTCTCTATTTATTACTGTATGTAAGACTACTAATCCAAATAGCATTAAACTTATGGAAATCAAATGCATTATATTCCTAAATATATAATTTCCCTTCATTCCTAATCTTTTCTTTTTTATTTTGAAATAAAATAAAATAAGAGAATAATTTCATTTTAAATTATGCTTCTTTTGAGGAAAAAAATAGAGAAATAAAAAATCATTTTTTTTCTTTAAAATCTAAGGATATAGAATTTATGCAATATCTATCCCCTGTAGGTTTGGGACCATCCTTAAAAATATGTCCTAGATGACCACCACACTTACTACATAAAACTTCGGTTCTTTTCATACCAAAACTTCTATCTGATTCCTTAGCTACATTATCTTCATCGATAGGGGCATAAAAGCTTGGCCACCCTGTTCCAGACTCGAATTTAGTATCTGAGTCAAATAACGGCTGACCACATCCCGCACATCTGTAAACCCCTTTTTTCTTCTTATTCCAATATTTACCTGAAAAGGGACGCTCTGTGGACTTTTTTCGAAGAACTTGATATTGTTCTTTATTTAGTTTTTTGGCCCATTCCTCATCTGACATTTTAACTTCTTTTTTTTCTATCATCTTAATTATATAAAATTAACATAGGAAGATATATCCATCTCTAATAATTACTTAATTTTATATAAATTTCAAAAGAATAAAATAACTAAATCATTCAAGATTTCTATAAAATATAATATTTATAGGGCATGAAGCAAGCTCCAAACTATTAAAAATTATAACTTTTATAAGTATTATTTAGAGGGTAAAAACGAAAAAGAATTATAATAATAAGGTTAAAAAAAATTATTCAGCAGTATTTCCATATACTTCTTCTGGATTAAAGATTTTTTTACCAATAAATTTCATTTCTCCCTCATCATATTCATTATAAAAACAGCTATAATAACCCTTATGGCAAGCGGCTCCAATTTGATACACCTTAAGGAGGATGGAATCGTTATCGCAGTCAATTATTACCCTTTTAATTTCTTGAAGATGGCCAGATGTTTCACCTTTTTTCCAAAGTGTTTGTCGAGAGCGAGAATAATAGTGAGCATATCCCGTTGCTAATGATTTTCTCACAGCCTCTTCATTTGCAAACGCTAGCATCAGGATTTCATCAGTCTTATAATCTTGAGCTATTACTGGAATTAAGCCGCCTTCGATTTTCGAAAAATCCAATATTTTAATAAAATTATCTATGTCTACATCAGAATATTTTTTAACCATAATAATTAGAGTGCAACCTATTTAATAATTTTATTCTTCAAACTTTTCTGAGTATACCTCATTCTAATTTTATAACTGCTCAGAGCTAAAAAGATTTAATTCGCTTTTGCCCTTTTGGAATATAATTTTTTTTAGCTAAAAATAATTATTGCATATATCATTTTCTTTAAGTAGAAACTATCTTTTTTAATTAATTATAAAAAGTTTGTGTTAGTAATTTTGAACAAAAATTCATTTAAGTTTAGTAATATTGGGGTGTATTCGAAGCAGCTTTTAAATTTTAATCCGAAAAAAAAGAGAAAGACAATTAAACACCCATATGATGAACCAAGAATTCTTAGAATCCTCTGCCAACGCCCTTATTTTACTGGTTCAGGAATAAACTTAGTAAATTTAACCAAAAAAACAGAAGAAAGGGGACTTGATCAATGTATTATTTTTGGGCAACCTATTGGTGAATCAAATCCATTAGCGGATATTATTGATGAGAAAAATGTATTATCCGTTAAATTTTTAGATAAATCTTATTCAAAAAAAGCAGATATACCATTTCCTATTGCGGGAATGTCAGATCAAATGCCCTATGAATCTACTAAGTTTTCAAATTTTAATGAGACTATGCTGGAAACTTATTTGAAAGCATTTGCTCAGAAACTTAAGAAAGCTATTAGCTACTTTAAACCAAATATTATCCAATCCCACCATCTTTGGTTAATAACTTCACTCTGTCGAGTTCTTTATCCAAAAATCCCCATTATTGCGACTTGTCATAATACAGGATTGAGACAGATGATATTAGCATCCCAATTAAGTGATTTTATGATAAATCCAATTAAAGGAATCGATGCAATTGCAGTAATTAATGAATCACAGCAACGAAAAGTAGAGAAAACCTATCATTTTGAAATAAGTGATAAAGAAAGGAATACATTCTTTTATATTGGACAAGGAATAAATACCAATATTTTTTATCCATCGACAATCTCTGTTACTAATCATAAGTCAGAAGAATCCTATTCACTTATTTACGTAGGGAAATTAAATTTTTCTAAAGGTGTTCCACAGTTAATTAAAGCATTTAAACAAATTTGCCAAGATGAAGAGATAAAATGTGAATTATTTCTTGCAGGTTCAGGAAAAGGAAAAGAAAAAGATGAGATTTATAAATTGGCAAAAAATGAACAAAATATTCATTTTCTTGGGCAACTTGAGCAAGAAAAATTATCTAATTACTTTAAAAAAAGTGACTTGTTTGTCCTACCAAGCTTTTATGATGGTTTCCCAAACGTGCTCTTAGAAGCTTTATCGTGTGGGTGCCGAGCAATAATTACTGATTTACCAGGCATTAAGCAAACTTTGGAAAAGACATGCGGCGAATCTGAGGTAGTTAAGTATCTTCCTCTTCCAAAGATGGAATCTATAGATCAACCGAAAAAAGATGAGCTTCCTGAATTTATTAAAAATCTTAAAGAATTGATTAAAGAGCAAATAATGATTTGCAAACATGAAAAAAAAGATCTCGAGTATGCTAAGAAGGTTAAAACTAAGTTTAGCTGGGAAGCCTTATTCAATAAATATTTAGATAAATATTATGAATTACTCTCAAAAAATACTGCTTCTTCTTGATTTTTTAATGTATTTTATTTACTATAAATTAATATAACCTGATTGGTATCTAAAACTCAAAAAATTTGAACCTCATTTTGAAATATATTTTAATTTTATATGCTGAAAGTGTATCTTTCTCTTTAAATTTCTATAAACTATAGTCTGTGCTAAAATTTTTATGAAATACTCTCTTTCTTATAATATCTCTTTGATATTTGTAATTTAAAAAAAATACTCATAGAAATGCCCGGTAAAGAAAATGATTTAAAAATTGATCCCTGGAGCTCCTCAAATATTTTGGACGAAGATTATAATAGATTAATTGAGGAATTTGGAATCGAAACAATTTCAGATATTACACGAGAACAATTTCGAAAAAATAGATTTATTCGAAGGAAGGTCATATTTGGTCATAGAGATTTAAATCTGATCTATAAAGCAATTGAAAACAATAAACCATGGGCAGTTATGTCTGGGATTAAGCCTTCCGGACCCTTTCATCTGGGAACTATGACCACTGCCTTAGAAATCATTGAATTTCAAAAAATGGGTGGGAAAGCGTATTATTGTATCGCAGATATAGAAAGCTGGGAGGATAACGGGATTACTTATGAAGATGCAGAAGAGATAGCAGTTGATAATTTAGCGGATATATTAGCTCTTGGATTAGATCCCGATAATTCATATATTTGGCGGCAATCTCAAGAACCTATTGTAAAAGATGTCTGCTTTAAAGTTAGCAGATTGGTAACTCAGAATATGATTCAGGCCATCTACGGGGATAAACCATTTGGCTTATATCTAGCAGCGCTCATCCAAGTAGGTGATATCGTACTCCCACAGATTATAGATGGTCCCCAACCCACCGTGGTTCCAGTGGGAATTGACCAAGATCCTCATATTAGATTAACAAGGGATTTAACTCGACGATACTATAAAAAATTCTTCTTACCCGGAGCAACTTATCATAAACTCTTACCTGGACTTGATGGTTCTGAAAAAATGAGCAAGCGAAACCCAAATAGTTATTTTACATTTAATGAAGAATTAGATTCTATTGAAAGAAAGATAAAAAGTGCTCTTACAGGAGGAAGAAGAAATAAAAAGGAACAAGAAAAACTTGGGGGCAGACCTCAAGATTGTATGATTTATAAAATCTTGATGTATCATTTTGAACCGGATGATACTAAACTTGCAGAAGAGTTTGAAGCATGTATAAAAGGAAAGCTGTTATGTGGAGAACATAAGCAGATGTGCGTTGATCGAGTGCTAAAATTTATTAAAGAACATCGCGAGAAAAAGAAAAAACAAATTGATAAAGCAAGGGAAATTTTAGGAATTGATTAAATCTTTTTTCTTAATATTAGTTTATTATCTAACGAGAGATCCTAAAATATTTTCTAATCTTTTTACAAAAACCGTATAATCTTCCAAAAACTTTTCTTTCCTATTCTCTTCTAAGATCACCGAAACAAAAAACTTTGCATCATAGACATTTAAAGTATGAAGATATGATATTAACTGATTCTCAATCGTGAAGAAATTTTGATCTTCTTCAATTTCATCGCTTGTCTCCTCTACTCTCTTAATTAAATATATATGCTCTTTAATATTATCCAGGAAGTCTTCATAGAGTTCTGGTTTGATACTTTCATTATAATATTCGCTTATTATAATCCCATTCTCATCAAACAATATCAAAGAAAAACAATCAAATTCATTTAAAGAGGTCTCCATATATAATGAGAGCTCGAAGAATTTACCGTCGAATATGGAAAGCCCATATGACATTAACTGAATAATCGAAATTATATCATAAATAGACGTTTGCTGAAATAGAATATTAAACATGGGATATGATTCTTTTATTTGATCCCTTAGCATGTAAATGTTCTCGTTTATTTCATCATAGGAACGAAGATCGGGATCATATTTATGAAATGAAACAA
>Ga0209918_1001050_pt1 | contig 15976 bp, 21 predicted proteins | sample SalPonD_shore_MG_FD_185712 | JGI IMG/M metagenome (GOLD analysis project Ga0209918, IMG submission 185712) | Salt pond soil microbial communities from South San Francisco under conditions of wetland restoration - Salt Pond MetaG... | ecosystem: Environmental > Aquatic > Marine > Intertidal zone...
TGGCGAAAGAGTGGAGCCAATCCATTGGCGGGCCACCCATGGACGAATGGGACGGCGCGCTAAGTGGCTGCGTTGACGACTTGACTGAAACCGCCCGCACCGCCTGGCACCCGGTGAGTGAGCCGCCGACGGAGGAGGATGCGAACGAAGAAGAGGGTGTTATGGTGGAAACGGATGATGGCGCTGTGGCCTCCATGTGCTGGTGGGATATTCCGGTTTGGGAGTCTCGTATAAGGCGTTGGGCACGAATCCGCGACGTGGTGCTCCTGCCAATCGAAGACTAACCATGCACCGCTTCCTGTTCACCAGCCACTTTACCCTGTTCGACGCAGGCGCCCTTATGGCCGTCAGCGCCCTGATCGCACATCAGCGTTACATGGAAGCCGCCATCGTGGCTACTGTCGGCGCCACCATCAGCGGGCTTATGGACCGATCCCACGCACCCCATCCGCCGGAGGATTGAACTTGTGACCCGACGTAAAACACAGGCCGAGCAGCACCAGGAAAAGGCGCATGCCCTGCTGCTGGAATGGAGCAGCGGCCCAGGCGAGGGCGTCCCGGAGGACGGCAACATGCACGACCGTGTACAAGGTGGGGAGCGGCCCATGTCACACCCGGAGAAGTACGCCCATCGCCAGGGGCGCTGGCATCGCCTGGATACCGCTGTACAGCGCACACACGAGCAGAACCAGGACCTGGGGCGGGCCATCTTCTGGCTCTACGGCGAGGGCCTGACACCGCGGGACTGTGTGGGGCGCATGACGGGCAAGGACCCACGGGCAGAGAGCAGGGGCAGGCTGACCGTCGAGGACTGGCACGCCTGGAAGTCCCGGCGCCAATCGGCCGCGTCCCTGTTTCTCTGGAACTACCACATGTTGTGTGCCCAGGCGGATGAGCCCACAACCAATTGTGCAAAAGGGGTTGACAGGGATATGGCGCCCCGGTAGGTTGCCAATCTAATCAATGTGGAAGGTGCGCCCTGGGGACTTCCCCTTGGCGGAACACCTCGAGACAGCGCTCCGTGCGGCTTCGGCCGGCGGGCGTTTCCATTTGTTCCCGAACCGTCCCAATCGGCAACGCCGAACCACCGCAACGCGGGAGGACGAGCAATGTATTCAACCAACAAATCTGCCGTCTGTAGTAGATTCTTCTAGATATGGCGACGAAAGACGGCAAAAAGACTGGCGGACGCAAGAAGGGCACGCCGAACAAGTCGACCCAGGCAGCCAGAGAGGCGATTTCTGCTTTCGTGGACGGGAATGCCGACAGGCTGGAGGACTGGCTCGACAAGATCGAGCAGCAGGATGGCCCGCTCGCGGCGTTCAAGGCATTTACCGATCTGTTGGAGTACCACGTCCCGAAACTCTCGCGGTCTGAAGTGCATGCGAACGTGGGGGTGTTCCATGAGGATGCCCTCGACGACCTGGAATGATGCTGAGCCCGCGTGAACGGGATATTCGCCTTCGACTGCGTGACGACTTCGATCACTATGCGCGGCGGTGTTTGAAAGTTCGCACCAAGGCCGGGGCGATTGAGTCGTTCATCCCGAACGCATCACAAGACCATGTGCATGCTCGCCTGGAACGTCAGCGCAAGGAGCGCGGCAAGGTCCGGGCCATTGTCCTCAAGGCGCGCCAATGGGGATGCTCGACTTACGTGGAGGGTCGATTCTACTGGCGCGTGACGCATCGGCGCGGCGTGAAGGCATTCATCCTGACGCACAACCAGGACGCTACCGACAATCTGTTCGGCATGGCGCAGCGATTCCATGATCACTGTCCAGACCTGGTTCGTCCACAGACGGGCACGGCGAATGCAAAGGAGTTGGTGTTCGACCGCCTCGACAGCGGCTACAAGGTCGCAACGGCCGGGAGCAAGTCGGTCGGCCGCTCCGATACGATCCAGTTTTTCCATGGTTCCGAGGTTGCGTGGTGGCCGAATGCGGCCGATCACATGACTGGCGCATTACAAGCCGTGCCGGGCGAGGCGGGAACCGAGATCATCCTCGAAAGCACGGGCAATGGTCCCATGGGCGTGTTCTACGAGGAGTGCCAGGCTGCGCTTGTAGGTGATAGCGAGTTCGAGTTGATCTTCGTGCCGTGGTTCTGGCATGAGGATTACCGGTCGACACCGCCGAAAAACTGGAAGCCGTCGGAAAAATGGGCGCAGTACGGCCAGCAGCACGAGCTCACACAATCACAGCTGTATTGGGCCTACAGCAAGAACCGGGAATTGGCCAAGGCATCATCCGGCAAGGCCGACGAGCCATGTTGGCGGTTCCGCCAAGAGTACCCGGCAACGCCACACGAGGCGTTTCAAGTTCCTCGCGCGGAGGGCGTGGTGTACAAGAACTTCGCCGAGGAGAATGTGCGCGAAGACACCCAGGACATTGGGGGGACAATCTACATCGGTATGGACTTCAATGTGGACCCCATGTCTGCCGTTGTCGGATCCAGGGTGTCGGATGAGCTCCACCAGTGGGATGAGATCGTCATTCGTAATGGCAACACCGAGGAAATGGCGCAGGAAATCTTGCGACGGTATCCTGAACGCCATATTCGCGTGTACCCCGATCCAGCGGGCAATCAGCGCAGGAGCAGCGCAGCGGTCGGGCAAACGGACCTCAGCATTCTTCGGGGCTATGGCTTCCAGGTGCTGGCGGAAAGCAAACACCCGCCAGTGGCAGATCGAATCAACGAAGTGAATCGGCTTTGTGAAGATGAGCATTACCGGAGACGGTATTTTGTGCATCCGCGATGCAAGAACACGATTACTGGGCTGCAGGGATTGAGTTACAAGCCAGGCACCAGTCACCCGGACAAAGATTTGGGCCTCGACCATATCACTGACGCACTGGGCTACCTGGTGCATACCGAGTTCCCGATTGCCGATCGCTCGCTCAAGCGCCGCAAGATGAAGGGGTTCTGATGCCCATCGACACTCACCACAAGGAATACCAGCGCATGTCCGAGGCATGGATGCTCATGCGCGACGTGGTAGCGGGCGAGGATAGAATCCACGAGCGCGGCGAAGCCTATCTGCCGCGCCTTGGTGGCCAGGATCCAGACGAATATGGCGCCTATGTGAGGCGTGCAGGATTTTACGGCGCCACGCAGCGCACCGTGGATGGGCTGTCGGGTATGGTATTTCGACGGTCGGCGATCGTGCAGATGCCGGACGCGATGAGAGCGTGGGCCGAAGACGTAACGCTCGATGGCGTGTCGCTGGATTCGTTCGCCGAATCGCTGATTGAGGAACAGCTGGTCGTGTCGCGCGCCGGCATCCTGGTTGACCATCCGCCGGCGCGGCAGAACGCCACGCGTGCGCAGGCTGTACAGGACAATCAGCGCCCGTTCTTCACGATCTATCAGGCCGAGACGATCATCTTTTGGCGTCACGGACAGGTCAACAACAAGACGCAGCTCACGCACGTGCGGCTCAGGGAGAACGTAGAGGTCCCGTCCCGCGAAGATCCGTTCGGTAGTGATGTCGTCCAGCAATATCGCGTGCTCGACCTGGTGACCGAGGACCAGGATGGCAACCCCGTGCCCGCGTACTATCGCCAGCAGGTGTACATGCACAACGGGAGCGCGTGGGTCGTGGTTGACGAGGTTGTGCCGCTGATGCAGGGTGCGCCGCTGGATTATATTCCGTTCATCTTCGTGGGGCCTCGCGGTACGCAATGGGACGTGAGCAAGCCGATCCTGCTGGACCTGGCACATGCCAACCTGTCGCACTACCGCACGATTGCCGACCTGGAACACGGCGCGCATTTCACCGCGCTGCCGACGCCGTATGTGTTTGGGGTGCCGCCCGACGAAGCGCCCACGGCCATTGGCCCGACCGAGTTGTGGTCCAGTCCCAGCACCGAGGTTACGGTCGGATTGCTGGAGTTCACCGGGCAGGGGCTTGAAGCATTGGAAAAGCGCCGCGAGTCGAAAGAGGCGCACATGGCCGCACTCGGCGCGCGGATGTTGGCACCGGAAAAGAAGCAGGCGGAGGCGGCCTATACTGTCGCCATGCGACATTCCGGTGAGATATCTCTGCTCGCATCACTCGCCAATGCGACATCCGAAGCACTGACGCAAGCCCTCATGATAGCGCGCGATTGGTTCAACGCGTCCGGCGACGTGCGAATGGAGCTGAATACCGACTTCATGCCGATGCCGATGGATCCCGCCATGCTCAAGGAGCTCATGGCTGCATGGCAGGGCGGCGGTCTGGCGTTCGAGGATCTGCACCGCAACCTCCAGCAGGGAGAGATCATCAGCGAGGATCGTACGGCTGAGGACGTGCAGGCGGACGTGCAGGATGAGGCGACGGCTATGCCGTAGCCACAAGAGGGCGCGGAACAGGTATAATGGTCATGCGGCTAGGGTCATTCCCGAAAGCCCGTTTTCCCGGCGGGTTGCCGCATCTTTTACCGGGAGCAACGACGGGAGGTTGTTATGGAGATGATCAAAAAAATATCAATTATTCTTGCTTTCCTTTTGTATAAGTTCGGCACTGGTTATGCCGTTTACTTTTACTTCTGGTGCATTGAATGGGCTGGTGGGTTTAACCCCCCTCTAGCATATACGGTTACTATTCTCGGTTTTCCGTTTATTTTTATTGCTGTATTTGCTTTCATGTTTGATTGGCGGTTGTTCGAACACTCTACAACGTCGATAGTCAGTCGAACGAAGGATAGACAGAATGCCCCGCCAAGACCCGCGCCTAACTGACGCAGCCCAAGGGGTGCCGCAGGAGATCAGGGATCGCACCATATCCCATGCGCTCTATCTAGAGCGCCTGAAAACACAGGAAGCCAACAAGGTCATCGCGCAGCTCAACCGGGCGTATGAGGACGTGGTGAGCCAGCTGGAAAACAGGCTGCGCAAGATCAAGGATCGCGGGTTCGATGCCGGCCCCAAGACGACGCGGCGCTTGCAGGAGATGGCAGCGGGCTTCCGATCGATCCTCGATCCAGCCTACCAGGGCGCCCTGGCAGAACAGCAGCAGAGCTTGCAGGATATTGCCCGGTCCGAAACGCAATGGCAGGCCGGCACGATCAATCACACGATCGGTATTCCAGTCGAGATGGCGCTGCCATCGGCAAGCGTGTTGCGCGAGATCGTCAGTCGCCGCCCGTTCCAGGGGCGGCTGCTGCGGGACTGGTACAAAGACCTCAGCGAGGCGCATCGTCAGCGGCTTGCAGAGGCGGTGCGATTGGGCGTGGCCGAGGGCCAGACGACCGACCAGATCGTGCGTCGCATCCGAGGGACGCGCGCCGCGGGCTACACCGACGGCGTAATGGAGATCGGGCGCCGACAGGCCGAGGCGGTCACGCGCACCGCGATCAGTCACGTATCGAGCAATGCCCGGTCCGAAATGTTCAAGGCCAATGACCGGGTGGTCAAAAGCGTCCAATGGGTATCGACACTCGACAGCCGCACCACGCCGATCTGTCGGGCGCGCGATGGCAAGGTCTATCCAGTGGACGGCGGGCCGAGGCCGCCCGCGCATATTGGCTGTCGCAGCAGCGTGTCTCCGGTGCTACGCTCATGGCAGGAGATGGGGATCGACGCCAATGAACTGCCGCCGAGCTCGCGCGCGAGCATGAACGGACAGGTGCCGGAGACGACTACCTACAACGAATGGCTGCGTAGCCGCGTAAACGCCGGCGACATGAGCGTGGTCCGCGAGGCACTCGGCGCCAAGCGCGCCAAGCTGTTTGCTGCTGGCGGTCTGGACGTGCAGCGATTCGTGGACCGACGTGGGCGGCAGTTGACGCTCAAGCAGTTACAGGACAAGGAGCGCAGCGCATTCGAGGCTGCTGGTGTGCAGCTTTGATGTTGATGCGCCTTGTAGCAACCCTGCCCGCAATGCGGGCGCACAGTCACAACGTGACGGAGGTAGACAATGGCACTCGCAGCCATCATGGACTCACTCGATAACGTCGAGGAGTCGGTACAGCAGTACTACAAGCAGGACGGCGACAAGTACGTGCTCCAGATCGACGGCGTGCGTGAGCACCCGGAGGTTACGGCGCTCAAGAACGCATACGACGCCGAGAAGCAAAAGCGCAGCGACGCCGCAAAGGAGCGCGACAAGTTCAAGGAGATCGCTGACAAGATTCCCGAGGACTTCGACGCCGACGAGTACGAGCGGTTGAAGGCCAACGGCGACGGTGGTGAGGACGTCCAGAAGAAGGTGGAGGAAGCCCGCGAGCGCGAGCGCAAGCGTCACGAGAAGAAGATCGAACAGCTCACGCAGGAACGCGACGACCTGGCGCACAAGTACACCGGAACCCGTACCGAGGTCGCTCTGGAGAAAGCGCTGTCTGAGGTCAACGTGGCGCCACATTTGCGCCGAGCGGCCGAGCGGCTGTGGTCGCCGGATACGCAGATCGACGAGGATGGCAACGTCGTTACCAAGGACGGCACGCCACTGTCCGACGCGATCAAGGAATGGTCGCAGGGTGACGAGGGCAGCTACTTCATCGCGGCGCCCGGCAACGGCGGCGGCGGCGCCCCCGGCGGTCGTAACGGGAGCGGTGGCGGCAAGACCAATCCATGGAGCAAGGAAGGCTTCAACTTGAGCGAGCAGGGCCGGATCACGAACAGCGATCCGGAGCGCGCCAAGCGGCTGAAGGCGGAAGCGGGCGGGTGAGCGAGGCGTCCGAGCGCACGAAATACGAGCGCATGTGGCAGCACGACCAGTACCGGCGACAGGCGCCTGGGGAATCGCTGGTCAAAGACGCCATCAACGCGCTCGGTATGCAGACCGGTGACACCGTAATCGACTTCGGTTGCGGTACCGGGCGCCCAGCGGTCCGGTTACAGCAGGCAGGGCTTGATGTGATCGGCGTGGACTTCGCCGACAACTGCCTCGATCCCGATGTCGCAATCCCGTTTCGTCGTGAGTGCTTGTGGGACATGCCGGCCATCAAGGCGGACTGGGGATTCTGCACGGACGTGATGGAGCATATTCCGCGTGAGCGGGTATTACAGACCCTGGCGAGCATTCGACGCTGTACGCGCAAGGGCGTGTTCTTCCAGATCGCGACCCGACCCGACAACTGTGGCAAACTGATTGGCGAGACGCTGCATCTCACGGTCAAACCCCCACACTGGTGGCACACATGCTTGAGAATCTATTGGGACCCGGTGGATCTGAGCGAGAATCGGGCAGGGATACAGGCGGCCTCATTCTCGTCACCGGATGCGCCCGTTCCGGGACGTCCCTGACCGTCGAGGTATTGCAAGCCTGTGGGGCCAATCCGGGGCGCGTCAATCGAATGCGTGAGCACACCGGCGTGCGCGAACGTGTCGTGAAGCCGTATCTATGCTCGCTCGGGGCGGACCCGCTGGGGCAACACCCCCTGCCAGACAGCGAGGCAAGACCGGTTCCCGAGGGCTTTGCGGAGAAAGTGCGCAAGGAGCTTGGCAGCGCCAATGTCTACAAGGAGGCAAAGATTGCGCTCATGTGGCCGATCTGGGCAGCGGCGTTTCCAGACGCCCGGTGGGTGATCTGCTGGCGTGATCGATGGGATGTCGCAGCGTCGTGCATGCGCGCGCGGTTCATGGCTCACTATACGACTGAAGAGGAGTGGGCCGAGTGGGCGCGCCAGTACCATATCCGGCTGGAATCACTGCAACAGGCGTGCGATTGCGTGGACATATGGCCGCACGAGGCCATAACGGACGACGTTGAGGCCTATCGCCCTGTTGTCGAGTATTGCGGGCTGGAATGGGATCGCGAGGCGGTGCAGCGGGTGATTCGGCGCAGTGACTGGCACGCATAAAGCCGTCGTTCTCGGCGGCGGCTATACTCTGTGGGAGGACCTGGCGCAGGTTGAGGACATTGACCAGCGCACGGTGATCGCCACCAATGACGCGGGCGTGGCCTACCAGGGGCATATTGACTACTGGTGCAGCCTGCATCCGGAGAAACTGTCGCGCTGGATGGGGCAGCGCACCGGGAACCCCGACTTCGTGAGCGTGTCGCACAAGGAGCGCCGTGGCGTGCGCATTGATCGCATCGTGCGCGAACTGTGGCCGGGGTCGACCGGGTTGTATGCAGCACAGTTCGCGGTTAACGAGCTCGATTGCGACGAGATCATCCTTTGTGGTATCCCCATGACGACCACGGGGCATTTTTTCGACAGTGACCCCTGGCGGCACTGCGAAAAGTATCGGCGCGGCTGGAAGGAAGCCTATCCGATACTCGCAGGGCGTGTGACGTCCCTGTCGGGCTGGACCCGAGATCTTCTTGGCGCACCAGCCCACCTGGGCAACGCCCAGCCTTCAATCGCCTGACGCCCAACGGGCCGAGGGCACCAGACCGCCGTGAGGCGGACATCATCCGAAACAAGGAGTATTTCGCATGGCTTACACAAAGCTGAGCGACATGCTGGTGCCCGACCAGTGGGCGCGGTATGTCATCGAGCGCACGTCGGAACTGTCCGACGTGTGGCAGTCCGGCATCCTGAGCGATGTCAATTCGCAGATCAGCTTCCCCGATGCGGGCAGCACGATCAATCTCCCGTTCTTCCAGGACCTGAGCGGTGCCGACGAAATCCTCGACGACACCAGCAACCTGACCGTCAACAACGTCAACACGTCGGAGGACGTGGCGGTGATCCTGCGTCGGGCCAAGGTGTTCGGTTCGACTTATCTGGCCGGAGACCTGGCCGGCGACGATCCGATGCGCGTGATCGCCGAACGATTCGCCGAGTACTGGGCGCGTCGGATGCAGACGACGCTGATCGAAACCCTGAACGGCGCCATGTCGCAGGTCACGGCCAATGTTTCTGACATTTCGGCCGCTACGGGCACCGCGTCTGACTTCGACGGTGAGGCGTTTCTCGACGCCGCTGGCAAGCTGGGTGATAACCAGGATCGCCTGACGGCGATTGCGGTTCATTCGGCGACCTATACATCGATGAAGAAGCAGGACCTCATCAGCTTCATCCCCGATTCGCAGGGGAACCCGACGATCCCGACGTACATGGGCAAGCGCCTGATCGTGGATGATGGCCTGCCTGTCACGTCCGGCACCTACACGACCTACATCTTTGCGGCGGGCGCCATCGCCTACGCAGAGGGTATGCCGAAGGTGCCAGTCGAGACGGATCGCGAGCCGCTGACCAACGGTGGCTCCGAGTACATGGTGAATCGTCGGTACTTCATCATGCATCCGCGTGGTGTGAAGTGGGATCCTGGTTCGGGCGTGCCGTCCGCTCAGTCTCCGAGCAATGCGGAGCTGGCCGGTGCGAACTGGACGCTCGTGTACGAGCCGCAGAACGTGCGCGTGGTTCAGTTCAAGCACACCCTGGCGTGATCGTGACGGGGCGGGGCTTCGGCCTCGCCTCGTTTTACCTGGAGCAACAATGGCCGAACAACCCATTCCCCCAATGACGGGGTGGCGCAAGCGCCAGTTACAGGCGCGCGAGCGCATGAAGCAAAAGGCGCGCATGGCGGATATTCGTGCCGAGCGCAGGCGCATCCGCGAGCGTGAAGAAGCGATCGCACGCGGGGAAGACCCGGATGCAGCTGTACCGCCTGCGATCAATCCAGAGCAGGCCGTCGCGCAAGAAGGTGCGACCAGGCGCGCTTCGGAGCACGAGGGAAATACGATCCCGGACGGATACCCCGATCCGGACGAGATGGATCGGGACGCCATGTTCGCCTATCTGAAGGCGCACGGGCGCAAGGCGGGGCCGGCGACCAAGGACACGACACTGCGTCGGTACGTTCTGGAGGTGCGAGATGGCAACGCCGAATCCGAAACCGCTACCTCGTAATCAATGGGGTAGTGGGTGGCAGTGGTGGTTCTGGGATCAGCAGCGGCGCAACAAGAAGAGGCGAGCGAGCTGATGGCTTTAACTGTTCATGCACGCGGGTAGCAAAAGCGTTATACTAGAGTCTCAACAAAAGGAGATTCTTAGAATGACTGCCAAAAAACTTTTCGCGTGTGAGAATTGCGGACAGAATTTTACTCAGTGGCCATCCCAAATGGGGCGCAGGGCATTTTGCTGCCGTGCTTGTTATTGGAAATCAAAAGAAGGCGTTGAGCCTCATAACAAGGGTAAAAAGACAATAGTATCGAAGGCGTGTGCTGGATGCGGTAAAGAAATATCTGGGGCTCCTTCTGAGGTTAAAAGGCGGAAGTATTGCAGTTCTTCCTGCGCTGGCAGGTCGTTTGAAGTGCCTCTTGCAAAGATATTGGAGAGGTATATTGTCAACAAAGAAACGGACTGTTGGATATGGACCGGATATAAAAATGGAGGATATGGGCGCTTTAAAACTGCATCTGGCGGATCAGTGTATGCGCATAGGGCAAGTTACGAGTTTCATGTCGGTCCTGTTCCGGAAGGCTTATACTTGGACCACTTATGCAGAAACAGGGCCTGCATCAATCCGGATCACCTTGAACCGGTGACTACGGAAGAAAACATCCGTAGAGGCGAGCAAGGATCGGAGGACGCCATGAAGAAACACTGGGAAACTCGCCGTAATGGAGGCGATAAATGAGCTTTTTGGTCGAATCCGGTAATGGCGACTCTGGGAGTAATTCATACCTCAGCACGGCTGACGCAGACACCTACTGGAACGATCGTGTCAACGCCACGTCGCCCGATGGCAGTGTGTGGACCGACGCAACGCAGGATGATAAGCAGGGTGCGCTGATCGAGGCGTCGCAGTACCTTGATGCAACGTATGCCTGGGTGTGGAACAACCCGCCCCGGTGGACAGGGTGGATCAACCCCCTGGGGCCGCTGGATGCGTATACGCCGCTCAAGAACGGCGATCAGGGCCTTGAGTGGCCACGCAACGCGGCCTATGACGAACAGACCTATGTCTTGCAGCAGGGCGTGCCGCAGAAGGTCAAGGACGCCACGGCGGAGATGGCGCTGGTTGCCCTGGATGGCACGCTGCTGGCTCCGCGTGAAAGGGGCGGCATGGTCCAGCGTGAGGCGGTCGGCAGTCTGCAGGTCGAATACATGAGCAGCGCTCCCGGCGGCACGACGTACCCGAAGATGGACCGCCTGTTGTCGGGACTGTACTGGCGCAGCGGTGGGCGCCACAAGTTGCGCCGCGCATGACCGGAAAACTCGACAAGCGCATGCGTGCTCTCGGGCAGCGCCTCGTGGATGCCTACGGCAAACCGGTGACGCTGCGCCGCACAACGAGCACCTATGATCCGGCGACCGGAACAACGAGTACATCAACCACGAATTACAGCGTGAACGGCGTCCTGGAGGGCTACGAAGACAGCCGCATTGACGGCACCGTGGTCCAGGCGGGAGATCTGCGTGTAACAATTCCGGCGCAGAACCTGGCGATAGCGCCCAGCATGGAAACAGACGCGCTCGTGATCGGCAGCGGTACGTGGACGCTGGTCAATGTGCGCCCGACCTACAGCGGCGAGCAGGTGGCCATTTACGAATTGCAGGTGCGACAATGAGCGACAACTTCCGCGCATTCTCGGCAGAGATCGGGCATTTCGCCGAGCACGATGTGCCGCAGGCAGTACAGGACGTAACGGCCAAGATCGGGCTGCAGGCGCTTCGAGGCGTGGTGAACAAAACCCCCGTGGATACCGGAAGGGCGCGGGGTAATTGGCAGGCGTCTCTCGGCAGCCCAGTTGCGAGCACCACCAATGCCAAAGACCCCAGTGGCGAGGCCCCACTGGCGTCGAGTGCGCAAACGAGCACGTATTCCCGAGAGGCTCCGACGGTTCTCTCCGTGCCCCCGTTCGGTTCCGTTTGGCTGAGCAATAACTTGCCGTACATCCAACGCCTTGAGAGTGGGACATGGAGCGGTCAGGCACCCCACGGCATGGTCGCCGTGACTGTAGCTGAGATCGAATCCCAATTCCGGCGGATTGAGTGATGCCCGACTTCGAGGCAGCGGCCAACACGATACGCTCGCAGTTCAATAGCCAATTCGGGGCGCTGTCGCCGACCTATGACATCGCATGGGAGAACGTCACCTTCACGCCGCCCGATCGAGAGCCGTGGGTGCGCTTCACGATCCGCGAAGGCGAGGCGAGCCTCCCGGCGTTCGGCGGCGGCAGTAACGTCTACCGCCATCCCGGTGTAGTCATCGTCCAGGTGTTTGCGCCGGACGGCACAGGCGACGGCACAGCCCGCCAGATTGCCGATTCGATCGCAGCCATCTATCGCGGCAAACGCCTTTCGGGTGTGCGGTTTTTCGACGCTCCCTATATCAACGTGGTCGGCACGGACGGCGCCTGGTTTCAAATCAATGTCTACGCGCCTTTTGAGTACGACCTACTGACCTGATACCGATCCGCACCCCTCCGTAGCGAGGCAGGACGGTCGCCCGTAACAAGGCGCCTTGGGCAAGCGCATAACGCCAGCGTCGTGAGACGCAGGCCATCCCATAGACGGAGCCCATCATGTCATTTGCAGATACCAGTCAGACGCAATTTTCGTTTGTTCCGGAGACCACGCTCGGAACGACCCCGGCGAGCCCCGCGTGGCAGAAATTCCGGATTACGTCGGAGTCCTTGATCTACAACATCAGCAATACCACGTCGAGCGAGATCCGACCTGACGCCGATGTGTCTGATCTGATTCAGACCGGCGCGTCGGCCGAGGGTGATTTCAGTTTCGAACTGTCCTATGGAACGGAGTTCGACACGCTGTTCGAGCACGCACTGCGCGGGGCATTCGCCAGCTCCCGCCTGGATGCGGGTACGGCACGCAAATCGCTCTCCTTCGAGAAGAAATTCGAGGTCGGATCGCCTGACGAATTTCTCCGCTTCGAGGGCTGTCGGATCAGTTCGCTCGACCTGTCGATTACCTCCAACAGCGTCATCACTGGCACGGCCTCGATCATGGGACTGTCTTCGTCGGTCGCTACCAGCGAAGAAACCGGCGCTACATACACCGACGGCAACGCCAAAGATGTCATGGCCGCACCCGACGTGGCGAGCATTACAGTAGGCGACACGTCGGGCACAATCTATTTCACTGATCTGTCTTTCTCGGTCAACAACAATGTTGGCGCGCAGAACGCCGTCGGCAGCCTGAATGCCGTCGGAATTCGCTACGGACTGCGCGAGGTCACGGGAAAAATGACGGCGTACTTCGATGCGCTGGCGCAGCAGATTTATGACGACTTCGTGGCCGGCACAGAGGCATCATTGTCGTTCGATGCAACGGACGGCACCAACACCTATACCTTCCACTTCCCGCGCATCAAGTACCAGAGCGGACAGGTGGTTGCGGGTGGCAATTCACAGGATGTGTTCGCCGAGATCACATGGCAGGGTTTGTTTGATTCGGCTGAGGGCACGTCCGTCTACATAGAGAACTAGGGGCATCCATGAAACTGACCGACATCGCCGTTGATCTTGAAAGGGAGGAGCAGGGGGATTGGGTTGAAATCCCCGATCTTCCCGGTGTCTCCCTTAAGGTCAGGTCGCTGTACAACAAGGACTTTCAGCAGGCGCATCAACTCATGGCGCGAAAGCTGAACCGGCGATATGGGAATCGTCCTGTCCCTCTGGACGTTCAAACCCAGTCCTATGCCCGAATTCTCGCGGAGAATGTGCTGATCGACTGGTCGGGCATTTCGGACGAAAACGAACAGGCCGTCGAGTACAGCGCCGAGCTGGGGCGTGAAGTGCTGGCCGAGCCCCAGTACCGAAAACTCGCTGACGCCGTGACATGGGCAGCCGGGTTTGTCGGGGATCAGGAGATCGAAGAACTGGAGGAGTCGGGAAAAAACTCCGAAGCGCCCTCCGCTGGCAGCTAGAAAAGGGCGAGAGGGCGCAAACGCTCCGGGAAGTTCTGGAGCGCCAGGGCAAGGAACTTCCCGAATGGATCGTGGAGGCGCCAGAACCACCGGAAGAACGGCTGTCCATCTGGGAGGCGTTCACCATCCTTTCGGACAGCAGGCAGATGGGTATGACGCAAGGCCCAATTCCCTTGACCGAGATCGAGTCCTATCTGCGAATGATGGGGATTCGGTCGAAGGACGAGTGCTGGCAATGGCTGCACTTGATCCGCGAATTGGATCGAGAATACATGCAGTATCAATCCGAGCAGGAGAAAACAAGTGACGACACTCGTACTCGGCATTGATGCCAGAAGTGCCCGCCGCGGCGCACAGGAATTTGGACACGCTACCCACAAGGTTGAGCGGGATGCTCGCGGCGCGACCCAGCGCGTCAAGACGATGGAAGGCGCGTTTTCCCGCCTCCGAGGAGCGGTATTCAGCCTCAAAGGCGTGTTGGCCGGAGTCGGATTCGGGCTGCTGGCAAGGGAGGTCATCAACGCCACCACCCGCATGCAGCGGATCGAATCTACGTTCCAGGCGGCGACCGGATCCGCGAAGGAGGCGGGCAAGTCGTTCCAGTTCGTGCGCGAAGAATCCGAGCGGCTGGGCCTTTCACTGCCTGAAGCGGCCGAGCAGTTTGCCCAGCTTCAGGCGGCAGCGAAAGGGACTGCTCTGGAGGGGGATGAAACTCGCCGCATCTTCTCCGCTATCGGTGAAGCCGCTACTGCGATGGGGCTTCGGGCGGACCAGACGACGGGCGCGCTGAATGCCATCCAGCAAATGATCTCTAAGGGAAACGTCCAGGCCGAAGAACTTCGTGGCCAGTTGGGTGAGCGACTTCCCGGCGCCTTTCAGATCACGGCTCGAGCGATGGGCGTGACCACAGTCGAGCTAAACAAGATGCTCGACAACGGCCAATTGCTGGCGGAAGACGTTCTCCCGAAGCTCGCCACGGCACTGGAAAAAACGTTCAGCGATCAGGCGACGAAGGCGTCGGACAATCTTCAGCAGAACATCAACCGCATGCAGACGGCGGTGTTCGACATGATGGCCCAGGAAGGGGGGATGCCCGCTTTAAACAACGCCATCAAGGACTTCACACAGACGATCAAGGATGATGACTTCCAGAAGGGGTTTGACAAGTTTATCGGCGGTGTTGCGAAACTCGCAGAGTTGGGGGGAAGAGCAGCTGCCGGTATTGGGAATCTGTTTCCGGATCAATTCGATTTCAGCCAAACCGATCAAAAGATCGCGGCACTAAACCAGGAACGTGCGAGGCTTCTTGAAGAACAGTTCCGTAACCGCAGTCGCGGAATGGGCGGACTGGTCGATCAACGGATCAAGGAGGTTGAGCGCAAGTTACACAACCTCGGTGTAACACCATCCCTGAGCGCGAACACCTTCGAAGCAGGCGGTGGAAACCTGGGAATTCGTCAGGCTGGCGGCTTCATTAATGTTAACAAGAATGTATCCGAAACGTTGACCCTGCTGGAAAAAATCGACGCCAAGCGCAAGGAAATGATTGCCAGCGGTGAGATTCAGGGCACGGCGCACAACACCAACCCCGGCAATCCGTTCGTGGCCTACGGCGAGGCGGCCGAGGCTGCGAACAAGGAGTTCGAGTATTCGGGCTCGCTGCTGGAGCGCATCGACAAGAACGCGAAGACGATGGCGCAGGACAGCGCCAGCGCCATGAGCAAACTGTCGTTCACGTTCTCGAGCGCGTTCGAGGACGCTATCGTTGCGGGCAAGGACCTGCGGGGCGTGTTGCGCGGTCTGGCGCAGGACATCCAGCGCATCATCCTGCGCCAGACGATCACGCAGCCGGCGGGCAACTGGTTGGCAAGCGCCATCACCGGTGCCATTACCGGCGGCGCCACCGGTAGCGGCATGGCGTTTGGCACCGGCTCCAGTCCGGCAATGGCGACGAGCGCCAACGGCAATATATTTACCGGGCCGTCGGTGACATCCATTGCCGAGAGAGGTAATCCGGAGGCGGTATTACCGCTGACGCGCCGCAACGGCAAGCTCGGCGTGCAGTCGTCGGGCGGCGGGAACCAGTACCACATCAGCATCCACTCCAGCAATGCCGACGACGTGCGTCGTGCCATCCCCGACCTGGTCAGCGCAATCAAGCGCGTGGATCGATCGGTCGAGGGCCGCGCGGTGGCGGCGGTCAG
>Ga0209918_1001055_pt1 | contig 15896 bp, 28 predicted proteins | sample SalPonD_shore_MG_FD_185712 | JGI IMG/M metagenome (GOLD analysis project Ga0209918, IMG submission 185712) | Salt pond soil microbial communities from South San Francisco under conditions of wetland restoration - Salt Pond MetaG... | ecosystem: Environmental > Aquatic > Marine > Intertidal zone...
ATTTCATAATCCGCTTTTTTCTGCGTCATTTTGCCCCTTTGTACCCATTTTGGATAAAAATTACGGCGCTTCTGCAGCTCACGGCGGACCGCCTGTATTTGCTCCGGAATATCCATTATTTGTTGTCCTGCTGGAAAATGAACACGTCATATCCCGACCCGTTTTTTCGGCCCAGCACACGGTATTTTGTCACTTTAAACTCTGCTTGAATGGCGTCTCTCAATTTTTTTACCGCATAGCTGGAATAAACCTTTATCTGTAATACTTCATCCCTCCCCAGCGTGGCTAATGATTTATAAACAGGAAGAAATAATCTTTCATAGTCTGTTCGCCTTTTAAAATTGAGCTTGTCCTTTTTAAACGTGTTCACGATTTCCAATTTCATAGATTCTCCTCTTATAGTTGTTTTAGAAATTGATTTAAAGTCCGTCGAATACTTAGGATCTCCAGATACGCATTATAACGTCGCTCACGTGGAATGAACGGGTTATTTGCTGTTGCCTCAAAGCATCGATGCGTAGTTCCAGCTCACGTAACGTGTAGTCTGAGTTCATCCTAATCCTGTTGGCTGCCCGGGTTTTGAAGGGTTTGGGTTTTTTGGATAGTAAGCGTCTCTTTTTCATAACGCCCGTATCAAAAGGATTACAATGTAAATCCACAGCAATGAAATAATACCCAGAAACGACGCCCAAAAGATTTGACCGGCTTTAGCACGTTTAAGAACCCGGTATTTTTTGTTTACTCGCAGCTTCGTTTCATCCATTAGCTGACTGGTCGATCGCTCCATGTAGCGTCCCGCCTCTATCCAGTGTAATATCTTCTCTGCAGAACTGCAGTGAAGCGGATTGATCCGCACGCTTTCCGGCAGCAAATCCGAGATCTCCCGGCCGATCCGGTCACATAGGGCATACTCACTATCATTAAGTTGCCAGGAGCCCTTGTACTCACGCAGAATCTCCACACAACGTGAATTGATAATGATCTCATTCTCCATTTTTGTGGTCTCTGATTTAATCAGTTTCATTACGCCTCCTTTTAGTTGGGAAAAAGAATTCATATACAACCTCTGGGCGAAAAAGCGCCATCAGGGCAAGTAGAATTAGTATGATGGGCAGGCCAACATGATTTTCCGCAAATTCTTCCACTCCGGATCCTATCGTTTTCAGCCAATCAGATATATTCATAGCTTTAAGGGTTAATTAAAAAGGGTGGCCATGGTGCAGGCTGAGTTCTCTGAGTCGTCAGGGTTCAAAGCTGCTATCTCAACCAGGGAGGACACCATGGCCAGGGGAATGCACACACACGAAATCATTTAGATTCCTCCTTTTTATATTCTTTTGCGGCTATGAGAGTGGCAGCTCCACAAACAAGAGTAGAAACACGAAAGAAACTCTTTATTAGTACTGCCTCATCCACTCCCTGAGCAAGCTGGATCTTGTCTTCCTCAAACCTGCCACGCAAAACCGGTATCTTTTCGGCATCATAAATCAATTCAAGAATATCCAGCCGGAAATCTTCGTCTCTTATCCGTTTTTTTTCTTCAATTTTGGCGTATTCTTTTTTAAGTTCTTGCAGCTCGCGTAAAAAGTAACGGTCACTAATGAACCAGAGCACGATGCCAATCACAAGTCCAATTATTAACATAATACCAAAATTCATTATCCCAGCTCCCGTTTCTGCTTCTCGATGATCATAGCTGAGGCCACATTATAAGCTCGCATCATTTACCTCCCATTAATTCTGATTTGTGGATCTCGTAATGGCCGTTTCGTTCCCGGATCCGGCTGTAGCGGCCCTGGCCGGCGTAGGTGCAAATCGTTTTTTGTTTTACACCGGCTAATTGAGCGAACTCGCCGGTTGTGAGCCATTCTTTTTGCAGCAATTCCGCTTTCTGTAGGAAAAGATTGCAGTCATCTCTTATCTTTTCACACACATTAACAATTTCCTGCAGTGCCGGAGACATGATATTTCTCTAATGAGTTAAGGTTCTTATGATTACGACGATATCTATTCGGAAGCGGCTTTCTTGTAATGGAAGTCGTAAAAATCCGGAAAGGTAGTTTGGGCCTTTGAAATCAAATTCTCGATTTCGCTACGCAGCCAGGGCGTTTCTTCGCGACCCTGAGCATTAAGGATAACAGCCGTTGAGCTAACACCAACTGAGCCATCGGGTTTTTTGAGGGTGGCCGCCCAATCTTTCAGGGTATATTTGTACAAATGTAACGCGACTTTGAGTTCATCGTGAATATTCGAAGCAAGCATTTTTGTGTTATATTTGTTAATCCGATTTAGTAAACTTGAATAAGTATAATTCATAGTTCCTAATTTGTCAAGGAAAAAATCTGATTGGAGACCTGGAATATATTTACATCGAAAAAGCAAAGCGGCACCGGGAAAGAATGATTCCGTTTTCAGCCAGGCTCAAAACATATCTTCGCGAATATTTAAACGTTCGGGGGATGCCTGGTCCGGAGGAATACCTGTTCATAACCCACCGTAGCAAGCCGATCACGGGACATCACGCCCGTCATGAATTCAAAAAATACCTGCGTAAAGCCGGGATCCCGGAGAGCCGAACTTTCCACGGGATGCGTCACCGGGCAATCACCACTTGGATTGAGGATGGGTTTACACTTTCAGAAGCGAAAGACATGGCCGGGCATTCTTCTGTAAAGATTACGGATGAGACATACACCCACCTGGCCGCAAAGAATTTGAAGAGGAAACGGGAGCGAATTGAGGCGGCGAAAAACGGGATACCGAAGAAGCAAAAGCGATAAAAGTGATTCTGTAACAAATGGATGATTAGCGTCTCCTAATTAATACTATTCATTAAACGGTTGAAAAATAATTAGCAAGTAAGTAGAATGGAGAAACAAAAAATCAGCGATTGGATCATTGGTGGTTCTATTTATGCTTTAATAAATGGCGCGGTGACAATCGTTTTTAATAAACTCATGTTGTTGAAAGATATGAAATCATGGCCGGTTATACTTGTAATTGTAGCGTGGGGAGGTTGGATAGTATTTATTCTATATGGTGTTATAAGACATCACATTCAGAATAAAAAGATTGAAGAAGTCAAAAATAAAAAATATTTAGGCTGATCAGGGCACAAATATAGTATTCCTTTTTCGTGTAAACATCTTCATTGGATAAAATTACAGCAGGATGTAATAATGTCTTTTCCTTGAAATCGTAATAAACTTCAATTATTTGCCTCTTCTTGTAGGGCATTGCCAATCATTTTTTTACTGTTCTCAGCCATCTTGTCCTTTATATAGGACGGGGTTTCATTAGTATGAAACTCTTTATAAAGTTGTTTGTGAATTCGTGCTTCGGTACGATTTATCATTCGGACAAGAGAGATGAAAGCCGTTTTCAATTCCGGGTTTTGGCCATATTCAATGGAAGCGAATCTCCTATTTTGCCTTGTGATGATTTCTCGTAGTTCTATTATTCTGGGATAAACCTGTTGTGCTTCTTCTGAGGTAATAGTATCTGCTGTTTTATAAGCCTTGTGGAGCAGAGATGTGTTTTTACGGATATTGACCAAAACTTTTCCGGTAAGCCTATTTAAAAATCCCTCCAAATGAGAAACGATTTTAGTTACCCAATAATCGAGGGTTAATACAACGTCGAGTCTTTTGTTGTTTCCACCGACACTATGTAAAAGGGTACCGCTGCTCATGAGTCCTGTTTTTTTTGTGTTATCGGCCACTAAATCCGATTTACTTAACCAAAGTAAATATAAAACCGTCTCAGCGCAATATTATTGCAGATACAAGGATTCCACCAGCCAATCCCGTCCAAAACCAGGGAAATTTTTTATGTGATTGCAGACTGGTCACAGACCGGTACTGCAGGCTGTCAAAATCCGGACTGTTTACATAGGTTAGCACATACCGGTTGTGAGGTTCAACCGTCGTTACCACATTGAGCTTGATAGGCCGCAGCTGGTGCAATGAAAGATCATTCCATATCCTCCAGTTTCGAAAATATACTTTGCTTTTCACCCGGAATAATTGATTCCCAAACGTTTTAGAAAAAATAAGCGTAGTATCACGTAACAATCCCGGACGGATCCGGACCGTATCGGGTCCGGCCTGCAGGGAATCGATACGTGTTTTCAAGCGGCCGAGGATCTGTGTATAAGCCGCAACCTGGTTGTGGCTTTTCCGGATCCGGGCGGCCATGGCGGCCGAAACCTTTTTCAGTGAATCGACGATCTGGCCACGCGCCTGATATCTGCTGCGGAGTACCCACGTTGTTGAATCAACCTGTTGCGTTTTATAGTCCGGGACTGTGACAATATGGGGATTGCGCAGCTGGTACACATTGCCGGCAACCAGCAGCAGGAAAACCACAAGGACAATCAGAATGTATTTACCGGGAATACGCATGTGCTGTAGTGGAGTCGGTTTGGGTAGTAAAGAGTGGTATCATTAGCTGAACCTCGCCCGGATCGAAGCTCACAGGCGAAATTTGAAAGCCGTTATTTCCGGCGTTTCATTCTTTTGAGCCTTCGGGCCTCATACAGGGCATTCAGCAGATGTTTGCGGTTTTTCCGGGGATCCGCTTTCACATCCTCAATCGCTTTGTTCAGGTAAACCATGCTGATCGTGCCGTCTTTGTTGAGTGCTTTCCGCCCATAGGTTCGCAATAGGTAGCGTTCCACCCGCCCCGGACGTTTAATGGATTTTTGGATCCACTTCTTTTTAGAACTGTTATGACGGGTCTTTTTTCGGGTGGATGTTCTTTTCTTTCTCATAGTAACCTCATTTCTAACGGTTTTATCAGGTCTTCCAGGTTCCCGGATATCCCGCATCTGGCCAGCTGAACCGGTTGCCGTTTATTTGCCGGAATCGGCGATTTGAAATTTTTCAGAAACAATCAATCATAAACGCACCTTATCTTTTTAATCCGGACAGGAATGACAATTCCTGTTTCGGTTGTCCTCGGTGAATTGATCGGCCATCGGGTTTAGTGCGGTGGCGATTGGAACACCGGCATACGGTCCGGGAGTGGATTTGCGATCGATGATCCGTCCGGATTTTACATCGATCTTCAAATAACGGCCGGTGGCCGGGTTTAACAGTTGTACGTATCTAATAGCGGACATAAGTAAAAGCCACAATTCGAAAATGATTGCCTGGTTGAATGCTCCGCCTGCGGATCCAGATGCCCTGCCGGGCGCCGGCATAAGGTCCTTGCGTGGTGTTTGCCTCCACGGTGATCCCGGCTTGGTTGTGCCAGGAAACCACAAGACCGGCATGGCCAAACATAGAATTTCCATGTCTCCAGATCACAATAGTTCCGGGTGGGATGGAAACGGCGCCACGTAAGACCAGCCGGGCATCGACTGACCGGGAGGTGATAAACCGGGTGGCCAGTGGCGTCCGGACCGTAGGAAGAGTCACATGTGCAGCATCCAGATCATAACTGACAAAAGAAGCACAATAAGGATTGCCAACCGGCAGACCCACGTGGGATAGGAATTTGGAGACCTCCGGTCCGGCGTTGTGTCCCTGTTCAATCGTTCCGACATAGGTAAGGGCAGTGTCCAGATGTGCGGGTAAGTGGTGTTGTGCTTCTGCTGCTTTAGCCTGTGGCAATAGTAGCAGCAAGCACGAGAGCAATAGCAACGAGAAATAACGCATAAGCTACATTTCCTTTTTTGAGTTCAGTGAAGGTGTCGACCTCTTTCATAACGTAGCGGTCGAAGAGCCAAAACAGAACCAGGCCGATCACTGCTTTGGCGAAGGCAAATCCGAGCGTTGAGAACGCCACGGCATAGATGCTCAATCCAATCAGAGCAGCGGCTCCGACCAGGATGATCCAGAAGAAAAATTTGTGATGAGACTGCAGGTTAAGATTCATTGTTCGTTATTTGGTGGTTCATCATCATCATCGTGAAATACTGGTACGGTTATCCCCTCTTTGGAACCCCAGGAGACCATAAATCCGTACAGCCTCCAGTACCGCTCTTTCCACACATTTACTTCCTTCTCAACTTGTTTTAAATCCCTCCTTAGTGCAGCTACTTCGGTCAGTAAGTCCGATCGAAACCGGATCATATCCTGCACAGTAGCAGATTTGTTTTCTGTGGCTCCCCGTACCAGGGCGCTAATTAGTATGGTTAGTGCAGAGGAGGCCAGGGCTGCCAGGGCAATGAGCCAATCACGAGTCATGAGCAAATGGGAATTTCTGGTATGTAGCGTTAGCGATTGCACGAATTAGCGGATATAGGCTATTAGCAACGCTATCCCGCCGGCGCCGGCTACGGTACCCCATACTATCTTTTTAGAAACTGAATAGTTTTTACCACCCACCTCAAATTGATAGTTGCCCTTTAAAAAACCGTTGACGATTGTTCCCCCGGCCGGAACATAGCTGCCGGCATTTGTTCCACAATCCGGACAATCTTGCGAAGATTTTGAAGTATCAATCGGTCCGGGCATAGGAGATGGGGCCACATCAATATACGATCCTCCAGATCCGGTATTATCCTGGGAGCTGTTAGATCCCCCGGATCCGGAGGAGGGCGAGAGCCCGGAAGATGAAGGCGGTGGTGTAGGGTTGACAGGCTGAATTTGTCGTTCAAAACTGCGCATTAGGGCCGCGCTTCCTAAAAATTGTGACATAGTTAACCTCGGGTTTCGTGGAGATAAATCATTCCTATTACAAAGAAAAGTCCGGCACCTACCCAGATATAAGTATGGGATCCGGAGCCAGAAGCCCGTGCCTGGGCATATTCGGGGTGGGATTGTAAAATTCGGTTAATCAGGTTCATCCGCAGTAATACATCGGTTCCATAATCACCACCGGTGGTAACACTATCCGCATCGAGGCCCATGGCCAGAGCATTGCGAACAGCCTTGGCACCGGCGTTATAGGCATCCAGGGCTTCGGTAATATTTCCGAAATCATCCAGGAGGGATTTAAGATAGCCGGCGGCCCAGGGGACAAATTTCTTATCATTTTTCGGGTTCCATCCGGCCACTTCTGGATGTTTCTCCCGGTTTACCTGCATGATCGATACCGATTTACCATCCCGGCCGATCCCGCCGGTGGCGATGATATAGGGATCAGTCCATATACCCGTTTCCCGGCTTGCAACCGCCAGTAGTAACCCTGCCGGCAGGCCGGTCGTGCGGGCCGTATTGTAAAAAACGGGCAGCTTGCCTGCTTGGTGTGCATAGGTAAGCTGGGACTGCAGTTGTGCGGAGGTAACCATCAGAAAATCCCGTAATATGAGTTGATGAAATCGAGAAATTCAGAGACAATGGCTGGATCCAGTTTCTGATTAAACAGATATATGCCGGAAATGTCCCCATTCCAGTTATAGATGGACCCGCTGGAATAGTATCCGAAACGATCAATGGGCCAGGTAGTGGCCGCGTGGCTGGTCACTGCTCCGAACGTGCCGTTTATGCCCACTTGCGCCGTGCTAGCTTTCTTGATCAGAGATTGTGCGATGTGCCAGGCCTGGGTATTTCCCGAAACACTTGGAGCACCGAGGGGTTGAGAACCATTAAGCGAAAAACTGTTCCCATCTTCCCGAATCTGAGCACTATTTGATGAATTCTCCCCGATCATTTCTACGTGTGTTTGACCATGCCTGACGATATAAAAACCTGTCGAATCGATCAGCTCTATGGGGTTGACCGGGGTTATTATATTATTATTAGTGTATACCCATGAACTGGAGGCTTTTCCAAGAGATGAAATAGAATACGTTGGAAGATTAGCCCCTGCGGATGCGTCATTTTGAGCATTCGAGAGATCAAAAAATTTACTGATGCCATTTGAACTATCCTTGATTAATCCCCAATTTGCATCGATTGCAAAGGCAAGATTATTCCAAATCCCCAGATTCAGGCATTTTTTTATAAAATCATATAAATATTGCCCGTCCCGGATAAAATTATTTCCTACCCTGTTCACATAGTCGGAGCTGATCGTATATGCTTCCTCATCTATATCGACATGCGTTGTGGCTGTAATGAGATAACTTGATTTGTTAAGGTATGATTCTGCCTGAATGGTTATTCGTTTTGGTCCCAAACCTGAGTATGAATAACTGTATGATCGTGCGTCGGCGCTTAGATTAGAAGCCACTTCTACCCCATCGGCGTAGATATTAAAATGAACCGGGATTACGTTGTTGTACTGCCAATTCACAAATACCTTGCTGCCTAATACCAGGGCAGTCACTTCTGATGGGGATTGAGGAGGGTTATCTTCAAGAAGAAAAGCCGGCATTGTGGGAGCGGAACTTAACGTATTCATATAAGCTCCGTTCACCTGTTTATCAAGAGAGAAGATCCGTTGATGGCTGCTATCGTATTTTCTCACGACATAATGGCGGTTGGTGCCCGCATCCTGGTAGGTAAATCCAACATAAATGTTGCCCCCGGTGTCGCATGTCAGGGCATCTATTCGGTGTGGCTGGGTATTTACATTGTGGATCGCCTCGAATTTTTTGTCGACATAGAACAGATCGTTTTCCAGGGCAAAATAAAACCGGTCTAATCCACTGATACCCCACTGTGAGGCCATACTACTATAATTCGTTCCATTAGTAAGAGATCGGAGGTTTCCGGTATCAATATTGTATTTGAAAACCGAAAACCCACCCCCGGAAAGCATCTCAATTATGTACACGTACTTGGAGAGATAATCGAATCCAACCATCACATCAATGATTGTGAGAGCCGGACTATCAATGATAATCTCTGTTTTTAAGGTTGATTCCGGTCCACGTCTCTGCAGTACACATATGTTACCTTTCTTTACGGCCACCGTCCAAATATTCAGATTTTTATCAATACCAATATTGGTATAGTTGTATTGAATGTTGTTGGCCGCGTTTCCCTCATAATCGTACCAGCTGGTCGACCCATCGGGCAATAACAAGGTGATCCCCGGCCAGATGTAGGTCCCGTCGCTGGTTTCAATGATACAGCAACAATACCCCCGCAGCATCTGGAAGCGTAAAATGGAACCGCTTATTTGTGTGGCGGCAGAGGATATCAGATTTCCGTCGATGTCATATTTGTTGATGTTATTCCCTTCGGTTGTATAGAGATATCCGTTGGGATCATATTGCGCCCTCAGGGAACCACCACCAATCGAAACCGGTCCCCACAGCAACTTTTTATTGTTGTATTTATACAGTCCGATCCCGCTTCCAACAATATAGTTGCCAGATGCCGCCGGCAATCCATGCCGGCGTTTCACCAGAGGATTTTTGATTGGCCTGGTGCCAACGGCATTATTGGGCTTAATCTGCATAGCTGTATTCAGTGATGGTCGCAAAACCAGTTATGTCGTTCACGTAGATCCTTACAATATCCCGGTATGGGTTTCGGTTAGGGACATAATCAACTCCCCCAAGGGAGTCGATGGCATAGGTATGAAACTGCGGAGAGCAATTGTTTTGATCGAATGCCAGAAACATAACATCTCCGGACCGGTTGCTTACCGTAAAGCCAATCCGGTTTTCATTTTTAGGTAACACAATCGTGTTTTGAATGTCTGCCGAAAATTCAATGGTTAGAATATTGGCATCTACTCTTCTGTGGTTCGCGGATACCAGCTGCTGCATGGTGTCCCTTAACTCACAGAACGCCGTCAATATGGCCTTAAATATTTTTTCCATAATCAGACGATATATGTTTCTCCGATAAAGGAGATGTCGTGTGCGTTAACTACATCCAGGTTGTCTACATACAGCTGAAACGGAATCCGGCTGTCCAAATCGATAGGAAGGATGATATCCATGTAGCGGAATTCATCATTAAGCTGCGAAGCCAGAACCTGTGGTTTTATGTAGATTGTGTTTTGTCTGATTTTAAGAGACAAATTACCAGGGGAATCGCTGCCTACAAACATGCGATACAGACGCAGGGATTGACGTGGAAGCGTAATCGGAAGCTGTTTATTGGTTGTTCCTGCCGCGATGCTGGTATTGGGATAACTGATAAAAAATGGCCTGGGGAAGGTTTTTCCCTGACCGGCATAATCCGCCTGCAGGCTTTCGAGCTGCACGTCGGCATACCCCATAATCTGAACGTTTACCGTCTGGTCGCTTGCCGAAGTGTTTTGAACATCGATTTCCATACTTGTTTGTTCGTCGATGATAAAGGCGCCGCGCAGCGAACGTCCCAGAAACATATCATTAAGAGCATCTGCAGATATCCCGCTATCCTTCGGATTCGTTGGAAACAGGGAGACGGTTCCGGAAGAATAAAGAATGCGGGCCGATACCAGGAAATCGTAAAGGTTTCCGCCAGCCAGGGAAATCAAGATTCGGTTTAGTCCGTATTTCAGTCCCCGATATCCCTGAAATGAAAACGTGTGTGTGGAACCGGCCGTAACCGTTTCCTGAGCACTTGGTGTATAATAAACACCACGTTGTATAAGTTGAGTTTTGTTTAAAATAGCCATTTCGTCGTCGTTAAGCTGTTTTAAGAAATCCCGGAGGGCGTATCCGGCCCTCCGGGTGGATCATGTACCAGTTGGTAACCGTATGGTTGCCGGTGTTTCTCAGATCAGTTGGCGGCAGCGTTGAGCTTCGCGTTAAACTGAGCAAGCTGTGCCTCGTTCATGTCCGCGGTCCAAAGCGTTGCCTTGATCCCAAAACCGCCGCGTCCGGACTGAGCCGATGTGGTCCAGTTGGCCGTGGTTGGGAAGGTTACGCTGCTACCCGGAAATTCGAGATAGAGCTGGAAGGATTCCGATTTGCTGAAGAAGAAGTAGTTCGGAATCTTGCGTGGTCCGGTAGACTGCAGCACAACCTGGTTAACGGTGCCGTTGGTGGCATCGCCGGTGGCCTGTGACCGGCTCTGGGCAAAGTTCATGTAATTGTAAACCGGCTCCAGAACCTTTTGCTCACGTCCGCCATTCGTGTCCAGGCGAAGGACTGAATCGTACAGACTGTTCGTGATTTTTGCCGCATCAATTGAGTTGGCCGAATCATCGGTGATGATCTGTTGGGTAGCAGACAGGCTGATACCGAGCAGTACGACGTTTGTTGCCCCTGGGAAGGGATTAGCAACATAATTGTTGTCGGCATCGTCAACGGTGCCTGGGGTAGGCAGGAAGAATTTCAGTTTGCTGATAGCTCCTGAAATCAACTGCGTATCGTAGCGCGGGTATACACTCACGCCGGGTGGTAGAAATGCTTGTGCTTTGAATGACATAGGATTTGCCTTTCCTTTAGTGTCTGTTGTTGTTACTTCCTGCAGACACGGGTTCCCTGCAGACGCATCCTATGTGAGAATCGTTTATACCTTACGCTTCCCAGGCTTCTCCGGACTCCCAGCTGTCGCCCAGATAGGGATCCGGGTTGTTAGCTTGCGGGGTCATGGGGCCAGAAGTAATTTGAGCAACTGGCTTATTCCCGCTGTAGAGAACGCCATTTTGTACGCTCATACCACCATCACCCAGGTAGACCGGGCCATCTGATAGTCCGGGTACGCCCGAGCCATCCAGCTGTTTTTTGAGGATGATATCGGCGGTGTTATTCAAGCCTCCAAGCAGCAGTCCGAGACCTGCACTTTTTATAGCATCACTGCGCCCTGATGCAAGCAGAGGAATAGAGGCAACGACGGGCAATCCTGCGGATCCCCATTTTTGCACATTCTCCGGAAGCTTTCCTCCATATTTGCTAATGCCCTGGTTCATAAACCGAACACCGACAAGACCGGCGGCCGTTAGCAGGGCCGGGACAACGAATCCGACGTCAGGGTTTTTACGTGTGCGACGTTTCCTTGACCGGGTGGAGCGTTTCGATGGATTTTTACGGCCTCCTGATTTGCCCTTTGCAAACTGGCCGTTCGACTTACGTTTTCTTTTCATGGTTCTTCGTGTTGGGTTTTGGATGACAAGTTCTGCCGGGTTTTTTGCATACCGGATAGCCATGGTTATGCCTTTACTTTTTTACCGGTTGAGGTCCGCTTCCATCCGGACCGTTTATAGCCTTTGAAATCGTTCTTCTTTGCCGTTGTTTTTTTTACTGCAGATTTTTTTCTCATCGCTGTGTTTCCTTGGTTAGTTGAGTATGCCTCGCTCGTCTATCTTGATATTGGAGATGACCAGGACGTGTCCGAGTACACTGGCCGGGCGTTTTCTTTTGTCAAATTCGTGGACATAGTAATGGGACTTACCTTTGCGGTCCCCCGATTTCATAATCTTGTCCGACTCGTAATAAATCTTTGCTGCCGTCCCTATATCAATAGTCTTCGTTCCTTTCCGCGGCCACTCGATCTGATAATCCCATTTATTAGCATCATATCCGTTCCACTCCTGGTAGGAATCAGAAGCTGAAGCGCTGTGAACTTTGCCCGATACCCGTTTGACATATTCAGCCGGCAGGATGTAGAGACGGCCTTTCTTTAAACTGGCAAACATGGGAAGTTTGCCCTCTTCTTTGTTCCATTTGAGTACGCGCTGCCCTTCCGGGGCATCGATGATCACTTTGAGTGCTTTGCCAAGGTAGACCAGGGGATCGGAAAAGGAACGAACCGGGTTTTCCCGCTGCGGAACATGGCCGGCCTTGTTACGGCCACGGCGCCGGCCATTTTTCGGATTGTCCCGTTCGGTGTTTGCGTGGCCTTTCTTACTGTTTTTTGAAGAATTTTGTATATTAGATGAAGAGCCTGGTGAAGGCTGGCGGATATCCTTCTTTGAAGGTGAGCCAGAGATACCGCCGGGCTTTTCTATTTTTATCAGACTGTGATCGTAATAAAATTTGCCCTGTTGGTTTTCCTTAACAGCAAGGTATGCGGTGTGTTTAATGCCGTTTATATAAATTGGAGATTCGAATTTATACCACGCTTTAATACCTTTCCGCTTTTTATTATCCGGTTCAACTTTTATAAAATGAGCTTCTTTTAGAAGATTGGGCAGCTTCTTAAGAGATAACAACTTATTGATTGTATAATAGCTTCCTGCAGCTTTTTTAAGATTCTGCCAGGAAAGTTTGATCGGAATCCCCTTCTCTTTATTAATGATCTCAGTTCCCGATAGATTATTTTTTGTCCACCTAAGGGCCTTATCCTTCAAATCTGAAATATCCCTATAGGAACCGAATTCATCCTTTCCGACAGATGGAATCTTAGGATTATTCACCGGATTCTTCCTGGAAGGTTTCGTGGACGCAATCCTCATCGATTGCGGTGTCTCCTTAAACCGGTTCTTTTCGGTTTCGGCCACTCCATCAACCGCTTTTATTTCCACGTCCGGCCAGTGCACGTACTCCGTCGGCCCTTTATAGTTACCCTCTTTTGTGGCGTGCAGAATGTAAATCAGAATGACATTGTTTTGCTTGCAAAACTCCATGAACCGGCGAAACTGGTTCGGTTTGATATAGCCCATGCTGATACTGTCGATTATGACAAATTTGGCCCCGATCAGCTCTATTTCGGATTTAAGCTTGTCCAGGTTGTCATAATCGCTGATCTGCAGGTTCGGATTGGTAGCTCCAAGCCGTGTTATTTTATTCTGCAGGGACGGTCCGGATCCCTCTTCACTCGAACAATAGATCCCGCTTCCCAAGGAGACTGCCAGCTGGTTGGCCATGTCAATCGCCATCGTGGATTTAAGCGATCCTTTCGGACCCCAGATAACGATCGAAACATCGGGAGGAACGGTGCCAAGTAGCCCTGAATAACCGGGAACGGCAATTCCTTCAAATTTCTTCTTTGCCAGGTCTGCAGCGCTAATCATTCCATGCCTCCACTACATCATCCCAGATTTCTGTGGGATTCTGCCGGACCAAAAAACGCCCCAGGATAATACCCGCTGCCGTTCCGATCAGGATTCCCGGAATATTATTAACGGCAATATCTTTGATGACTAACTTCATAGCCGGTTTTGCCTGTCCTCCAAATGCCTTGTTCACCTTAACCAGGTCGATCTGGTTGAAATAATCGTTAATGATTCCCGGATTCTGGTTATAAATCGTCTTAAACTGTTGCGGATCTTTGACCAGATCGAAAGACTCCAGTGCGTCCGTCACAAACTTTCCCTTACGTCCGCCCGAGAGCATATCGGCCACGGAGACCAGCCAGTCGGGAAGGCCGCCCGATGGTTTCGGGTTGTTGGTGGTTTCGCTGAGTATGTGGGCATCTTCGATCATGCTCATCGTGCCAGCTCCGTTACAAATTTCTTGATCGTGTCTCCGTTTTTTACGACCAGGTACCCGCCAACACCTATCCCAACAAAAATGGAAATATTCCGTATGGAATTAGGACCAAGCAACCCACTTAGCAGGTTGGATGTCGTGGTGGGTTGACTGTAGACACCTGTCTGCAGTCCTTGCTGGTAACCTACTCCTATCGGAACAGAAATAGACGACAACGGGGTATAACTATCGATGTGGTTCACATCAACGGTGTCCTCATATGCCTCAACGACAATAGAATCGGGTATCTTGGCCAGCGTATTAAAATTCAGTGGTATTCGACCGGTACCGATACAATTGTTGAATGTAGAAGTTGACACTTGGGCCGATCCAAGAACCTGGTGTGTGTTCGGGTCGCGGGCCACAACTTTAGCATTGGGACAAAAAATAGTTGAAACGGGATAGCGTAGAAAATAACCGGCGTTTCGGTCGGTCTGCAGTTCCACGTCGATCGAGGCCGGTCTGCCGGTCTCGGGATATCGCCGGGTTACCTTCATATAGCGAATCCCCAGGGCAAGCGCTGAATCAGAAAGAACAGGGACAGTTGGATATTCTCCCAGGTATGTGATCCTGCTATTTTGCACGCTGATATCTCCTTTTACTCATTCGTCCTATGGTAAAGCCGAGAAGGGCAGCTCCCCCAATCCACCACCAGTTTATACCACTAAAATCCATGTTCTGAATGTTGTCACAGACAGATCCCGAAGTTACAGGAGTAGTTGTGTCTGAAAATCCACATGACAGACATCCAAGACTATCTCCCATATACTGGATTCCTTGTGATTGTTGGATATCAGTCATTCTTTTTCCTCGTTGCTATGAAAATGGCAGTTCCGATTCCTGCTACAGCCACAGAACCAACAACAAGAATGGGAAGGGATGATTTAATGGAACTGGTAGTTGTCGCTGCACCCGCTGGAGTGGTGGATCCTCCGGATGCAGGGACTACGGATGTAGATCCGCTACCGGATCCATATTCCGGATGGACAGATTTAACATAATCGTTATACTTTTTCACGACGTTGGTAACTGCTGCAGGAGTGATCGTCTGACCTAAATACTGATTAATTATTCTAACCCCATTGTCAGGATCCTGCTGGACCAGTCCTACCAGCTTCTGAATCGAGTCATTATAGCGTCCATCACGACCGGTGTCGTTCACTTTGTGAACTCCTTTTGAGTAGAGCCATTGCATCATCTTATCCCGTACTTCCCTGCGTTTTCGGTTGCGACAGGTCTTGGGAGCAAAAATACACTCCGCAAAATTCATAACGTCTTTGGCGATTCCAGGAACAGATTTGGCCACGCTGGCCAGCATAGCCGGATCGACAGGAACCTGTCCAAGTCCGGAATCATAACCCCCCAGATAATTTTTGCTTTGTGTTGCAGTCGTATTTAAATCGGGCATCGTTCTATAGTTAGGAGTTTTTTGATTTTTCAAAGAGATAATAGACACCGCCTGCGGCAGCAATCCCGGTTCCTGCATAGAGTAATCCTTTGCCAAATTTTCCAATCACATCCAAGCCAACAAGTGCAATTCCTCCCAGCATGGCGTATTTACCGTACTTTGTATATACTGATTCTGCCACGTTTTTAATTTGTGAAACGGTGTCTGCATTTGTTCCGGATCCTGTGGTTATCCCTGGAATAACAACCGTATTTTGCTTTTCTACGGTGGTATGGATGTTGTTCAGGATATTTGCCA
>Ga0209918_1001057_pt1 | contig 15881 bp, 12 predicted proteins | sample SalPonD_shore_MG_FD_185712 | JGI IMG/M metagenome (GOLD analysis project Ga0209918, IMG submission 185712) | Salt pond soil microbial communities from South San Francisco under conditions of wetland restoration - Salt Pond MetaG... | ecosystem: Environmental > Aquatic > Marine > Intertidal zone...
TATTTTTTGCCCCAAATCCACCATCTAAAAATTCTGTTTGATTTAAATAAAATTCAAGTTCTTCTTCTAAATTAGATTCATACCCTAATATTTCAAGTGAACTTAATATAAAAAACATCTTAGAGAGGGTCATTTCCTCATTATTTAAGAGAGAAGAGAGATTTCCTCTCAAAGTATTTGCTAATTCTAACGAATCAACTGCTTGGTTTTTCAATGAGTAGTATTCCAAAATTTCTAAAGAATAAAAAGTAGCTTCATATGAGATTATCTCCTCATCAATACTATTAGTAAATCCTTCACTTTCAGAGATTTTATTATCAAATATAAATTCTTGTAGGTAAGATCTTCTTATTTTCGCAGATACTAAAGGTGATAAATATAAAAGAGATACTAAAGTGAAAATTATTAATAAAATACTTACAGAACGCTTTTTCAATAAGACAACCTCATATTATCTTTCTAAATTAATTTGTTTAAATTCAACTTATAATTAAAAATTAACTAAGAAATCAAACTTGTTCGTGATTATTATAATTTCTTAAGAATATAAAGCGAAAATTTGAGAAATATCACGGTGTATGATCTCTTTATCAGATTGAAAGTCTTCATGAGTAATGAAAAGTTTCTTGAACGAAGGTAAACTTCCAAGAATTGTTGCTCCATTGAAAATAGAGAGTTGAAGATTATCTGGAATATAGAATTTTATAACATTTTTGGATTGATCGAAATATTCACTTACTTCAAAATTATTATTTGAAACTCTCCTTTTCTCATTTTCTTCTTTAGATATATCATAATCACGTTTTCGAAGATCATATCCACAATATGGACAATACATAGAGTTTTTTTCTCTTATATTCTTCCCACATTCTGGACATTTCGATGGGATATTATCTTCTCCCTCGAATTTCTTTTTATTTGTCTCTATGGAGATTTCTGGCATTTTTAAATCCGCTCCACATATAGGGCAAGCTTTGTATCCTTCAGATAAGTCAACAAGATTTCCACATTTTGGGCATGTATCACTTGTTTTTGGACTCCCCTCTATAGGCTGAAGGGTAACCTCTTCTTTATCTGGTTCAATCTTTTTGGGTTTAAGAATAGAACCTAATTGAGACAATAGAGGATCCAAGTCAATCTTTAAGCGTTCTTCAAATCCATTATGAAGGAGATTCCCCCCTGATAAGACCATTGATGTTAAAAAATTACCCCAATACTCTTTATTAGTATTTTTTAAACATTTAATAATTGCTTGAGGGATACTTAAAGAATTAGAACCGAGCATTTGTGGTTGAAACAAAACTTCAGGTGCTTCATAAAGAATATGAGAAGGAATCTCAACTTTTGATCCATCTGGCATTGGATATGCTACATTATCTTTATTTTTCTTAGGATTTTCGGGATCAAGGACAAAATAACAATTCTTCTCTTTAATTTCTCGAATAATTTCATCCACTGCTGAAGATGTAATATTTATACCTTCTCTCATAAGAAGAGATTTTAGATTATTACTAATATCCATTCCTGCAAGGTTTAATTTTTGAACAGCTTGATATATAATTTGGCCATTAATAATGGGAACGATCCATGTGATTCCATCTCCGCTTTCAATTACAAGTCCCGTCGTGAGTCCTACAGAAAAACAAGAAAGAATGGGGGAGGGAACCATAATTAAACTTTGAAATTGATGTGTTTCAAATAATACTCGTGCGATAAACTCTTTTATATCGTTTTGCTCAAAAGGAGATTCCACATATAAAATAGGATGATCACTTGGGTTTTCAATTCTTAACAACGTGTAGAATGCATGATTGAGAATTTGATACCAATCATCCCAATCTATAATAGATCCCCGCTCAATTGGGTGATTTATTTTTAGAACCCCTCTCATCTTCATTGCATCGTTTCCTACATAAATATTTCTGGCATCAATATCTACCATGACAGTTTTATATTTTTCAGTTCCCGTGATGCTTGGAAATACATATCTAGGACCAGATTCTCCAGCAAAACCTATCTTAGTATAGGCAGAACCTACATCTAATATGATTGGCGTTCCAGGTCGTAAAGTCATTTAAATCAGTTTTATTAATCTTAAATAATGTATGTTATTAATAATAATTTTAATAATTAAATTTTGATTTTTTTTAAGTTAAATTTTTAATCTACTTTTAAGAATCCCGCCAATTTATCCAAAATATTTTTCTCGAGAATTAACCCAATTAATTGATTCTTTTCATTAACAACAGGCAATCTTTCAATATTAAATTTGAACATTTTTTTTAAAATCTGTTTTAAAGTATCTGATTCCCTCGCAATATAAGGTTCAGAAGTCATTAGGTCTTTAACTATAGTATGTGATTCTAATGACGTTGCAAATCGGGCTAATCTTATATCTCTTTGAGTTATTATGCCAATTAGTTTTTTAGTTTCCTTAGATTCTACCACAGGGAGTCCACCAATATTCTTTCGCAACATAAGAAGTTCTGTGGCACTTATCTTTTCTTTCGGAGTTATATATAAAGGATCTCTCACCATTATTTCACTTACTTTTATTTCCCCAAATTCTTTTAGTGAATACTCGTTTTCTTCCATTCAATCAACTTGAAATCTAAATGCTTCTTTAATTTCCTATTTCCAATTAATAGATAGAGAAAATAATAAACATTTTAATTAAAAGATATTTAATTTTGTTTTTCCAAATTCTTATTATTTTAATTTCATATTCAATTTTTCTATTTCTTTAGAAAGGGTCTTATATTTTTCAAGTAAGTAGGTTCCCCAATTATTTAGTTTAACCCAACCCCCTCCACCACGCCCACCTTTACTAGTTATGACTGGAGAATGACCCGTTCTCTCTTCAATTCGTTTTAAAATATTCCACGCATATTTATACGAATACTCACACTCTTTTGCAGCATCTGTTAATGATTCGATATCACTATTATCAATACATGCTAATAGATTCGCCCAGCCCGACCCTAAAATACTTTTTCCTTCAAATTCAAGCCAAATTTTTATTCCGAAATCAACTTTTTCTTTTAGCTCTTCAATATCGGAATTCTCTTCCATATTTATCTATTATGTTATTATTACTTATATTTTTTAAAATTTGAAAGAATAAAAAAATTAAGGGAAGCTAATTTTATAATTTTAATATTAAGGTATAAAGTGAATAGCTAAATGTTTTTCAGTGGAGGAACTCAAAAAATGGGAAGAAATGTTGTTGACTCCTTATTTTATTTCGAAGAGCAAGCAATGCTTGACTGCAATCAATATATTATTAAAGATGATAAAACAGACGAATTATCTTTATTCGATGCTGGAAATGGTAAATCTCTTAGTGGACTTTTTAAAGGAATGGAAAAATTTCAGTTGAATTATGAAAATATTACCAAAGTATATCTTACCCATGAACATGTTGATCATGTCTTGGGATTATATAGATTATTAGAAGAATTAAAGGAGAATCCTCCTCAGATTTTTGCGTATGGAAGAACCGCAGAAATCTTACGTCAGGGAAATACTTCTGAGATCTTTCCAAGAAGTTTAGGGATAAGTCCCAGTATGTTTGGCGCTGATATACATCCAATCAACGTGACAGAATTGGATATTGATGAGCCTGTTATAATTGGATCAGAATACAAATTCACAATTTATCATACGCCTGGTCATTCAGAAGGATCAATAGTATATTATGAACCCTCTAAAAATATTCTAATTCCGGGTGATCTAATATTTGCTAATGGAAGTATAGGCAGGTTTGATTTTCCAGGAAGTTCCTTAAAAAGTTTACAAAATTCTATTAAATTTATAGCGGAGAATTTAGACGTAAAATATCTCCTTCCAGGGCATATGAGTATAACAAGTGAAGGAAATAAACATATCCAAATGTCAAATAGATATGCTCAATCAATTAGGGGAAATTTTTAATTTTCTAATTTTAAAATTTTCATTAAATAGATCTCTTTAAATGATATGAAGAAATTCTTTAATTGCTATATTTCTTAATTCTTTAAAAGTCATGCCAAAATTGTTTTTTATTATTCGCCCGCTATGATTTATGATACTATCTTCACTATATCCTAATCCTCCAATATCACGTATTAATTGAGCCATACTATATTCTTTCTCTTCAGATTCATATTTGGCAATTAATCTTAATATTTTTTGCCTTAAATTTCCAACCCATTTATCAAATGAGATTTTTATAGGGCGATTAAAAAATTGAATGAAGTCTATAAATTTAAGTGTTTCTAGAAATTCAAAATCAAAACTATTAAACGCTATTTCATTCCAATTATCTGAATTATATGTTAATTTAAATTTTCTTCTAAGATATTTCATACTTTCTTTAAAATCAAGATCCATCATGTCATTGAATATTTTTGGACCTAAATTCAAATAATATCCACCAGGCTTGTTCCCAATCTTATTTTTTATACTAAATAGACATTTTATCTGTTCCAAGAATATCTTACTACCAGATGTAATTCTTGTTGAATCCTTAGTTCCGTCTCCATCATAATATCCTAAAAGAAATGCTAAATATAACTCTCTTAATTTGGAAATACTAATGTTTTTATTTCTTAAATCTGGCAACATAATATTTTTGGATTTTTTCTTCCCCGGGATGAAACCTAATTTTATTAAGTTATGACAAAACTTATTGTCTTGAATCCTAAATCCTAATTCAAATTCATGATATAATTCTATTTTCTCTTTTTCTAAGCCAATTTTCTTCAGAAAATTCATGATTGCATTTTTCTTATCTATATGGCGTCTATCTTTTTTTGGTTTTATTGATTGAGAAAACTTTAATCTATAATATTTTTTTTCTCTTCCTTTTTTGTTTTTCCTAATTTTAGTATTAATTGATCCATCAGCAAAAAGAAAACCTAAACAATAAGCTTTTTCTTGTGTATTAATGACTTTAAAGTAGTCTCTTTTGAAATTGGGATTTTTTCTATATACTTTTCCAAATTTGTTTAATTTCTTATAAAGTCTTATAGAATAACGGATTCTATCGCTTAAATATCCAAATCTTTGCCAAATGTTATATTTGTAACTTTCTAACGTGTCTATATCTATTAAAGCTTTAGGATCTTGATTCAAATTTTTTTTTACATATTGAATATGATTTTTTTTATTACGGATGTATAAACTAAGCTTCGAATTTGATAGAGTTTTATCAATTATCATACCATGACTATCATAAATTATTCTTGTAAGATCTTTATAGGGTGTTGACTTTTTAAGATACTCTCTTAAATCTTCAAATAAATCTAGAGAAGAATATGAATTAATATTTATATCCCCTTTATTTTTTATCAAACTCATTGTTTAAATCATAGAAATTTTTAAATTAAGTCAGATGAGTGGGAAGATTTTTTGGATTTATGTTTATATCAAAAATCAATTAATTTTTTTTGATTTGATTGTAATTTTCACTTTTTTAATACATTAGTAGTAGGAACAATAAATATGGGGAGAGAATTTAAACAACTTCACAAATGGGCTAGATGTTACATATTTACTTCCGGGTCATATGGGAATAAGTGATAGTGGAAATTCTCAAATTGCCTTATCAAACAAGATGGTCCATTCTATAGGAAATTATTACTAACTATCAATTAAGTTTTTTTTGTTTTCTTCTCATTACCACATAGAGATTGTATTTGGTCTATATTAAAAACATTTTTTAAAGCAAGCTATTTTATATATTAATTAACCCAATTGTAATTAATTGGACAATTATTTAAAAAAGGTTGAAAATAAATGTCGCAAGCAAATGAGGAAGTTCATCTACGTTCATATCCAAAAGTTATCTTCTTTTATCCTACATTCTTGACATCTCTGGTGCTCTGGTTGATTCAATTTTTCCTAGGATCCCCGAACTTTATTCTTGGATATTTCTGGGTGGGTATTTTTTTCATAAATGTGTTTGTGATTGCATTTGATTTCTCATCGACTAAGTTTTTTGTATTGATTCTTATAATAGTTATCGCTATCATCATAACGGTGTTTTTAATAGTTCCAAATTTACCAGTAGGTGGTGGAGGCGGAGGAACATTTAATATAGGACTGACAGCGGAATTTTATTTAATAATGACTATAATCTTCGGTTTTATTCTATTAATCATCGTTATTAATGCTCAGTTTAACTATTGGAAAGTCGAAAGAAATGAAATCTATCATAAAAGCGGAATATTTAGTTCTGCTGAGAGGTATCCAGTCCAGAGTTTACGAATCAAAAAATCAATCCCAGATGTGTTTGAATTTCTCTTTTTAAGAGCAGGTCAAATAGTTTTAATGCCTGGCGGAAGAGAGGAAGTCATTTCACTCCCCACTGTCTTAAATATCAATAATAAGGCAGATAGGATTGATCAGTTATTATCCCACGTATCGGTTGAACCAGACGAACTCGACCATTAAAATTTTCTTATTAAAAATCTAATCATTAGAAGTTTTTTTTTTATTTTTTTTATTCTGAATTTATGATTATTTTTCAAACATAAGAACTGTGACCTAATTATCTCTATTGTAAAAGCAATAAATATAATTTTATCGAAAAAACTCTTATTCCACGCTTCATTTATCTATAAAAATAGTCCAAAAGAATTATGTTTAATTTAGATGATTTCGAAGCATTTCCAGAGTTACATTCGGAAATAAATAAGCTAAATAAGTATATAAATAAGGAAAAGAGTTCAAAACTCGCCTCACTAATAGAAGATTTTAAAAAACTTTTACAAGAGGAAAAACTGAAAGTTCCTATTACATATGTGTTGAGTCTATTAATAGAAGAGTATCCTGAGATTTATGATTATAGCTTCATCCAGATCATCGAGCCTTTCATCAACTCCGAGAACTTAAAACTAAAGTTAAATTCAATCATAATTTTAGGGTTTTTCTTACTGAGTAATCCAAAATATCTCAATCAAAAATATAGTTCACAATTCATTGAGTTATTATTAAATAAAGATGAAGATATTCGAGAAAATTGTTATTACTTTCTTAAACGCTTTTCGAAATTAAAACCAGAACTGCTCTGTGAGAATAAAAATGAATTATTAGAAATATTTGACTTTGAAATTCAGCAAAAAAAAATAGGAAATATAATTTTACTTTTAAAATTTTTAAAAAATTGTGAGAATTTCAAATTTAAGCATCTTTACAGATTAAAGAAAATTGGAATGGAAATAGTTGAATCATTCTTCGATCAAGATGTAGTAATGCTTAAAACCACGTTAGGAACTCTTTTAAATCAAGAGTTTCCTGCATTAAACGAAGAAGATTTTATATCAAAGCCTGCAGATGAATTAACAGAGCTTTTAGATAATAGTTTTATTAAAAAGAAATATAATTTTACAAAATTAAACAAAGAAAAAGGAATTAGTTTTAATGCATTTTTAGAAAGTTTTAAAGAGTTTAGCGTAAAAGATGTAGAAATTTACTTTTATACTAAAAATCAAGAAACTAATCAAATTTATTTTTATGAACTTGAAAAGGAGAAATTAAATGAATTTTTTAGTCAAACTCAAAAAATTCCTTATGATAAAATTTTAGATGAATTTTCTGAAATTATTAATAAGGATGATTTAAAGCTATTTATCAAGACTCTAGTAAAATTAGGACATATTCAAGGATATCTTTCAGAGTTTTATTTTTATTCAGCAAAGTATATCGAATCTCAACTCATTCAGGATCTACAGAAAGATGGAATTATTGATCTAAAAAATTATAATCATCTTCCTTTACCCTATGTAAAGAGATTAATAAAAGATATCATTCAAGAGAATAATTTCTTAGTTTTATTGGGGAGAGAAAAGGATAAATTCTTCCTAATGGATAAAATTAGAAAAATCATTACAGAACTGGCGACAAAGGAAACCTATATTGACTTAAAGGATTATCAAGCGAAATTAACAGATAAATCTTTCATCAAACTAATAAGAAACCTCCCAAAAGAATATTTAACCAATTTTCATGAAAGGACTTTTTGGTTGACAAATATTGGGAAATTAAAAATTGAACGAGAGTTAGAAAATACTAAAATCATTGGATATTTTGATGTAAATCGCATTTCAGAAAAATTTGGGATTAATGAGTTATTGTTGTATGATATTTTTGATACATTTGTTGACGAGAGAAGTGGGCTTTGGAATAAAGAGAGAAACGTATTTTATTATTCAAAATATCTTAAAGAAAGAATTGCGTCCATTAGTAAGATTCAAGATAATGAAAAAAAATCGAAAGAAATCAACATATTTGCTCAAGAACTAAATATCAATAAAGAAGAAATACTTCTCAAAATTGCGGAAAATACTAAATCAATAGGAGAGGAAATAAAAAGTAAGGACCAAATTAAAATACCAGAATATCTAGCAAAAACTGGCATGGAATACGAAATTTTTATAGAATATTTAAATGATTTAAATCTTAATTTTTTGATACAAGGCGATACTATAATTTTTAATCCGTCTAAAATCGAGAATGCAAAGAATAAAGTAAAAGAATTTGTCAAGACCGAATCCCAATCGCAGAGTGTTATAACTTTGGGAACATATGATATTAATTCACAATTAATGAAGAATCTCATTGAAGAATTACAACTATCAGGAACATTAAAAGGAATTTTCTATGAAGAAGATAACGAGGTGAAATTTTATACCGAAAAGGGAATCAAAGAGATGATGATTTCTAGTGGTGCTCTTTTTTCATTTAATGACTTATTTTATGGTAAAGAATTAACTGAAAAAGATTTAGAAGTTTTGATGGAGATTTTCAATGATCTTAAGAATAGTGGAGAATTAGAAGGAGAATTTGATGAAAAAACCTATACTTTTACTAGAGATGAGATAATTTTTGCTAAAAATTACATTTCTAGCTTGGAAGAATTTGAAATTGTCGTGAATAATTATTACGATAAATTTAATAAAGAATTTCAAAAAATAAAGAGAATATTAACGAAAGATTCAACGATTTATCCACAAGAAATTAAGGTAATTCAAAATTCTATCAATAGAATAAATGAGAGATATATTCATTGGAGAAGTGAGCTCGATGCTATTATTAATCGCCTAAATAAAAAATTCTTAGAAGAACAAGGATATTCTCTAAAAAAATATAAAGCAATTTCTTATATGGATGATGATGTGGAGAAAATTAAGTCTTTTGCAGAAGATGAAAAAGTAAAAGAATTAATAGATGGATTTAATTTATGGACAAAGTTGTTTAATCAGATAGAATTAAAATATCAAAATGTCCTTTTCTATCAAAAACGATTGATAAATAATCCTGAGGAGACAAAAACAAAAGAGAAGCTGAGAGATTTAAGAGAAAAATTAAATCTTATTTAAATTTTTGAATCGTTATCTTTTTTCTTCAATTTTTTCAATGAAATTCTCAATGTCTACTTGCTCTTGAGGTAGAATCTTATACGTTTTAGGATTACTCTTTCCATTTAATTCTAATAACTTTTGTTCTTCGAGAAATGCTAGTGAGCGCCAGATGAAGTTTATTTTCGAACGATTTGACGATTTAATATTATTACATCTTCTTACTCTTTTAGTATTTACAACATAAACATTACCTTCTATAAGTTTATTGATGGCTGATAATGTTTCTCTTAAGTTCTTTAAAAAAAAATCCATTCTTAAAAAATGCTCCTCTTATGGTGATTTCTACGAATTATATCGACTTTACTTGCGTAAAATCTCTAATGATAGAATAACTTTTATGTATTACATTTATGTTTTTTAACATTTAAATATTTTTTACAAAACAAGAGAATTTCTATAGTTTAGAAATAGATTTCCCTATTTAACTGAAATCAATTTCTGGGTAAAAACTCAAGGTTTGTAAGATATTTTTTTTAGGATATGAATTTGTAGAAAGATAACTCCGATTAAATATTATAGATGGATTACTTAAGTAGAATATTAATGAGTTAATATGGAAAAATAATGACAGAGATAATCTATAATTCTAATGACGGAATACTCGTTTACCGCAAAAAATTAATGCGCAATTTAGTTTATCTGCCGTTTCTATTACTATATCATCGCGAATTGATCCTCCTGGGTTAATAATTGCTTTTGCCCCCGCTTCTACTGAAGCCTCTAATCCATCGGGAAAGGGAAAAAACGAATCTGTACCCATAACTGAATCAATAAGGGCTTTTTGGTGACCAAACTCTCGTGCTTTTTGCATGGCTAACTTAACTACATGAACTCTACTTTGTTGTCCAGCACCTATACCAATTGTGTACATTCCAGTATCATAAATTTGGGCAAAACACGCAGAATTAGATTTTGCCCATTTTGAAACTTTATAAGCAAAGATTAGTGCTTCTTTTTCTAAATCATTAACTTTTCTCTGACTCACTACATTCCATTCTTTTATAACTGGTTTATGATCATATTCTTGTACAAGAATTCCTCCAAGAACTGATCTTATCTCTAAATTTTCATAAAGTTTCTCACGGTTTGTAAGAAAATCTCCGAATTCGAGTACCCTCATACTCTCTTTTTTTCTCAAAATTTCAAGAGCCTTGGGTTCAAATGATGGCGCCATAATAACTTCGATAAAAATATTCTCTTGATTCACGATATAATCTGCCACCTCTTCAGTCAATTCTTTATTTACCCCCCAGATTCCACCAAACGCGGATAGTGGATCCGTACTAAATGCTCTTTTCACTGAATTAAGTTGATCTTGGCTGTCTACCGCAATCCCATTCGGTGATGTGTGCTTTAATATAGCAGTTACATAATCGTCTGTCTCGAAATCCAATAAAATTTGTATACATGAATCAATATCAAGATAATTATTGAATGAGATCTCTTTTCCATTAAGTTGTTTAAAGTCCTGGAGACCATATTCTGATGAAATATCTCTATAAAAAGCAGCTTCCTGATCCCAGTTTTCACCATATCTGGTATCTGAGACTTTTTCAAATACCTTTATAAAATTACGTGGTAATAGTTTCTTTTCATTTCTTTTTTGAAGATAATTTGCTATAGCGGCATTATAATCTGCCATTATGACAAAAACATCTTGAGCCAATTCAGCCCTTAGGGAATCACCGATCTTACCCTCATTTTTTTTCAATTCATTAAGAATTTTTGTATAATAACGTGCATCTGGCACTACCACTACATCAGGGTAATTTTTGGCTGCTGCACGTATCATTGTTGGACCTCCAATATCAATCATTTCTAACGCATCGAATAAAGTTGTGTCTGGTTTAGATATAGCTTCCTTGAATTGATATAAATTACACACCACCATATCAATTGGTGGGATATCATATTTATCAGCATCTATTACATCTTTCTCAATTTCTCTCCTATAAAGAATGCCTCCTTCGATTTTTGGATGCAATGTTTTCACACGTCCATCAAACATTTCAGGGGATCCAGTGTATTCTGAGATTTTTATAATATTTATTCCTTTCTCTTCTAATAACCGACCCGTACCTCCTGTTGATAGGATTTCTACGTTATACTCATTAGTTAATATTTTTGCGAAATCCACGACGCCACTTTTATCATACACGCTAATTATAGCCCTTTTAATCTTTTTCATAAGATATCTCAAGATGGTTAAATATTTAATTATAGTTAAAAGAGATAGTAAATGATATTCTTAAAATCTTTTAATTAATTTTAACAATCCTTTATTAAAATAATAGGACAAAAAGAAATTATTTGATTTTCAAAATTGATAATTTAGGAAGGATAACAATTAAAATTCAAATGTTGAGAAGGATTCAAAATAGAGCTAAAAAGTATGATGAGTTTAAAGATTGTTTATGATTCTAAAAGCTAAATAATAATAAAATAAAAAAAAGAATGAAGTAAAAATAATTATTTAGATTGGTTTTTCATTTCCATTGCTTTTCTAAATTTTTTTAATTGTTCCCTTGGTGTGACTGTGGGTCTTTCATATCTTCCTAATTTTTTTCGTATGCCAAATAAGTATTTGGAGATCTTTTTTAGTTCTTCTAGATCGTATCTCATCATCATTGTTATTGTTTCCATTTGAGGAGACCCTCCACCATGGAGTCCCGCGACTTGCATAACTCCAGCCATATCTGAAACAATTAAATCTTCTATTCCTTTAAAACATCTATAAACCTTTTCTTGCGGTATTCTAGGATTTCTTGTCAGGTATTTCATAGCCAAATCTCCAACCTCATCACTGAGAAAAGTACCTTCATATGGTAAAGTAGCAACTAAACCGCCGGAGAGATCAGCCAAAATTTCATATTCTTTATAGATCATCTCACCTGCAAGTCTTCTTCCGGCATTTGTTAAGACTTCATCTGGCACTTGGGTTCCAGAGGGTGCTTGTTCGGAATGATATGCGCTTGATTCTCCCGCAGCATAGACTAATTCAGCAGTTCCGATTATATGGGATAATTTATCTCTTACATGAGATTCCTTTTCAATCCCATTATATTCTGATACTAAAGCTGATGCACTAGCCAGAATCTCTGAAACAGCAGGTTTACATCCTGTATATGAATGCCGATGATAATGGGCAAACATTAATGCCAAAAATCCGGCATATGCGGTTTGACGTGGATCAGCATGACCATTCAAAAATACTCGTTCTTTAGGTACAAAAACGTCATCGAATACAATCATTGTCTCAACATCACCAAATATTGCTGCTGGAGCATCATATTTTTTCCTTTTACTAAACCAAGCGGGTCGTGCTAGTAATTTTACACCTTCCCAATCTGCGGGTAAAGCAAAAGCCACAGCGTAATCGTGATCTTCTGGACCCATATATCTAACAGGTACAGCTACTAATTCATCTACATATGCGGTGTTTGTGATATTTATTTTGGCTCCTCTTACAACAATACCATCATCTCTGCTTTCAATAACTCTTAGATATTGATCTGGATCTTCTTGTTGATGTGGTCTTTTTAATCTGTCTCCTTTTGGGTCAGTTTGAGCGCAACTCGCACACATATCATTTTTTTGAAAATACTTCATATATTCATTAAAACGCTGATGATGATCCGTACCAAATGCCTCATCTAATTCATAAGTAATTACTGATAATGCATTCAAGGCATCAATTCCCATACATCGCTGGATGCATCCACCGACTCGATGACATAATAATCTTGTCATTTTCTGTTTCTTTAAGAGATCATCTACACTTTGATGGATATGTGTAAAACGGTTGATTTTCTCTCCAGTAAGATGAGATGATGCTGTACATACGTCTTCAAATTCTGGATCCCACGCTTTATCATAGGTGACTTTTATAATGTTCATTCCGCCCTTGATTCTTGGATCGTCTCTTCCGACCTTCTCCTCACCGATATAAATATTCGGTTTCATCTGAAGAAGCGCTTTTTCATATTCTTCTGGGGTTCTCATATTTTTTTTCACATTTTTTTTATTTTTGAGAATTTTTTTAATAATTATTGTTTTATAAAAAAAGATACATTTTCATCATAAATAAACAATAGAACAATAAAAATAGAATAAAAAAATTTAAGATAAATATAAAATAGTAATGATCTGATTGAAATAATTCAGTTCTAACTTGAGTTTTAATTCTTTTCAACATATTATTAACGAAAATAAATTTTAATTCTGTTTTATTTAAGAAGCATTTTCTTGGTTTGTGTATCATAGGTGCTTTTTCTTGAGCCTTCATCTTCCCACTCTTTTTTTAATAAAAATTTCTGAACAAGATCATTTACATTTCTAGGTAATTTATCTTTAAATTCAATAAATCGAGGAACCATGAAATATGCCAAATTATGCTTTAAATACAAATGAAAATCTGAATAACTTAGAGATTTTTTTTTTTTTAATTCAATACAAATCTTTAAAGCGGTTTCAGAAGTATTGTCAATATTTACTTCAAACACAGCGCTATTAATTACCATGTGATGTGAATTTGCGACTCGTTCAATATCTAAAGCAAAGAAAATTTCATCACCTCTCTGAATCATATCCGATTTTCTACCTAGAAAGTAAACAAAACCATCATGATCCATATATCCAAAATCCCCAGTATAGACCCACCTATTATTTCCTATGGATGCACTAGATTTTGATTTCAAATTATAATATTCCAATTCTATGGTAAGTTTGGTTCTTGAAACAATTTCACCTATATTATTACTCCCTGCGGGGAGATCGTTACCTTCTGGATTGAGAATTTTTAATTCATAACCTCTAGCTGGGACGCCTATAGACCCTGTCTTCCCTCCACTTGAACCTACTGTATTAATTGTTAAACCAATACTCTCTACAAGTGACCATGCCTCAATTATTTTGATACCAAATCTTCTTTCAAACGCTTCCCAAATTTTCTTAAATGTTCCAAATCCAAACGCATATTTTAATGAATGATTTCTGTCATTCAAAGATGGATCTCTATCCATTAATTCTAATAAATAAGCACCAAGATAACAAAACCCTTGAGGTTCATATTCCTTTATATCATCCCAAAATCGTGATATTTCAAATCCTTTTGGAATCACAACCGAATTATTATAATACATCGTAGGAATGATAACTAAATATCGTGAAAAAGCTTGGAATAAGGGTAAAGGGCAATAAATCTTGTGATTTTCTTCACCAAAACCTATTTCTTCTAATTTTGTCCCTACACTAATTCCAGATAGGGTATGATGATTTCTATATACAACACCTTTGGGATGTCCTGTTGTTCCTGCTGTATATAAAATTTCTAGGGGCTGAGAAGATTTAACATTTACATTTGGATTTTCTGAATTCTCTGAAGAGATTACTTTAAAATTAAGTAATTTTCTATTATATTCGAATCCAACTGGAGCATTTTGAATTATAATCCTCTTAATTTTTTTTAGATTATTTAAAATTTTCTTAATGTTCTTAAAATATTTATAAGCTATTATAAGAATTTCTGAGTCACTATTATTTAAAACAAATTCTAAATCATTATCACTTAGCATAAAATTAATTGGAACGGTTATTCCTCCAATTTTAGATATTCCAAACCAAGATGTAATCGCTTCTGGACAATTCGGAAGGAATATCGCTATTTTAGGATTATTTAAATTTAATTCCTCAAACACATTTAAAAGTCCATGAGCTATTTTGTTTGAAATTTCATTTATTTCTCGGTAAGAGAATATTTTCTCAGGAAATATTAATATAGGCTTATCTCTATTATATTCTGCTTTTTTTTCTACTAATTTAGGCAGAGTTGCATCCGGGATTCCATATTCTTGGGTGAGATCACTCAGAGAAAATATTTTTTTTACTATTAACTGATTATCTTTTACATCCACTAAAACTCTTTCACCATCTTTAAAAGGAAATGTTTCATCCTTAGAAAGTTTACTGGGAATATATAACCAAGTACTTTTATATCCTCGATTTCCAGAGGTTTTCTCGGTAATTCTTCCTTTTCCCGTTTTCATATTTTTGTTATAGCAGACTTTACTTACGTAAATTAATATTTATAATAGTATTGAAATATAGTTTAAAATAAGACTTTTCTTGATTTAAATGTTTTTAGATAAACATAGGAAATTTTTGAAGATATCTTCTAAATAGGTTTGAAAGCTTCTATTTTCAAGGATTGCATTTCTTTATAGTTCTATTAAGAAAAATCTTTTACAAAAATAGTGATCCTTCTCCTATTTCTTGTATTTTTAAGATTATATAAGAATGAATTTTTGTGATTACGTAAGTAAAAGTTTGTTTACTATGATGAAGCTAATAATATTTATATAGGAATAAGATCAAAATACATAATAATTAATTTGTAATTCAAATTAATAAAAATTTAAAAAAAATTATTAAAAATAGTGTTATAAAAAAATGGAAAGAAATACAAAAAGAATAGTTGCT
>Ga0209918_1001058_pt1 | contig 15880 bp, 11 predicted proteins | sample SalPonD_shore_MG_FD_185712 | JGI IMG/M metagenome (GOLD analysis project Ga0209918, IMG submission 185712) | Salt pond soil microbial communities from South San Francisco under conditions of wetland restoration - Salt Pond MetaG... | ecosystem: Environmental > Aquatic > Marine > Intertidal zone...
TCGCCGCCCACGGCCTCCGCCTGCACCTTCGTCAAAGCCGCCGTCAGCGTCGTCTTGCCATGGTCCACGTGACCAATCGTGCCTACGTTCACGTGCGGCTTCGTACGCTCAAACTTCGCCTTGGACACGGTCGATACCCTCTTTCTTTATGTTGATGAGTTCGGTTACGACGCCTTGCGGATGATCTGATCCGCAACGCTGTTGGGCGTCTCTGCGTAGTGCGAGAACTCCATCGAGTAGTTGGCACGCCCCTGGGTCGCGGACCGCAGGTCGGTTGCGTAGCCGAACATCTCGGAGAGCGGCACCTCTGCGTGCATGCTCTTGCCGGCGCTGATGTCTTCCATGCCCTGGATGAGCCCACGGCGGCGATTGAGGTCGCCCATCACGTCGCCCATGTACTCCTCGGGCGTCACGACGTCGACCCGCATCACGGGCTCGAGCAGCACCGGGTCGGCACGCTTGGCGCCATCCTGGAATGCCAGCGAGCCGGCGATCTTGAACGCGGACTCGCTCGAGTCCACTTCGTGGTACGAGCCGTCGAACAGCGTGGCCTTGATGTCGACCATCGGGTAGCCGGCGACGACGCCGTTGTCCATGGCCTCCTCGATGCCCTTGGACACGGAGTTGATGTACTCCTTCGGGACGACACCGCCGACGATGGCGTTCTGGAACTCGAAGCCGCTGCCGGCCTCGAGCGGCTCGAGACGGATCATGACGTGGCCGTACTGGCCCCGGCCGCCCGTCTGGCGCACGAACTTGCCCTCGGCCTCGACGTGCTTGCGGATCGTCTCGCGATAGGCGACCTGCGGCTTGCCGATGTTCGCCTCGACCTTGAACTCGCGCTTCATGCGGTCGACGATGATGTCGAGGTGCAGCTCACCCATGCCCGAGATGATCGTCTGGCCGGATTCCTCGTCGGTGCGCACGCGGAACGAGGGGTCCTCCTGGGCGAGCTTGCCCAGCGCGGTGCCCATCTTCTCCTGGTCCGCCTTCGACTTCGGCTCCACCGCCACCGAGATCACCGGCTCGGGGAATTCCATGCGCTCGAGCGTGATGATGTTGCTGGTGTCGCACAGCGTCTCGCCCGTGGTGACGTCCTTGAGCCCGACCGCCGCGGCGATGTCGCCGGCGAGCACTTCCTTGATCTCCTCGCGCGTATTGGAATGCATCTGCAGCAGACGGCCGATGCGCTCGCGCTTGTGCTTGATCGGGTTGTACACGGTATCACCCGACTTCAGCACGCCGGAGTACACCCGGAAGAACGTGAGGTTGCCGACATAGGGATCGGTGGCCACCTTGAAGGCCAGCGCCGCGAACGGCTCGTCGTCGGACGGGTGCCGCTCGCCGGGCTCGCCGTCATCGAGTTCGCCCGCGATGGCCGGAACGTCGATCGGCGAGGGCATGTACTCGATCACGCCGTCAAGCAGCGCCTGGATGCCCTTGTTCTTGAACGCGGAACCACAGAGTACCAGCACGATCTCGTTGTTGAGCGTGCGCTGGCGGAGGCCCTGCTTGATCTCCTCGGCCGTCAGGTCACCATCGTTGAGGTACTTCTCCATGAGTTCCTCGTTGGCCTCGGCCGCGTGCTCGACCATGTGCTCGTACCACTCGTGGCACGCGTCCTTGAGCTCCTCCGGGATCTCGCGCTGGTCGTAGACCATGCCCTTCGACGCGTCGTCCCAGTAGATGGCCTTCATGCGGATCAGGTCGACCACGCCGGCGAACTCGTCCTCCGCGCCCACGGGCAGCTGGATCGGCACCGCGGTGGCACGCAGGCGCTTGCCCATCATTTCCACGCAGCGGAAGAAATCCGCGCCGATCTTGTCCATCTTGTTGACGAAGACCATGCGCGGCACGTGGTACTTGTCGGCCTGGCGCCAGACCGTCTCGGTCTGGGGCTCGACACCGGCGTTCGCGTCGAGCACGCAGATCGCGCCGTCGAGCACACGCAGCGACCGCTCGACCTCGATCGTGAAGTCGACGTGGCCGGGCGTGTCGATGATGTTGATGCGGTGGTCCTTGAACTGCTGGTCCATGCCGCGCCAGAAGCAGGTCGTGGCCGCGGACGTGATCGTGATGCCGCGCTCCTGCTCCTGCGCCATCCAGTCCATGACGGCCGCACCTTCGTGCACCTCGCCCATCTTGTGGGACACGCCGGTGTAATAAAGGATGCGCTCGGTCGCAGTCGTCTTGCCGGCATCGATGTGGGCCATGATGCCGATGTTGCGATACAGCTCGATGGGGGTCTTGCGTGCCACGTTCAAAGCTCCCGGCGCTTACCAGCGATAGTGCGCGAACGCCTTGTTGGCGTCAGCCATCCGATGGGTGTCCTCGCGCTTCTTGTAGGCCGATCCGCGCTTCTCCGAGGCGTCCATCAGCTCCCCGGCGAGCCGGGCATCCATGGATTTCTCGCTCCGGCGCCGGGCCGCGTCGATGATCCAGCGCATCGCGAGCGCGTTGCGCCGCACCGGGCGCACCTCGACCGGGACCTGGTAGGTCGCGCCGCCGACACGCCGTGACTTCACCTCGACGGCCGGGCTGACGTTCTGCAACGCCTGGTCCAGCACCTCGACCGGATCCGCACCGCGCTTGTCGCGGATCTGATCCAGCGCACCGTACGTGATGCCTTCGGCCGTCGACTTCTTGCCGTCGCGCATCAGCATGTTGATGAACTTCGCGAGCTTCACGTCCCCGAACTTGGGATCGGGGAGGATCTCGCGGCGTGCTGCACTCGTACGTCTGGACATGGTGTCTGGTCCGCCTGCTCGTTACTTCTTGGGGCGCTTCGCGCCGTACTTGGAGCGACCCTGCTTGCGATTCTTGACGCCCTGGGCATCCAGGCTGCCGCGCACCGTGTGGTAGCGCACGCCCGGGAGGTCCTTCACGCGGCCACCGCGGATCAGCACCACCGAGTGCTCCTGGAGGTTGTGACCCTCGCCGCCGATGTAGGACGTGACCTCGTAGCCGTTCGTGAGCCGCACGCGGGCCACCTTGCGCAGAGCCGAGTTCGGCTTCTTCGGCGTCGTGGTATAGACACGCGTGCAGACGCCCCGCTTCTGCGGGCATCCTTCCAGCGCCGGCACGTTGCTCTTCTCGTGTACGCGCTTGCGCGGCTTGCGCACGAGCTGATTGATCGTGGCCATAAGGAACCCGTTTCCGTTCGACAGTCGATGGCCGACCCGTGCCCGATGGCGGGTCGCGGGGCGGCGGGGATTCGGCAATGCCGCAACTAAACCAGGCCGGGTGACCCCGGCCTGCTTTGCAAAAGAGGCGGAATTCTAGATACCGCCTCCCAAGGTGTCAAGTTGCCGGCCCCGGGGCGGCAACCGGCGCTGGCGCCGGCGCCGCCGCAGGGACGGTCTCAGGCGTCCTGCTCCTGGTTCGCGACGTTCTCCTCGGCATCGCCGGCGAAGTCCTCGGCACCGGCCCCCGCCCGGGTGGGCGTGATCGGCATGAAGGGCGTCTCGACCTCCGGCCGCTGCCGCCGGCGCCGGCGCTCCTGGTGGTGCGCCAGCCCGGTTCCGGCGGGGATGAGGCGACCCACGATGACGTTCTCCTTGAGCCCGCGCAGGTCGTCGCGCGCACTGCGGACGGCCGCCTCGGTGAGGACGCGGGTGGTCTCCTGGAAGGACGCCGCCGAGATGAACGACTCGGTCACCAGCGAGGCCTTGGTGATGCCCAGCAGCAGGTGCTCGAACTTCGCGGGGGCCTTGTCGTCGGCCACCATGCGCTCGTTCACCTCCTGCACGCGGGCGTAATCCACCTGCTCGCCGCGCAGCAGCATCGTGTCGCCGGGCTCCGTGATCTCGACCTTGCGCAGCATCTGGCGAATGATCACCTCGATGTGCTTGTCGTTGATCTTGACGCCCTGCAGGCGATACACGTCCTGGATCTCCTGGACGAGGTACGACGCGAGCTGCTCCACGCCCAGCAGCCGCAGGATGTCCTGCGGGTTGGGCTCGCCGTCCGAGATGATCTCGCCGCGGGCCACGTGCTCACCCTCGAAGATGTTCACGTTGCGCCACTTCGCAATCAGCTCCTCGTGCTTGTCGCCGTGCTCGTCGGTGATCACCAGGCGCTGCTTGCCCTTGGTTTCCTTGCCGAAGCTGACGGTACCCGTACGCTCGGCCAGGATGGCCGGCTCCTTGGGCTTGCGGGCCTCGAAGAGGTCCGCCACGCGCGGCAGGCCGCCCGTGATGTCGCGGGTCTTCGACGACTCCTGCGGGATGCGGGCCAGCACGTCGCCGACCGCCACCCCGGCGCCGTCCTCCAGGCTGATGATGGCGCCCTGCGGCAGGTAGTAGTGCGCCGGGATGTCCGTGCCGGCCAGCGCGAGGTCCTTGCCCTTGTCGTCGACCAGCTTGACCATCGGCCGCAGATCCTTGCCGGCCGTGCCACGCTGCTTCGGATCGGTGACCACGATCGACGACAGGCCGGTGACCTCGTCCGCCTGGTGGTTGACCGACACGCCCTCGACGAAGTCCTGGAAGCGGATCGTGCCCGCCACCTCGGTGATGACCGGGTGCGTGTGCGGATCCCAGTTCGACACGACCTGCCCGCCGTCGACGGACTCGCCGTCGCCCACGGTGATGACCGCGCCGTACGGGACCTTGTAGCGCTCCTTCTCGCGACCGTTCTCGTCCACGACGCCCAGTTCGCCCGAACGCGACACGGCGACGAAGTTGCCGTTCTTGTTCTGGACGGTCTTGATGTTGTGGAAGCGAACCGTGCCCGCCGACTTGACCTCGACACTGTTGGCCGCGGCCTGCCGGCTCGCCGCACCGCCGATGTGGAAGGTCCGCATCGTGAGCTGCGTGCCGGGCTCGCCGATCGACTGGGCGGCGATCACGCCGACGGCCTCGCCGACGTTGATCTCGTTACCACGGGCCAGATCCCGGCCGTAGCACTTGGCACACACGCCGTAGCGCGTCTGACAGGTGATCGAGGACCGCACCCAGACCTCGTCGACGCCGGCCTCCTCGAGGCCATCCACGGCGGACTCGTCGAACAGGCTGCCGGCGGCGACCAGGACTTCCTCGGTCGAGGGGTCATGGACGTCGTACAGCGACGTGCGGCCGAGAATCCGGTCGCGCAGGCCCTCGACGACGTCGCCGCCCTCGATGATGGGCTTCATGTGCAGCCCGCGGTCCGTGCCGCAGTCGGTCTCGGTGACCACGAGGTCCTGGCCGACGTCCACGAGACGGCGGGTCAGGTACCCCGAGTTCGCCGTCTTGAGGGCGGTGTCGGCGAGGCCCTTGCGCGCGCCATGCGTCGAGATGAAGTACTGCAGGACGTTCAGACCCTCGCGGAAGTTCGCGGTGATCGGCGTCTCGATGATCGAGCCGTCCGGCTTGGCCATGAGGCCGCGCATGCCGGAGAGCTGCCGGATCTGCGCCGCAGAGCCACGAGCACCCGAGTCGGCCATCATGTAGATGGAGTTGAACGACTTCTGCTCGGCTTCCTTGCCGTCGCGGTCGACGACCTTTTCCTTGCCGAGCTTCTCCATCATGGCCGTGGCCACGCGATCGTTCGCGTGCGACCAGATGTCGACGACCTTGTTGTAGCGCTCGCCGAACGTGACGAGACCCGAGGTGTACTGGTTCTGGATTTCCTTGACCTCTTCCTCCGCCCCTTCGATGAGTTTCTCCTTCTCCTCGGGCACGACCATGTCCTCGGCACCGAAGGAGACGCCGGCGACGGTCGCGAAGCGGAAACCGGTGTACATCAGCTGATCGGCGAAGACGACCGTTTCCTTCAGCCCCACCCGCCGGTAGCACTCGTTGATGAGGTTGGAGATGGCCTTCTTGTTGAGGTCGCGCTCGACCATCTCGTACGGCAGGCCCTCGGGCAGCAGCTCGGAGAGCATGGCCCGGCCGACCGTCGTCTCGCGACGACGCAGCACCGGCACGGTCTCGCCGTTCTCGTCGGTGTCGGCATCCGGCACGCGCACGGTCACGCGGGCCTGCAGATCGACCACCTTCGACTCGTACGCGCGGCGGGCCTCGGCCACGTCGGCGAAGGCCATGCCCTCGCCCTTCGCGTTCACGCGTTCGCGGCTCATGTAGTACAGGCCGAGCACGATGTCCTGCGAGGGCACGATGATCGGCTCACCGTTCGCCGGCGAGAGGATGTTGTTGCTGGCCATCATCAGGGCCCGGGCCTCGAGCTGCGCCTCGATGGACAGCGGCACGTGCACGGCCATCTGGTCACCGTCGAAGTCCGCGTTGAACGCGGCGCAGACGAGCGGGTGCAGCTGGATCGCCTTGCCCTCGATGAGCATGGGCTCGAAGGCCTGGATGCCGAGGCGGTGCAGCGTCGGCGCCCGGTTGAGCATCACCGGGTGCTCGCGGATGACCTCCTCGAGGATGTCCCACACCTCGGGGCCCTCGCGCTCGACCAGCTTCTTGGCCGCCTTGATCGTCGTCGCCTGGCCGCGCAGGTGCAGCTTGGAGAAGATGAAGGGCTTGAACAGTTCGAGCGCCATCTTCTTCGGCAGGCCGCACTGGTGCAGGCGCAGCGCCGGGCCGACCACGATGACGGAACGGCCGGAGTAGTCGACGCGCTTGCCGAGCAGGTTCTGGCGGAACCGCCCCTGCTTGCCCTTGATCATGTCGGCCAGCGACTTCAGCGGGCGCTTGTTCGTGCCCGTGATGGCACGGCCGCGACGACCATTGTCCAGCAGGGCATCGACCGCCTCCTGCAGCATGCGCTTCTCGTTGCGCACGATGATGTCGGGCGCGTTGAGCTCGAGCAGGCGGCGCAGGCGGTTGTTGCGGTTGATCACGCGCCGGTACAGGTCGTTGAGGTCCGACGTGGCGAAGCGGCCGCCGTCCAGCGGAACCAGCGGACGCAGGTCCGGCGGCAGCACCGGCAGCACGCTCATGACCATCCACTCGGGGCGGTTGCCCGAGTCGAGGAACGACTCGACCAGCTTCAGGCGCTTCGACAGGCGCTTGATCTTGGTCTCGGAGCGCGTGGCCTCGACCTCCTGGCGCAGGCGCTCGGCCTCGCCCTTGAGGTCGATCGCACGCAACAGGTCGCGGACGGCCTCGGCGCCCATGCGGGCGTCGAACTCGTCGCCATGCTCCTCGAGCGCCTCGAGATACTGTTCCTCGGGCAGGAGCTGACTGCGCTCGAGCGGGGTCAGGCCCGGGTCGACCACCACGTAGGCCTCGAAGTACAGGATGCGCTCGATCTCGCGCAGGGTCATGTCGAGCAGGAGACCGATGCGCGACGGCAGCGACTTCAGGAACCAGATGTGCGCCACCGGGCTGGCCAGGTCGATGTGGCCCATGCGCTCGCGCCGCACCTTGGTCAGAGTGACCTCGACACCGCACTTCTCGCAGACCACGCCACGGTGCTTCATGCGCTTGTACTTGCCGCAGAGGCACTCGTAGTCCTTCACCGGACCGAAGATCTTGGCGCAGAACAGTCCATCGCGCTCCGGCTTGAAGGTCCGGTAGTTGATGGTCTCGGGCTTCTTGACCTCGCCAAACGACCACGAGCGGATCACGTCAGGCGATGCCAGCCCGATCCGCAGCGCGTCGAAGTCCTCGGTCGTTCCCTGGTGCTTCAGAAGGTTCAGAAGGTCTTTCATGGTTTCCCCGCTACCGTGTCAGTTACCGAACATGCGTTCCGCGATCACCGACACGGTGTCAGTCCTGTTCCAGCTCGATGTTGATACCGAGCGACCGGATTTCCTTGAGGAGAACATTGAACGACTCGGGCATGCCGGCTTCCATCCGGTGATCCCCATCGACGATGTTCTTGTACATCTTGTTCCGGCCGTTCACGTCGTCGGACTTGACCGTCAGCATCTCCTGCAACGTGTACGCGGCCCCGTAGGCCTCCAGCGCCCAGACCTCCATCTCGCCGAAGCGCTGACCGCCGAACTGGGCCTTGCCGCCCAGCGGCTGCTGCGTGACCAGGCTGTAGGGTCCCGTCGAGCGCGCATGCATCTTGTCGTCGACGAGGTGGTTCAGCTTGATCATCTGCATGTAGCCGACCGTCACCGGACGATCGAATGCATCGCCGGTCCGACCGTCGTACAACGTGGTCTGCCCGCTCGCCGGCAGGTCCGCGAGCTCGAGCATCCGCCGGATCTCGCCCTCGTGGGCACCGTCGAACACGGGCGTGGCCATGGGCACGCCGGCACGCAGGTTGTTGCCGAGCGACAGCACCTCGCCGTCGCTGAGCGACTCGAGGTCCTCGTGACGTTTCGCGCCCTCGTGGTTGTAGATCTCGCCGAGCAGCTTGCGCACCGACTTCGCATCGCCCTTTTCGTCGATCATGCGGCCAATCTTCTGGCCGAGACCCTTGGCCGCCCAGCCGAGGTGCGTCTCGAGCACCTGGCCGACGTTCATGCGTGACGGCACACCCAGCGGGTTGAGGACGACGTCCACGGGGGTACCGTCCTCCATGTAGGGCATATCCTCCGTCGGGACGACCGTCGAGATGACACCCTTGTTGCCGTGGCGGCCGGCCATCTTGTCGCCCGGCTGCAGACGGCGCTTCACGGCCAGGTAGACCTTGACCATCTTGAGCACGCCGGGCGCGAGGTCGTCGGCCTGGGTGATCTTTTCCTTCTGCTCGGCAAAACGCTGGTCGAATGCCTCGCGGTGCTTCCGGAGCTGCTGCGAAGCGCGTTCCAGGGTGACGTTGGCATCCTCGTCGCGGAGGCTGATCTCGAACCACTGGTCCGCCTCGAGATCCTCGAGATAGGCCTTCGTGATCTTGGTGCCCTTCTTGAGGCCATTCGGGCCCTTGTCCGCGACCTTGTTGACCAGCTGCCGCTCGACGCGGGCGAAGATATCCGACTCGATGATGCGGCGCTGGTCGTCCAGGTCCTTGCGGGCCTGGCGCAGCTCTTCCTGCTCGATCTCCAGCGCACGCGCATCCTTCTCGACGCCGTCACGGGTGAACACGCGCACGTCGATGACGGTGCCGTCCATGCCCGCGGGAACGCGCTGCGACGTATCCTTCACGTCGGAGGCCTTCTCGCCGAAGATCGCCCGCAGCAGCTTCTCCTCGGGCGTGAGCTGGGTCTCGCCCTTCGGCGTGACCTTGCCCACGAGGATGTCGCCCGGGTTCACCTCCGCGCCCACGTACACGATGCCGGACTCGTCCAGCTTGGACAGGAGCGCCTCGCTGACGTTCGGAATGTCCGAGGTGATCTCCTCCGGCCCGAGCTTGGTGTCACGCGCGACACAGGTCAGTTCCTCGACATGGATCGTCGTGTAGCGGTCCTCCTGGACCACGCGCTCGGAGATGAGGATCGAGTCCTCGAAGTTGTAGCCGTGCCACGGCATGAACGCGACGAGCATGTTCTGCCCGAGGGCCAGCTCCCCGAGGTCGGTGGACGGCCCGTCGGCCAGCACGTCGCCGATGGCCACGAGGTCGCCCGGCGCGACCAGCGGGCGCTGGTTGATGCACGTGTTCTGGTTGGAACGGGTGTACTTCGTCAGGTTGTAGATGTCGACGCCGGCCTCGCCCTCGACGGCCTCGTCGTCGTTGACGCGAACCACGACGCGGCTGGCGTCGACGGAATCCACCATGCCGCCACGCTTGGCGACGACGGCGGCGCCCGAGTCGATCGCCACGCGCCGCTCCATGCCGGTACCGACGAGCGGTTTCTCGGCACGGAGGGTCGGAACGGCCTGGCGCTGCATGTTCGAGCCCATGAGCGCTCGGTTGGCGTCATCGTGCTCGAGGAACGGGATCAGCGCGGCGGCCACCGACACGATCTGCTTCGGCGACACGTCGACGTACTGGATCTGGTCCGGTGTCGACAGCGTGAACTCGTTGTTGTACCGGCAGGACACCAGCTCGTCGGTGAGCGTGCCCTTCTCGTCGACGGCGGCGTTGGCCTGGGCGATGACGTAGTTGCCTTCCTCGATGGCCGAGAGGTACTCGACCTTGTCCGTGACCCGCGAGTTCACGACCTTGCGGTACGGCGTCTCCAGGAAGCCGTAGCGGTTCGTGCGCGCGTAGACCGCGAGCGAGTTGATGAGGCCGATGTTCGGGCCCTCCGGCGTCTCGATCGGGCAAACGCGACCGTAATGCGTCGGGTGCACGTCGCGCACCTCGAAGCCGGCCCGCTCGCGCGTCAGGCCGCCCGGACCGAGTGCCGAGATGCGCCGCTTGTGGGTCACCTCGGAAAGCGGGTTGTTCTGGTCCATGAACTGCGAGAGCTGGTTGGACCCGAAGAACTCCTTGATTGCCGCCGCTACCGGCTTCGCGTTGATGATGTCCTGCGGCATCAGGCCCTCGGACTCCACCATCGACAGCCGTTCGCGCACGGCGCGCTCGACGCGCACGAGGCCGACACGGAACACGTTCTCGGCCATCTCGCCCACACAGCGAATCCGCCGGTTGCCGAGATGGTCGATGTCGTCCACCTGGCCGTTGCCGTTGCGGATGTCGATGAGCACGCGCAGGACGTCCAGGATGTCCTGGTTGTCCAGTACGCCCGAGCCCTCGATCTCGTCACGGCCGACGCGGCGGTTGAACTTCATCCGACCCACCGCGGACAGGTCGTACCGATCCTCGGAGAAGAACAGGTTCTGGAACAGGCTCTGGGTGGCCTCCTTCGTCGGCGGCTCGCCCGGGCGCATCATGCGATAGATCTCGACCTGCGCCTCGAACTGGGTCTTGGTCCCATCGATCCGCAGCGTGTTCGAGACGTAGGCGCCGCGATCGAGTTCGTTCACCCAGAGGGTGTCCAGCGTCTTGACCTTCTTGTCGAAGAAGGCCTCGACCAGCTCGGGCGTGATCTCGTCATTGGCGGACGCGACCACCTCGCCCGTCTCCGGGTCGACCACATCGTGGGCGAGGATCTTGCCCTCGAGATACTCGCGCGGGACCTCGAGACGCTTGATGCCCGCCTTCTCCAGATCACGGATGTGGCGCACGGTGATGCGCCGTCCGGCGTCGACGATCGTCTTCTTGCCATCGCCGATGTCGAACTGCGCCGTCTCGCCGCGCAGGCGCTCCGGCACGAGCTCGAACTCGAGCTTGTCCTTCTTGACGTGGAACCGGTTCTTCTCGAAGAAGAGGTCGAGCATGTCCTGCGTACTGTAGCCCAGCGCGCGGAGCAGCACGGTCGCCGGCAGCTTCCGCCGACGGTCGATGCGCGTGAAGATGCCGTCCTTCGCGTCGAACTCGAAGTCGAGCCACGAGCCGCGGTACGGAATCACCCGAGCCGAGAACAGCAGCTTGCCCGACGAATGCGTCTTGCCCTTGTCATGGTCGAAGAACACGCCGGGCGAACGGTGGAGCTGCGAGACGATGACGCGCTCGGTACCGTTGATGATGAACGTGCCCGTGTCCGTCATGAGCGGCAGCTCGCCCATGTAGACTTCCTGCTCCTTGACGTCCTTGACGCTCTTGGTGCTCGTGCCCTTGTCGAAGATGACCAGGCGCACGAGCACGCGCAGGGGGGCGGAGTACGTCAGGCCGCGGACACGGCACTCGCGCTCGTCGAACGCCGGCTTGCCCAGGCGGTAGCTGACGTACTGGAGCTCCACGCTGCCCGAGTAGCTGACGATCGGCAGCACGGACTGAAACGCACCATGCAGGCCGATCGTCGCGCGTGCGTCGGCGTCCTTGTCGACCTGCAGGAATTCCCGGTAGGATTCGATCTGCGTCTGCAGCAGGTAAGGCGCCTCCAGAATGGAGGTGCGCTTGCCGAAGTCCTTCCGGATGCGTTTCTTCTCAGTGAAGGAATATGCCATCGCGGTTCCTCTCTCACCACCCTTGGTCGTCGCGGGCACCAGGGAACGTCTGATCAATGAATTGCGGCCGCATTGCGGGCCCACGCGCGGTCCGCTGATCTGCCTGAAGCAGAAAAAGGCCGGCGGAATCCATCGCCCGCAGGGCTGACGTTCGGGTCGGGCAGACGCCCCGGCGATGAACACGCCACACGATCCCCGCGGTCGCATGGCTGCTGCCATGCGCCCCGTACGGTCGTGCAATCCGGTTCCTCGCCAAGCGGTCTCCTTGAACCATCCGTCAGCCGTGCGGGCCCGATGGGCCGCCAGCCGGTTTTACTGCTTCAATGAAGCGCAATCGCTTCGTAAAGACTACGGCGTTACTTGAGCTCGACGCTCGCGCCGGCCTCCTCGAGCTGCTTCTTGATCGTCTCGGCGTCTTCCTTCTCGATCTGCTCCTTGACCGTGGCAGGAACGCCTTCGACCATCTCCTTCGCTTCCTTCAGCCCGAGACCGGTGATCTGGCGGATCGTCTTGATCACGCCGACCTTGTTGTCGCCGAAGCTGGACATGATCACGTCGAACTCGGTCTGCTCCTCGGCGGCCTCGCCGCCGTCACCGCCCGCGCCCGCGGCCGGTGCCGCGGCCACGGCGGCCGCCGCGCTCACACCGAACTTCTCTTCCATCGCGGAGATCAGGTCGACGATCTCCATGACGGTCATGTTCGAGATACTCTCGAGAATGTCTTCTTTCGAAACGGCCATTTCGCTGTCCTCTCCAAATCTGCGTTCGCCGATCCGGGGTCCGGCCCCGTCCGGGAATTGGGTTACGCCGCGCTGGCCTTCTGTGCGCGCACGGCTTCGACCGTGCGGACCAGCTTGCCGGGCACCTCGTTGAGCGTCCGGGCGAACTTGTCGAGCGGCGCGCGCATGGTCGCGGCCAGCTGCGACAGGGCTTCCTCGCGCGTCGGCAGGCTCGCCACCCGATCGAGCTCGTGCGGACCATAGACCTGGCCACCGATGGCCACGGCCCGGACCTGCAGCTTGTCGTTCGACCTGGCGAAATCCTTGACCAGCCGCGCCGCCGACCCCGGGTCCTCCGTGGAGAACGCGAGCATCAGCGGGCCGGAAAGCCCCTCGCTCAGACATTCGAACTCGGTGCCTTCGACGGCACGGCGAGCCAGGGTATTCTTGACCACCCGCAGGTAGACGTTCGCCGCACGCGCCTGTGCGCGCAGCTGCGTCATCTGGAAGACGGTCAGGCCCCTGTACTCCGCCGCAACGGCCGAATGCGCCGTGCCGGCCACGCCGGCCACCTCCGCAACGACCGCTTTCTTCTCGTCGAATGTCAGCGGCATCGAGCACCTCCTGTCGGGGTACGGCCGTGGTTGCGGCCTGCCCCTACTTGAGCCCCATGCCCGGGCAAGTCACCCGGGCACACCTGCGGCGACCGCCGACGTGCCATGCACGTCGGCGCGGTATCGCCATCTGCGCAGGCAATTAAGCCGCCCCGGCCCGGAGGCCTGAACGACACCTGCGGTCTTTGACGCGAACCGGCCGTCATGAAGAGGCCAGAGCGTTCAAAGTCGGTCAGGCAGACAGGCTTGCCTTGTCCACCTTCACGCCCGGTCCCATCGTCGACGAGACCGTGACGCGCTTCATGTATATGCCCTTGGACGTCGATGGCTTGGCCTTGTTCAGGTCCGCCAGCAACGCCTGCAGGTTCTCGCGCAGCGCCGACACGTCGAAGTCGATCTTGCCGATCGGCGCGTGCACGATGCCGTTCTTGTCGGTGCGGTAGCGCACCTGGCCGGCCTTGGCATTCGTGACCGCCTGGGCCACGTCCTGCGCCACCGTGCCCACCTTCGGGTTCGGCATCAGGCCGCGCGGGCCGAGAATCTGGCCGAGCTTGCCGACGACGCGCATCGCATCCGGCGAGGCTATGATCACGTCGAAGTCGAGCTCGCCGCCCTGGATCCGCTCGGCGAGGTCCTCGAAGCCGACGACATCGGCACCCGCGGCCTGCGCCGCCTCGGCCTGGTCGCCCTGTGCGAACACCGCGACCCGCGTCGACTTGCCGGTGCCGTGCGGCAGCACCGTGGAGCCGCGCACGACCTGGTCGGACTTGCGGGGATCGACGCCGAGGTTCACGGCGACGTCGATCGTCTCCGGGAACTTGACGGCGGACAGCTCCCGCAGCATCGACAGCGCCTCGTCGACGGCGTATTCGCGCGTGGCATCGACGCGCTCACGCATGGTCTGCTTGCGCTTGCTCACCTTGCCCATGTCACAGACCCTCCACTTCGAGACCCATGCTGCGGGCGCTGCCGGCGATCGTGCGCACGGCGGCGTCGAGGTCCGCGGCGGTCAGGTCGGGCTCCTTCTGCCGGGCGATCTCCTCGAGCTGCTCCCGCGTGACCTTGCCGACCTTGTTGGTCAGCGCATTGCTGCTGCCGCTCTTGAGACCGGCCGCCTTCTTGAGCAGCACCGCCGCCGGCGGGGTCTTGGTGACGAATGTGAAGCTGCGGTCGCTGTAGACGGTGATGATCACCGGGATCGGCAGACCGGGCTCGACGTTCTGCGTGTTCGCGTTGAACGCCTTGCAGAACTCCATGATGTTCAGGCCATGCTGGCCCAGCGCAGGACCCACCGGCGGGCTGGGGTTCGCCTGCCCGGCAGAGACCTGAAGCTTGATGTACGCTTCGATCTTGCGTGCCACTTCGCGACTCCATCACGGGTACTGGCGCCTGTTCGGCTCCCCGTTCTCGGTGGAGCTGCCGCATTCCCCGGCAAGCCCCGATTGGATCCTGTGCCGGTCTACGCCTTCTCGACCTGGCTGAATTCGAGTTCCACGGGCGTCGAGCGCCCGAAGATCTGCACGGCGACGAGCAGGCGGGACTTGTCGAAGTTCACCTCCTCCACGACGCCGTTGAAATCATTGAACGGACCGTCCACCACCCGAACGACCTCGCCGGGCTCGAACAGCACCTTCGGCCTTGGCTTCTCCACGCCTTCCTGGACGCGCTGGAGGATGCCGTCCGCCTCGCGGTCCGAGATCGGCGCCGGCTTGTCCGCCGTACCGCCGATGAAGCCCAGGACGCGCGGCACGTTCTTGACCAGGTGCCAGGTCTCGTCGTTCATCTCCATCTGGACGAGCACGTACCCGGGGAAGAACTTGCGCTCGGACCTGCGTTTCTGCCCGCCACGGACCTCGACGACCTCTTCCGTGGGCACCATGATCTCGCCGAAGTAGTCCTGCAGACCACTGCGCGCAATATGCTCCTCGAGCGACCGCTTGACGGTCGTCTCGAATCCCGAGAAGGCCTGGACTACGTACCAGCGCTTGGCCATATCCGGTTCAGCTCCCGACTCCGGTAATCGTGGTGAAGCCCCACTGCAGGAACATGTCCAGCAACCACAGGAACACCCCCACCAGCAGCACCACCAGCAGGACGATCAGCGTGGTCTGCATGGCCTCTGCGCGTGTCGGCCACACGACCTTGCGCAACTCGGTACGCGAATCCTGCATGAACGCCCAGGCGCGCTGCCCCGTGGTGCTCGTGTACGCAACGCCCGCTGCAACCACGCCGACCACGACCATGGCGAGCGCGCGGTACAGTACCGACACGTCGCCGAACCAGTAGAAGCCATACACGCCCGCAGCGAGCAGCGCGACGGCGGTCCACAGCTTCAGCGTGTCGACGAGGGAACTCTGCCTGTCGGCCTTGGCGACCATGTGTGATGCACGCTTCCGGTTGAGGGGCCCGCGGCGAAGCGGGTCCGTCGTGTGGCAGGCCAGGAGGGACTCGAACCCCCAACCTGCGGTTTTGGAGACCGCTGCTCTGCCAATTGAGCTACTGGCCTGTAATCAATCACCCACCAGTACCGCCACCGGACCGGACGCTGACTTTCGCGCCCGCCGCCCGGCAACGACCTACTGGCCTGTCACCGCATCCCTGCCCGCCGATCACGCTGCACGGCGGTCCACGCAAACGACGCCAGCCCGCGGGCCATGCGGCCGGCGGGCAGGTGTCCTGATCGCGTTTCCCTTACTCGATAATCTTCGAAACCACACCGGCGCCGACCGTGCGTCCGCCCTCGCGGATCGCGAAGCGCACGCCCTCTTCCATCGCGATCGGCGCGATCAGCGTCACCGAAATCTTCACGTTGTCG
>Ga0209918_1001059_pt1 | contig 15869 bp, 14 predicted proteins | sample SalPonD_shore_MG_FD_185712 | JGI IMG/M metagenome (GOLD analysis project Ga0209918, IMG submission 185712) | Salt pond soil microbial communities from South San Francisco under conditions of wetland restoration - Salt Pond MetaG... | ecosystem: Environmental > Aquatic > Marine > Intertidal zone...
TCTACGCCTGCCGGGAAGACCTCTCCCACCACTCCCCCGATGCCCCGCTGCCGGATGCCGTCATCTCGGGCAAAGAACCCCTGCTGATTATCGGCGCCATCGCCGGCGGGTGACGGCACGGACTGTATCGGTGATCTGCCAGCTGCCGGTTTAACAGGCATTTGGGTTTGCGGTTGGTCGTTGAGCGGGAATGCGTGTTGGGTTCCATGGTCCATGGTCAAGGGATATGGGGCGGGTTGGGAACGCACTTGATTAACTCATATAACTGTTTCTATCACCCGGCTTTGTTATATATTTCTCTAAAATAAATATCCTATTTTTTAATTAAGTGATTCTTCTTAAAATTTTCTTGATCTTACCTTAACAAGCCAGTATAATTGAATAGACATTTCCAGCAGTAATTTTCTTCAAATCGAATATAAATGATGCTTGACTTAAGAAAGAGTATATCAAGATGGCATATTTGATTGAGATTGATTTATTAAAAAGGATTATCTCCTAAGAAGATAATCCAATCTTTAGAGTGAAGTGTGTTAAGTGAGAAAGCATGTTCAAGAAGACAATCTATTTAAATATTTATATAATATATTTCTTAATAATTAAAGGGTAAATTAGTAATTATTTGTACTTTTTAAAATTGATATTAAAAATGAGTAATAAAACAAGAGTTAGCAGAGAATTAAATGAATTAAGGAATCAATTATCCTATTCGAAAAGAATTGGATTTTTTTTAGGAGCTGGTGCTTCAAAGGCCGTTGGTATTCCAGATATTAATACCCTGACTAATAGGATTAATGATAATTTAGATGGTCCCCAAAAACAGTTATTTGAAAAATTGCTGTTAGATTTAGAGGTGGTTGCTAAACCAAATGCAGTAAATGTGGAGCACATACTTGATCATATCAGATTAATTAGACGAATTACATTAGACAAAGGAGAAAAAGAATTTGATACGATAAAAGGAAATGTTGCTGCTGAATTAGATAAAAAAATATGCGATGAAATTTATCAGATAATATCGTCTGAAGAAAAAACTTCTGATTGTAAAACAACCCAAAAATATGTGTCGTGGTTGAATTGGTTGAGTAAAGATTTTACTAAAGAGATATTCACAACAAATTATGATCTCATCCTGGAAAAGTCTTTTGAAAAGCTGCAAGTTCCATTTTTTGATGGTTTTGTTGGTGCAAACGAATCCTTTTTCTTCCCTTCTAGTTTAGAAACTAATTACTACTCGTCATCACAAGGTAAGGATTTTATACATTCCGATTCTCCACCGAATAGTTGGATTCGGTTATGGAAGTTGCATGGGTCGTTAGGATGGTTTTGGGTTGATGATAAAAAGTCCGAGCGAATTATTCGTGTTAGTCCTGCAGCAAAATACAATTATAAGAATAATGAATTAGTAATTTATCCCTCACGAGAAAAATATGACTCATCCAGGAAACAACCATTTATAGCGTACTTTGATAGGCTAAAGTATTTTCTACAAGATGGCGAAGGTTTGTTTATCATAAGCGGTTATTCTTTCTCAGATGATCATGTAAATGAAATCATCTACAACGGCGCAAAATTTAATAACAGAATACACATTATATGTTTTTATTATAGGGATGAAGATTTACAAAAACTCATCGATTCTGATAACATTCATATGAATATAACAGCGTATAGTCCCAACCGTATTTTAACTGGTGGTAATGAATTTGCTTGGGAAGAGCCCAAAATTGATGAAGATACTTCTGATTTAGTACTAAAGTTTTGGAATCAACCTGATAAACATTTGGAACTTGGAGATTTTAACAAATTAGTGGACTTTTTTCTGATTTGCACCGGGCGTAAGGAAAAATTTGACCGAGAGATTTTAGTTTGAAAACTGATATTACATATTTGGGTGCTGTTATTAATGTGAGCAGTGGTTCAATAGAGGTGGAAATTTCGAAAGAAATTCCCTCCGCTGCACCAATTATCGAGGGAAAATTATATAAAATCGGTCAGATCGGGACTTTTGTGAAAATCCCGATTGGAAATCTTGTACTTTTTGGTATCGTCTCCTCCGTCAGCAATACCCCAACTTCATTAGAAAATATTACCTACGAACCGAATTACGGTTCACGGTTTTTACAAGTACAGCTTATTGGAGAAAAATTAGGTGAGAAAAAGTTTGAAAAAGGGATTGGAACATATCCAACGATAAACGACGAAGTGCATCTGATTACCGAAGATGATCTGAAGGCGATTTATGGAAAAAAAGAAGGTGGATACATAGAAATTGGAAAACATTCTTCTTCGGAAAATTTACCGGTTTATATGTATTTGCATAATTTGGTTTTACGACACTCAGCAATTCTGGGATCAACTGGTAGCGGAAAATCCAATACAACAGTCTGCGTAATTAAAAGTATCCTAAATGATTACCCCGGAGCACGTGTAGTGTTAGTCGATACTCATGGTGAATATGCGGCAGCATTTCAGGACAAAGCGAAGGTCTTTAAAATAAATGATTCACCCAATCCACTGTATATTCCATTCTGGGGTATGAATTTTGATGAACTGTCCTTTTTCCTGGTTGGGCGGAAAGAAGGTCAAGAATTGAGACAGGATAAAAGATTGAGGGAGAAAATAGTTGAACTAAAAATTGAAAATTCTCAAAAATTAAGTGCTGGCAATGTTAAAGAAGAATTCATCACAGCGGATTCACCTATCCCGTTTGACATACATCAAATGTGGTACGATTTTAATCGGGAATTAATTGCCACGTATAGTGAGGGGCAAGAGAATAAGCAGACAAAAGAAACAGAGATGTTAATTAAAGAAGGTAATCCGAAAAAGCTAATACCCGCGGAATTTGAACCATATAAGATGGGGAATGTAGCGCCGCATAAAGCAAAAAATGAAGTTATGTATTCTTATGAGAAAAAGATTCTCTCCAGATTAAAAGATAATCGGTTTGATTTCATGTTTAATCCAGGTGATTATTTCGGAAAACCGAAGGACTTGGATGAACTTCTAAAAAATTGGATAGATAATGAACACCGTTTGACCATACTCGATTTGAATGAAGTTCCATTTGAATTAATAGATATTTCAGTTGGTTTAATTACACGACTCATTTTCGATTCAATGTACTGGGGCAGATTCGAAGACTATACAGGAAGAAACAGGCCATTGCTTATGATATTCGAGGAGGCGCATTCGTATTTACCGAAAAATGAAAGTTCTTCGTATATATACGGCTATGCCCGAAAAGCTGTCGAAAAAATTTATAAAGAAGGCAGAAAATTTGGTGTTGGGGCAATGGTAGTCACCCAACGACCATCCGAAATTTCTGAAACTATTTTGGCACAGGTCGGCACCTTTTTAGCTTTACGTCTCACAAACAGCAGTGATAAAAACACCGTCCAAGCTTCGGCGCCAAATAATATGAGTACACTTATTGACCTGTTGCCTTCGTTAAGAATAGGGGAAGCAATAATTGTTGGAGAAGCAATAAATATCCCGACAAGGATCAGAATTGAAGAAATGAAACCGAGACCCAGTAGTAGCGATCCAAAGTTAGTTGAAAAGTGGAAAAAGTCTTTCACTCTTTCACATGATGCGTATAAAAAAGTGGTTACTGCTTCAAGAGAACAGAAGCATATCAAATACTGAGGTAAGCAATGGAAAGAGAATACGTAGATTCGACCATGATTACCAGTTATTGGTACGACGAAGAAAATGAGATTCTTTTCCTGGAGTATCGCAGCAATAGCCAATGTTGGCAATATTTCGACGTACCTATGTACGTTTTTGAAGAGTTAAGGAGTGCTGATTCAAAGGGAAAATTCATTAATGCGAATATCAAAGGGAATTATAGAGAAAGCCGATGTTAGTAAATTTCTGAATACATATCCAACTCTTGCCATTTTTACAAAAAAGTGATTATTTACTGATATTAATTGGGTAGCTAAAAAGTACTCTGGCAAAAGTTGAATATAAACTATAGTTATAAACGTATTACATGTCAATAAAGTAGCTATGTTATAGTACTGTAGCATATGGATTATAAACAAAAGGAGCTTAACAAGTGAAAAAGATATTTAGTAAATCTTTAATTTTGATAGTTATTAGTGTGGTTTCTTTAATCGGATGTTCTAAAAAGGAGAATATATTAAAAATTGGTATTATACAACCAATTACAGGTGAGTTGGCGAATTTTGGTCAAACAGTTATTAATGGAATACAACTCGCCGTGGCAGAAAACGAAGATTCATTATCTCAGGGTAAAATAAAATTAATTATTGAAGACTCTAAAGGTGAGCCTACTCAGGCTGTAAATGCTTTTAATAAATTAATAAATGTCGATAAAGTAGATTTTGTAATAGGCTCATTAACTAGCGGTGCCACTCTGGCAATATCACCAATATCCCAAGAAAACAAAAAATTACTAATATCTCCAACGGCATCAAATCCTAAACTATCAGAGGCGGGTAGATATTTTTTTAGAGTTTGGCCCTCAGATAATTACGATGGAGAAGTGGCTGCAAAATATTGTATTGAAGAATTAGATGCTATGAAAGCATCCATAGTATATATTAATAATGACTACGGAGTAGGATTAAAGGACGTTTTTACTTCGACCTTCAATAGTTTAGGTGGACAAGTTGTGTCTGTGGATTCTTATCTACCAGATAATCTTAACTTTCGAACTTTAATAACAAAGATTAAAACGGAAAATGTTGATCTTGTGTACATTCCTGGGCATCCCTTAGGTATTGCTTCATTCTTAAAGCAATCTAAAGAGTTGGGATTAGTAGCATTATTTTTCTCAAACGTATCTGCTGAAGATAAAGAATTCATCGCTGACGCGCGCGAGGCTGCCGTCGGATTATTTTTTGTGACTCCAGCTTTCGACCTTAATTCGAATCGCCAAGAAGTTAGTAATTTTGTCAATTCTTACAGAAAAGCTTACAATGGTGAGAGCCCTGATATACATGCAGTCAAAGGATATGAGGCGATGTTTGTGCTAATACAGGGGTTTAAAGAAGGAAAAAAAACACCGGATGAAATGGTAAATTTTTTATTATCAAACTCGTTTAATACGATTTCTGGTCTTTTAGAATTTAATGAATCAGGTGACGTAATAACTGATATGGCAATAAAAAAATATGATGAGAACTTGAAAGTAGATATTTTAAATCTAGTTAGAGAAAAATAGGGAGTTAGGGATGACTTCTTTTCGTAGATATCCTGAATATGTGAATTTGGAGGATAGTTCCAAAAAGTTAAGAGAAGTGTTCAACAAGCTAAGGTATGGACGGGCTCTGCAAAATAAGTATCTCTATTTAGAATCTTCAGGGGCATATAATTGGGCACATGTGGAGCGCAAATTAGGCCTAGCGGTTAACGAAGAAACTCTTGTAGATGAGCATTTTAACAACATTGACAGTATCATTCGAGATCAGAGTAATTGTAAATCATATGATATTATAAGTTTAGGCTGTGGTTCTGGCACAGATGATATGGCGATCATTAACTTTGTGTATGCAAAGATGGCAGAAAATTTTTCAATTACAACAATTGATTTATCATTCAACTTATTGGTAAAAGGTACATCACAGATACATAGCAAAATATCCGAAAAAAATATAAATGATAAAGTAGATATTTTAGGGATCTGTTGTGACTTTGAAAACTTAGAAAATGCCAAAAGTTACTTAGAAACTCGGCGACGAAATAAAGTTAGGCTGTTCCATTTATTAGGCCTGACTATTGGCAATAACTTTGAAATACAATTGTTGAGAAAAATTACTGATATCATGGATGAAGAAGACTATTTACTAATTAGTGTAGATTTAAGTGCTGAAGATGATAAAGCTTTGAAAAATTCCGCAAAAGCTTACAACAGTGGAGAGGAGTCTATATTAGTAGATAAGTTTTTATTGGGGCCTTTAAATATGTCAATGAATTTTCACGTTAATAAAAGAAATAGGGAACCATTTCTTTATACAAAAATATGCCCCAATATAAATGGAGAACGTGATAATCAATCCACAGAGATAGATTATTTAGTTAATGGATATTTACCACTCCTTATTAAATCAAAAGAGGAGGGGGGCTTAAATCAATATAGTAATATTGAGGATACTGTAACCTTTACTAGATACTATCAGTTTGGTGACCATAAAGTACTGTGTGACTATAGTAATAAATACAAATTTGATCCATTTAACAAATTTATTTTTAACTTGTATGGTCTGGGTATATATCTAGAACCGGTCGAGGGGGTACTTGATTTCGGCATTCGGGATGATCTCATGGCAAAATGTGATCCTTTCCAGTATCTAGTGTTGTTAAAAAAAACTGATCCAGCGCAACATGAGAATTATGTAAACAGTATAAGTGAAGAAATAAAGAACTATCTTGTTTATACTGAAGATACCAACTTAGATGTTGAAGTATATAACAACCTTAAGGAAAGTGGAGTTTATGAATATATAGTTGACCAAAATATTCATATTTTAAGAACAATAATTTCCAAATTAAGTTTGTCAAAAATAAAAAAAATTCAACCGCCGCCAACCAATGAGCACAACAATAAAAAAAAGTATAAAGAATTTTCTGATAATATTATTGAATTAATTGTTTCGAATACAACATAATGAAAAATCAATTCCTCGATAACATAACAATTACATCGATTTCGGCCATATTGTTCTCTGTTTTATCGAATATTATTATGATTCTATCATTTGATACTCTTACTATTATTGCCTTAATTTGCCTAGTGTTTTCTGTTGTTTTCTTGGTCTATTACGTAAAGAAAAAAAATATTAAAGAAAATGAAGCAAATAAAATTATTCAAAGAGAAAAAAATCTGACTCGAAAACGAAAAAAAGAGATTTACCAAGATAAGTTTCAGCAAGTGAAGGTAGCTGCTAGGATTTCTATTTCACTTGTAATTTTGTTTCTTCTAACCTCTATTGTGCTTATCACAATAAATAACCAAAGAAGCAGAACAATTAGCAAAGTTAAAATAAATGAGCAGGTGGTGAAACCTAATAACCCCCCAAAACAAAATAATAGTGAATAAAAAATAATTCGAATAGTCTATCCCTTGGAGAAATAACTAATGCTGATTATGAATGAGTCGACATCAATGAACGATGTATAGTCAGGTAAAATTGTGAGCCAAATATTCAGTAACATTTTATTTGAATTCAGTATAATTCTTCTCTATGCGGTAAGTTTTTATATAGTATATACTGTTATTAAGTTCTTCCACTTTGCCCATGCAATAGTATTCACCTCCGGTGCTTACTTTACATATTTATTTAATCAGATTTTTGATTTATCAATTTATATTTCCATCCCTTTAGCCATTATCAATGTTTGTCTAGTCGGCTGCCTAATGGAATGGATTATTTTTAAACCATTGCGAAAAAGAGGTTCTACTTCGCTTGTTCTGTTACTCGCTTCGCTTGGAATTTATATCGTGCTGCAGAACATTGTCTCAATTGTGTTTGGTGACAATACCAAATCAATCCGTACATGGCCGGTGAGAGAAGGTTTGAACGTATTAGGCGCACGCATTACGATGGTACAGATAATAATTATTATTTCAAGCATCATTTTAGTGTTACTGGTGGCTGGTTACTTGCACCTGGCAAAGACAGGGAAGGCGATGAGGGCGGTGGCCAGTGATCAAGAGCTGGCAAACGTTTCCGGGATGAACAGCGATAAGGTTATTTTAATTTCGTTCGCCATCGGTTCTGCGCTTGCGGGGATTGCAGGGCTCCTGGTTTCACTGGATGTGGATATGACTCCGACTATGGGGATGAATGCCCTGCTTATGGGGGTGGTGGCCATGATCATCGGTGGAGCAGGAAGTATACGAGGCATAGCTCTTGGTGCTTTATTGTTGGCGGCGGCGCAAAATTTTGGGGTGTGGTATATCAGCTCTCAATGGCAGGATGCGATCGCGTTCGGTCTTCTTTTGATATTTTTGCTCTTCAAACCGGAAGGTTTTATGGGAAAGAAGGTGAGAACGGCGGAGATTTGAAAATACTGTTTCTGGTTGCTGGTTGCTGGTGGCTGGTTACTTGTTAAAAGATGGTGGATGTTTTGAGTTTAACGGTTGGTCAGCATTATGAGGATGCTGGGAATAGTCACTGGTGACTGGACGCTGGTTACTGGTTAAAAAATGGTGGATATTTTGAGTTTGGTGGTAAAAGGGAACTGACAGGATGCGATGGAGAGTTACTGGTTGCTTGTTACTGGTTACTGGTAAAAGACGGAGATGCTTTTGAGTGAGAAGTGCGGTTGGAAATTTGAGGATCCTGGGCATAGTTTCTGGTTGCTGGGTACTGGTTACTAGTGAAAGACCGGGTAGTCACTGGTGTTTGGTAGTAGATGGATGTTAGGAGAATAGTTGAGTTACTGGTTTCTGGTTACTGGTAAAAAAACCGAGGAATAATTTGTGCTTTGTGGTAGATTGGAGTTAGGAGAATATTTAATTGAGTTGCTGGTTACTAATAAAAAACGGAGACTTTTTTAGGATAGCGAATGATTGAAAGCATGAGAATTCTGGAAACCAATAACCAAATCTCAACAGCCAGTCACCAGAAGCCAGTGACAAGGAAGCCAGTGACAAGGAAGCCAGATCATGAGTTATAAAAAACTGGAGATATGGCAGCTAGCACGGGAACTTACTATTGACATCCATCGGATGACCCTCACCGAACTCCCGAGATTTGAACAATACGAAACCGGATCGCAGATTCGGAGATCTGTGAAGTCGGTACGAACAAATATCGTGGAAGGGTATGGCAGACGAAGCTACACTAATGATTACATCAAACATTTGATCTATGCCCAGGCGTCAAACGATGAAACGATCGATCACCTTGAAACTTTGTACGAGACGGAATCACTGGCAAATAAACAATTGTTTGATAATTTTTCAAAACGCTTGAATCTGCTGGGAAAGAAACTGAACAAATTCATCCAGGCTATCCAAAAATCCAATCAAAACTCATGACCAACCAGACACAAGTAACCAGCCACCAGAGACCAGAAACCAGCTCCCAGTGACCAGTAGCCAGCCACCAGCATGACATACCTCCTCCACATACTAATCCTTATCTGCATTTATTCGATTCTTTCGTTATCCCTGAATTTATTAGTCGGGTATACCGGAATTCTCTCGGTCGCCCATGCAGCATTTTATGGGGTCGGTGCGTATGTAGCCGCATTGCTGGCTCTCCAATTACACTCCCCTTTTTTACTAAATCTGATTCTGGCCATGATTGCGGCAGCGGTGGTCGGTGCAATCATCGGCATCCCCTCGCTCCGGATCAAGGATGATTATTTTATTATTGCCACCTTCGGATTCCAGATCATTATTTTCAGCCTGCTGAATAATCTGGTTGGTTTTACCGGAGGCCCGCTGGGACTGCCGGGAATCCCTCAGCCTTCATTAATTGGCTATGTGATTTCTTCCCATATCCAATATCTGGTATTAAGCGCACTGCTCGCAGCGTTCACCTATTTTGTCTGTATCCGGATCATTCATTCTCCTTATGGAAGGGTGTTGAAGGGCATCCGGGAGGATGAGGTATTTGTGACGTCGGCCGGTAAAAATGTCACGGCTTTTAAAGTCAAAATCTTTATGGTGAGCGCTGCCCTGGCAGCGATTGGGGGAGTCCTGTATGCCACGTATATCACTTATATCGATCCCACCAGTTTTACGGTAATGGAATCGATTTTTATCATTTCCATTGTGATTATCGGTGGCGCCGGTAGTTTCAAGGGACCTATAGTCGGTTCCATCGTCCTTGTTGCCTTGCCGGAGATATTACGGTTCGTCGGATTGCCGAATTCCATCGCAGCGAATATGCGGCAGATATTATATGGGGGGCTCCTGGTGGTCTTTATGATGTGGCGTCCCCAGGGGTTTGTGGGCAGGTACCAAATAAAATGATCTTTTCGGAGAATGAAGGGTTTTGAATAAAAAGTTTCTCCACATAAAAAACGTATCGAAGGCGTTCGATGGGTTAAAGGCTGTCGACGCCTTCTCATGCGAGATAAATCAGGGAGAGCTGGTGGGGTTGATCGGTCCGAACGGAGCGGGAAAAACCACTTTGTTTAATGTCTTGACCGGATTCCATCGATCTGATAACGGCACAATCCGGTTCCTCGGAGAAGAAATATCCGGTCTGTCACCCGATAATATTTCATTAACCGGTATCTCCAGAACCTTCCAGGATCTTAGACTGATTACAGAAATATCACTGCTGGAAAATGTGATGTTGTGGAGCCAGGATAATCCGGGGGAAGAATTATTTAAGATATTCTTCCGCAGGAAAGCGATTACTGAATTCGAACGAGCGAATGAAGAGAGAGCATTGGCCTTGTTAGAATTTGCCGGGCTGGAGGACAAAGCCCACGAAAATGCTGGCGAGCTCTCCTATGGACAGCAGAAGCTGCTGAGTCTGGCCTGCTGCCTGGCATCTGAACCGGAACTCATACTCCTGGATGAACCGGTTTCGGGAATCCAACCCCGGATGATTGAAAAGATCGTCGGAATGATCAATACGCTGAAAGAAGATGGGAAGACCATTTTCTTTATCGAACACGATATGGAATTTGTTTTCAAAGTCGCCGAACGGGTTATCGTGATGGACGATGGGAAGAAAATTGCCGACGATACACCGGATATCATCCGGGAGAATACAGAGATATTGGAGTCCTATCTGGCGTGAGTATTCTGCAGATAAAAATAGAAAAGGCCGGCTATGGCAAAAAAACCATTCTCAGTGATATTGAGATTGAGATTGCGCCCAACAAAGTTTCGGCTTTCGTCGGTCCCAACGGCGCCGGGAAGTCCACCTTACTTAAGTCTGTGATGGGGATACTCGAATATGCCAACGGTACCATTCATTATAACGGCATTGATCTCCTGCAATCACGGACGGATGAAATAGTCAAGGCAGGTATTTCATTTGTCCCGCAGGGAAACCGGGTTTTCACGGACCTCTCGGTAAGAGAGAACCTTGAACTCGGGGGGTATCTTATTAAAGATAAAAACAAGCTCGGGGAAAATATGGAAACGGTGCTTTCATACTTTCCTTCCTTAAAAGAGAAACTCAAGATGGATGCCGGGGATCTCAGCGGTGGGGAAAAACAGCAGTGTGCCCTGGCGAGGGCACTAATGCTGCGACCCGAAATTCTACTATTGGATGAACCATCCCTGGGGCTCTCACCCAGCCTGGTGAAACATGCATTCGGTACCATAAAGAAGATTAACCAGGAACTAGGCACCACCATCCTCATCGTCGAGCAAAAAGTCCGGGAAGTCCTCAAAATAGCGGATAAGATTTACGCGCTAAGACTCGGAAATCTCGTATTTGAGGGCGAGCCGGCGGGGTTGGATGAGGAGAGGCTGAAGGAGATATTTTTTGTATGAGTTGCTTTACCATAAAAGGTCAGTCATTTTTCGTATAATTCATTTAGAAGTAAATTCTGAAAATTATTCAGTCAGCAGGAAATGTTTAAAAATAAATACCTATGAACGATTCTTTACTGAAATATCTAACCTATCGTTCAACCTTTGTCTATCCTTATAGTTAATTGAGTGTAATGAACAATGTTCAACAATCATAAATTTCATAGTTCTTTTTGCAATTTCAGAAAAGTCTTTCATGCTAAATCTTTCAGCGATCTCATTAACATTTACATTTTTATTATACCACATTAAAATTCCATGTTTAACAATAAATGAGGCAGGGGTATCGATTTGATCACAGACTTTTATAATAATTTCTGTTAATTTATCTGAACCTAATGAATGAACGATTTTATTCACAACTCCAAAAACAACAAGGAAACTTAAATTCCAAAATATAATTCTTGAAATTTTTTCTAATTTTTCTTTGCTTGGCCTATTTTCTTCCTCCTCCATAAATTTTTCTATATAATCAGAGATAAAATTAATGAAAGATTTTTGTTGTTCTTCTGATTTTATGGCTTCAAAAAAAGAAAACAAGATTCTTAAGTGTACATCCATTGCTTCCATGTATATATCTTCGATTTTTTTTCTTTCTAAGGAGCCTGCTCGATTCTTGATTATATTTCCCATTACCTCTACTGTTTTAATTGCTCTCCGCAATTCCATTCCAAGGGAATCATCATTATCCAAATCTTTATCTTGTTCCTCTATGTCCTCTTTAGATTTCTCTAGTTTATCTTGAATTTCTAACTGTTCAGATCTTGCTTTTTCAGGAGTAGAATGATTTTGTGGCAAAGCTGCTTTTATAACGATATTTAATTGTTTATCAAAAAATTCTACTTCATCTCTTGTTAGTTTAGCTGGTTTATATTCTTCAAATAAACACAAAGCGTTAAGTTCAATTTCTTCAAGGATTTTAACATTATTGGAATGGTGAGAGATAAAAATTGCTATATATGCATTTTCTTCTACATGAAGATTACTTACTATTTTAGATATTTGCTCTTCTACCTCATCATTGTCTATGTGCTCTGATAAATATTTAGCAACAAAAAAGTAATAAAGATATGGATACTTGAATGAATAGTTATTAAAGCTATTGTTTAATATCACTCCACAGAGATTATTAAGCAATGTGTTATTTTTGATCGGGAGATTATACTTATCTAAGTATTGCTTCATAAATAAAGAAAAGTCCTTAGGAGATAACTCTGATTTCCTTTCTCTATATAAGTAATATGCTAATTCTGATAAGAAGTTTATATATGTATCAATCTCATCGTTTCTTACACCCTCTTTCCTTAAATAAAAATATATAAAAGCTTGATAGCAGTAACCTTGAGATGTTATTTCTTGATCAAGAGGCATAGAAAAAGTTTCATAGGTTACTATGGTGGATAAAATAAAAAAAGGATAAGAAGGCATTATACCTCGGCCTATAGTTTTTCCTAATGTAGAGTCTATTAATTCGGTTGTACTGTCTATATTGTGGTAGAGATGATTGTCGGCATAAATATTTCTCATTCCTTCACCTACTAAAGACATCCATTTTTTTATTAATTTATACCTTAAGGAGGGTTTAAGTTCTTTAATTCGAAAATAATCAAATGAACTAATTAATTCTTCATCTTTAATGTTTAAGCTAAATATATCATCAACAACTAATATACAATGAGAGTACTTGGCTAAATCATTTATATGTTTTTCTTTATCTTTTGCAAGATGGAAATCGTCTATTATTGGTACGATTCTTTCAATATCTATATCCCCTATATCCACATCTTTATACTGTTTTGTAAAAGCATTGGATATTCTATTTTCAATTTTTCCAGCAAAATTTGTATCCTTATCCGATACGTAAATTGGAACAAAATTTTTATTTATGAGATCTTCAATGATTACTTTACAAAGAGATGTTTTGCCTGATTGATCTTCTCCTGCGATAGTTAATTTTGGATAATTTAAAATATCAGTTAGTAATTCGCCTAAACCTACTGTTTCCTTATATTCTTTTAAATCATCGTATTTTTCTAAATCAGGATTAACAAATATATCTTTTAAATGAACTCTCTCCTTTCGCGGATGTGCCTTCTTCAGCATTTCCGTATCTTGTAAGAAATAATCATAATCCTGGGTTTTTGTTAATTGCTTAATTTTCATTTCTTCCAAAATTACTTTTTTTAAATCGGCATAAACACTATGCCAAGCTACTTTTGAATTCTGAAAACTTGTTATAGGCTTTCCGTCTTGAGGTAAAACTAACAATTTTGATATATTTTTATCTTCTAACCATCCACACGGAGATAGGATTATTGGAATGACCCTTATTCCTTTTTTTGTTCTTAATTCTAATGCTTTATCTCTTTCCTTTTTGCAATTATCGGAAGAAAGAAAATCCACTGAGATGAATAAACCAATGATATCTGCATCTTCTAAATTATTGTCAATCTTATTTTGGTAATCATCACCTGCAGTAATTTTGCGATCGTACCAGTCTTGCATTAAACCATTATCTTTGAGTGGTTCAATATGTTTTCTGAATTGTTCAATATGAGGTTTTTCGTCTTGATGTGAATAGGCGATAAAAAGTTTTAATTTATTATTTTTTTTCATTGGACTCCTCTCCAGAATAATGATCCCCATTTAGCATTATAGAAATTGAACAGAATAAAATACTAAAAATAGAGATTGATAAATATTTATTGTGAAATCTAGTTGACATAACATCTAAATTGCAAGTAGTATTTTTAAAAGTGTTTGAATTTTGAAACCAGTTTATGTTAAAGTTTGTAAATTTTAAAGTAAAATAATTCTTTTATTTTTCTTGCTCATTATTCTAATGTGGTATAATTTCGAATTGATTAACCGACTTTGATTTTAAAATTGATGTGATATTAAAGATTTATTAAACTAATTATAAATGAATTAGATTGCGTTTAGATAAATATGGTAGTTGGAAAGTGTGCCTACGTACTTTAAGAATTATTATACTAGCTCATAAAATATCTTCCAATTAAATAGTGGCCAACATATTCGGCTAATTTTAACATAGAAAAACTATTCATAAATGAACCTCGACCACCAAATAAGAGTAGCGGCATTTGATTGGTTAGCCAAGCAAGTAAATCGCCTAGGTGATGATGTGCTGCCACGGTCGCTGCTGGCTCAGGGGTTTCCATTCCAGGGGACCCTGATTCCTCTAGTGTCTCCGAAAGGGATCTTTAAACCTAGGCAACTGGAGTATCCACTTACAATTACAACCACACCGGAAGGTCCATACGAGGATAGTTTTGCTGGGAATGATCTTTTATTGTATAAGTATCGAGGAACGGATCTAAACCATAGGGATAATGCGGGACTCCGGCAGGCGATGCAGAAGCATATCCCGCTTATTTACTTTCATGGGGTAGTACCCGGGAAATACCTGGCCATCTGGCCGGTGTATATCGTGGGAGATGATCCAGAATCCCTAACCTTCACTGTGGCTGCCGATAGCCAGTTGGAGTGGGAGTCAAGAGAGGATATGGTACGGGAGGATGATACGGCCAGACGTTCCTATATAACATCCACCGTAAAAACACGGCTCCACCAGCGGGGATTCCGGGAGCGGGTGATCGCGGCCTATCAATCCCAGTGCAGCTTTTGCCGACTGAAACATGCCGAATTGCTGGATGCGGCCCATATTATTCCGGATGGGGAGGAGAACAGCCAACCGGTGGTTACCAACGGGCTGGCGCTGTGTAAAATCCATCATGCTGCCTTTGATCGCTCCCTCATCGGGGTAACCCCGGATTATGATATCATGGTCCGCCGGGATGTTCTGGAAGAAGAGGATGGTCCCATGCTGGTTCATGGCCTGCAGGATCTGCATAAACAAAAATTATTGCTGCCGCACTCAAAACAAAACTGGCCGGATCGGGAGTTCCTGTATTGGCGGTACCAGCGGTTCCAGCAGGCGGGCTGAGGGGCGCAGTAATAGAACGCGGCCTGCCCCGATGACTAACTTCACAAATCTTTGATTTGTAGAAGTTGAGTCTATCGGGGATGACACGGATTTAACGGATTTGCGCAGATAAAAAAACAGATTTCTTTCATCAACCTGCATTATCCATACCTGTTGATTTCAATATTTATTAATAGTATTATCAAACACAAAATAGTTTCCTTGCCCCCTTCAAAGAGGTATTGATGAAAATAGAGAATATAAAATTTGGAAATTTTAAATGTTTTGAAAATGTTGATATCAATCTGCATGATTTCAATGTATTGATCGGACCGAATGCGAGCGGTAAAACGAACTTTGTTTCTATTTTAAAATTCTTATATGATCTAGAATCGTTTGGACTAGACAATGCGATCTCTTTGCAGGCGGATGTTGAAT
>Ga0209918_1001060_pt1 | contig 15869 bp, 12 predicted proteins | sample SalPonD_shore_MG_FD_185712 | JGI IMG/M metagenome (GOLD analysis project Ga0209918, IMG submission 185712) | Salt pond soil microbial communities from South San Francisco under conditions of wetland restoration - Salt Pond MetaG... | ecosystem: Environmental > Aquatic > Marine > Intertidal zone...
GGACTGGAGAGAGAAGCTGGGCGTCCACAAGTAAGCGGGCGCGATTCTGAAGTGTTGAATGCCCCCGCCTGTGCGGGGGCATTTGCATATAGGGCGTAGCAACGCCGGATTGCCGATCAGAACGAGGAATATATGGATATGAAAGCACAGTACGAGGTAAAACAGGAGCCCTTCTACCAGCCGCAGGGCAACGAGGTTGCACTGTATGAGGGCGCATACAATATGGGTCGGCTTCCGGTGATGATCAAGGGACCTACCGGTTGCGGTAAGTCACGTTTTGTCGAATACATGGCATGGAAGCTCGGCAAACCGCTGATCACCGTGGCCTGCAACGAGGATATGACTGCTTCGGACCTGGTCGGCCGTTACCTGCTCGATACCGATGGCACACGCTGGCTCGACGGCCCGCTGACCACCGCTGCCCGCATCGGTGCCATCTGCTACCTCGACGAGGTTGTCGAGGCGCGACAGGACACCACGGTGGTGATCCATCCGCTGACCGATCATCGCCGTCAACTGCCGCTGGACAAGAAGGGGGAGCTGATCGATGCCCATCCCGACTTCCAATTGGTGATCTCCTATAACCCCGGTTACCAGAGTCTGATGAAGGACCTGAAGCAGTCCACCAAACAGCGCTTTACCGGTTTCGAGTTCGACTATCCGGAGGCTGAGGTGGAAGCCGGGATTCTCGCCAAAGAGGCCGGTATCGAGCCGAGCCTGGCCGGCCAGCTGGTCAAGGTCGCCCAGGCGGCCCGCAATCTGAAGGGTCATGGCCTAGACGAGGGCATCTCCACCCGCCTGCTCGTCTATGCCGCGATCCTGATCAAGGGCGGTATCGATGCGAAAGAGGCCTGTCGTATGGCTCTGGTTTGTCCGATCACCGACGATGCCGATATTCGTCAGACGCTGGAACACGCCATCGAAGCCAGCTTCGCCTGATCCGGGAAATGGCGTTGGAGTCAGAGGCGATTTCGGCCGGGATGCAGCCCTACTGGGTGCGCCTCAATACCCGTTTCAAGGAGGTCGAGCGCGTCTTCGAGGATTGCATGGCTGAGGCGCTCGAGTGTCTGAGCCCCGAAGGTGTGGAGCGCTACCTCGATAGTGCCGGTTTTCTGGGCAAGATGGGGCGCGGAGTTGAACCGATGCTGATCTATCTGGAGGAGGCCCCGGCGGTGGCAGACACGGTGGGTGAGGACCTGTTGCCGGCCATCCGCGATTTCGCCTACCACCTGTCGCGTCATACCAACGTGCCGTCGATTGTCCCGTTTTTGCAGACTACCGGTGCGGTAGCCCGCCTGCTGAAAACGCACGATCTCTACCTTCACTACCTTGAGTTGATCCGGGGTTTCGCCGACGAGACGACTGATTCGGTGCACGGACACCACACCACATTCTCCAGTCCGGGCCTGCCGGAACTGCTCAAGCAGGCGCCGAGCGTCCTGAAGATGGTGACGCTGGAGGGGATGAAGAACTGGATGGATTATGGTGTGCGCTATTACAGCGACCATCCGGAGCGGCAGAAGGATTTCTTCGCGTTGCAGTCGGCCGATTCGGTGGCGGTGTTGCAGCGCGAGCGCCACGGCACGCTCTTCATCGACCACGAACGCCAGCTTGACCTCTATCTGCGCGGCCTCTGGGCGGATCACGATCATCTGGTGCCCTATTCGCTGGCCTTCGACGAGTTGCGCAAGCCGATGCCCTATTTCGACGATCTCGGTATCCGCATCCCGGACGTGTACGGCGAGAAGAACGGCGTTTCGGGCATCGACCGTTATTACGCCACGCTGGCCCATATGGCGGCGCACCGACGCTGGAGCAGCAAGATGATCGTCGACAACTGGAGCCCCTTCCAGCGCATCGGCGTGGAGTTGTTCGAGGATGCCCGTGTCGACTGGCTTACCATGCAGCGTTATCCGGGGTTGCGGCGTATCTTCCTCGCACTGCATCCGGTGCCCGACGAGAGCATGCTTGATGATGCCGGGGCCTCGACCATCCGCGTGCGGCTGGCGATGCTGTCGCGGGCCATCCTCGACCCGGATTACGAATGCGAGGATGCCGACGTCCGCGAATTTGTCGGCCGGTTCTTCGAGTCCGTGGGAGCAGGCGAGAGCAGCAGCAAGGAGATGGCAAATCTGGGTCTCTCCTTTATCGCACGCACGCGCCGGCAGAGCGATCTCTCGCCGAAGGTGCTGTTCGAGAATACCGAGGTCGATTACCGCGACGATAATCGGCATCTCTGGATCTATATCGAGCAGGGCGACGAGGAGGAGATGTTCGAGCATCTCGAAAAGAAAAAACAGCAGGAGGAGATACATCAGGGATTGCCGCCGCGACACTACGACGAGTGGGACTACTCGACGAAGAACTACCGTCCGGACTGGGTCAGTGTCTACGAGTTACTGCATCCGCAGGGGAATCCGGATGAAATCGACCGCCTGCTGGAGAAGCACAGCGGGGTGGCCAAACGCATGAAACGTATTCTCGACATGCTCAAGCCGCAGGAGAAGGTGCGTATTCGTTATCAGGAGGAGGGGAGTGAACTCGACCTCGATGTTGCCCTGCGCTCGCTGATCGATTACCGGGCCGGATCCCAGCCCGATCCGCGCATCAACATGAGCCACCGTACCGACGGACGCGATATCTCCGTCTCCCTTCTGCTGGATCTCTCCGAATCGCTCGGCGAGAAGGCGGCCGGTTCGGAGCAGACGGTGCTGGAGCTGTCGCAGGAGGCGGTGTCACTGCTGGCCTGGGCGATCGACCGGCTGGGTGATCCGTTTGCCATCGGCGGGTTCCACTCCAACACCCGTCACGATGTCCGTTATCTGCACTTCAAGGGTTTCAGCGAGTCGTGGAATGACGAGGTGAAGGGGCGGCTGGCGGCGATGGATGCCGCCTGGTCGACGCGTATGGGGGCGGCCATGCGCCATGCCGGACACTTCCTGAAGGCACAGCGTTCGGACAAGAAGCTGCTGCTGATCCTGACCGATGGCGAGCCCTCCGACATCGACAGCAAGGACGAGCGCATGCTGATCGAGGATGCGCATCAGGCGGTCAACGAGTTGGATCGCGAGGGCATCTACACCTACTGCATCAGCCTCGATTCGAAGGCGGATGAATACGTCTCCGATATCTTCGGCCGGCACTACTCCATCATCGACCATGTTGAGCGCCTGCCCGAGAAGCTGCCGGAGCTGTTTCTCTCCCTGACCCGCTAGTCGGCGAGAGAGATTGAACCGTAATCCCGACACACGTATGAATTCCATCGTCCGGTGTTGTCTCGACAGGTTTAATGGTGCTAATGAAACAACGAATGGATAGAAAAAAACTGTTTGCTTCGGCTGTCTGCGAGGTCTGGCGGCTCGGTTACCATACTGCGGATTTACGGCACGACCTGGTGGCCGGTCTGACCGTTGGCATCGTTGCTGTTCCACTGGCGATGGCGCTTGCCATAGCCAGTGGCGTACCGCCGCAGTACGGTCTCTATACCTCCATTGTGGCCGGTGTGTTAATCGCCCTTACTGGTGGATCGCGCGTCAACGTCTCCGGACCGACAGCGGCCTTCGTCGTGATTCTGTTGCCGGTAACACAGCAGTTCGGTGTCGGTGGGCTTCTCGTCGCCACTCTGATGGCTGGGGTGATCCTGATCGCCATGGGTCTCGGGCGCATGGGACAGTTGATCCAGTTCATTCCCTATCCGGTGACCACCGGTTTCACGGCCGGTATCGCGGTGGTGATCGCCACGCTGCAGCTGCGCGATTTCTTCGGCTTGCAGATGGTGCGTCCGCAGGGACACTTTCTTGACAAGGTTGTGGCGATTGCAACAGCGATGCCGACACTGCAGTGGCCCGATCTCTCCATTGCTTTACTGACGCTGGCAACGCTTCTCTTGTGGCCGAAGCTGAGATTGCCCGTACCGGCACATCTGGTGGCACTGGTTGTCGGTACATTGAGCGGCTGGGTCGGTACGCACTGGGTTCCCGGGTTTGATGTCGCGACCATCGGTTCCCGCTTTCACTATCTAGTCAATGGCATCGAAGGAGGGGGGATTCCACCGGTAGTGCCGGCATTTCATCTTCCGTGGCATTTGCCGGGTGCAGACGGCAATCCTCTGGTCCTGAACTTTGATCTAATACAGCAGCTGATTGCACCCGCCTTTGCCATTGCCATGCTCGGTGCGATCGAATCGCTGCTTTGTTCGGTGGTGGCTGACGGCCTTTCGGGCTACAAGCACAATCCGAATGCTGAGCTGGTTGGACAGGGGCTCGGCAATATTGTTGCTCCCTTCTTCGGAGGAATCACGGCCACCGCCGCCATCGCCCGTACGGCCACCAACGTGCGCAGTGGTGGTCGCACGCCGGTGGCTGCCGTGATACATGCACTAGTGGTGTTGCTGTCGGTATTGTTCTTTTCGGATCTGCTCAATGACGTGCCGATGGCGGCGCTGGCTGCCTTTCTGATGATGGTGGCTTGGAACATGAGCGAGGCCAAGCACTTCGTCCATATCCTTCGGGTGGCACCACGCAGCGATGTGGCTGTTTTGCTGGTCTGCTTCGGACTGACGGTCATGTTCGACATGGTGATTGCTGTCGGTATCGGCGTGGTAATGGCTGCACTTCTCTTCATTCGCCGCATGTCGGAACTGACCGGAAGCCGGCTGCTGGAGAGCCACGAGCACGAGCGTCTAGCGGATATTCCGGAGGAGGTGGCCGTCTACGCTATTCGCGGTCCGCTTTTCTTCGGGGCTGCCGAGAAGGCGATGGACGTCCTTCAACGCGTGCGCGGCACCGTGCGGGTGGTGATCATCGATATGAGCGATGTGCCGATGATGGATATGACCGGCATGGTGGCATTGGAGTCACTGCTCAACCGTCTTTCCAGGGGCGGTATATCGGTTGTGGTCAGCAATTTGTCGCCGCGCATTCATCAGCTACTGGACCGTGCCGGTATTATCGCCGGTGAGAGCCTTTGCTTCTGCAACGATCTTCAGGAGGCTCGCGAACAGGCATTCTCTATGATTAATTCGCTTTCTGTGAGCGGGCGCCAGCAGCCTTAAATTGTTGCGTAACAGTTCGAAGTTACTTTCTTGTGCTGCGACAGGTTTCGATGATCTTCAGGAAGGCGTTGCCATAGCGGGCGTATTTGTTCTGTCCGACACCTGAGATCTCAAGCATCTCTACTTCATTGGTGGGTTTGGCGATGGCCATCTCGGTCAGGGTTCGGTCCGGAAAGATGACGTAGGGCGGGACGTTCTGTTCCCTGGCCAGTTCCGTGCGCACGGTGCGCAGCGCCTCGAATAGCTTCGTATCCTCGGATGAGAGATCCACTGTGGCCGTCGAGGCCCTCTTCTTCGTCCTAGTTCCGCTCTTTCGCAGGGCGCGCAGCATTACCGGCTCCGGCGTTTCGCTGCGCTTGAGCAGCGGCGAGGCCTTTTGGGCTAGCTTCAGTACGCCGTAGCCTTCCGTGTCGGTGGCGAGATAGCCGTGGGCGATCAGCTGGCTGAAGATGCCGCGCCATTCGATGGCGGTGTGTTCGTGGCCAATATCGAAGGTCGATACCCTGTCGTGTCCGTTCTTGCGGATGCGCTCGTCGTCCTTGCCGGTGAGCACGTTGATGACGTACTGCGCGCCGAAGCGCTGGCCGGTGCGGTAGACGCAGGAGAGCGCCTTCTGGGCGGCGATGGTGGCATCCCACGTCTCGGGTGGATTGAGGCAGTTGTCGCAGTTGCCGCACGGCGTTTCCATCATCTCGCCGAAGTAGGCCAGAAGCCCGGCGCGGCGGCAGGTGGTTAGCTCGCATAGCCTCAACATGGCGTCGGTTTTCTGGTGCATCACGCGCTTGAACATTTCGTCGGCATCGCTGTTCTCGGTGAAGCGGCGCAGGCCGACGACATCCTTGAGGCCGTAGCTCATCCAGGCATCGGCGGGAGCACCGTCGCGGCCGGCGCGCCCCGACTCTTGGTAATAGGATTCGATGTTCTTCGGCAGGTTGAGGTGGGCGACGAAGCGCACGTCGGGCTTGTCGATACCCATGCCGAAAGCGATGGTGGCGACGATGATCAGGCCGTCCTCGCGCAGGAAGCGCTGCTGGTTGTTCTGCCGGATATCCTGCGCCAGCCCGGCGTGGTAGGGGAGTGCCACTCTCCCCTTGCCGGAGAGCCACTCGGCGGTCTTCTCCACATCCTTGCGTGTCTGGCAGTAGACGATGCCGGCATGCGCTTCGTGATTCTCGCAGATGAACCCCCACAGCGCCTCGCGGCTGTTACCGCTCTCGTGGATGGCGTAGTGGATGTTCGGCCTGTCGAAGCTGTTGATGAAGAGGGCGGCATCGTCGAGCGCCAGTTGCTTGATAATCTCGCTTCGCGTGCGCGCATCCGCCGTGGCGGTCAGCGCGATACGGGGAACATCAGGGAAGCGCTCGTGCAGCATCGAAAGCTGCTGGTACTCCTTGCGGAAATCGTGTCCCCATTGCGACACGCAGTGCGCCTCGTCGATGGCGAAGAGCGCGAGATTGGTACGTTCCAGAAGTGCGAGCGTGGCTGGATTCAGGAGCCGTTCGGGCGCCATGTAGAGCAGGTCGAGCTTATTCTCCAGAAGTTTCCTCTCGATATCGCGCTGTTCGGCGGCGGAGAGGGTGGAGTTGAGGAAGGCGGCGCGGATGCCGAGCTGGCTCAGGGCATCGACCTGGTCCTGCATCAGCGCGATCAGCGGCGAGACGACGATACCGGTGCCGTCGCGGACGAGCGCGGGGATCTGGTAGCAGAGCGACTTGCCGCCGCCGGTCGGCATCAGTGTCATGACGTCGCGCCCGTCGATCAGTGCGGAGATGATATCGGCCTGATGCAGCCGGAAGTCGTCGTACCCGAAGACCGATTTCAGGATATGGCGGGCATGTTGCATGGCTGTTTGACGGATCATGAGTGTTGGAGGGTAGAGCAGCCCTCCTTGACCCGCAAATACTCCTGTTTTCCTTATTTCCGATGGTTTATGCGCAAGGATAGGAGTAGCGGCATCAGAGCGAACAGAGCGAGCATGATGAGATAGGCCGCACCGGAAACCGGGTCGCGGCCGGCCAGGTATTCGCCGAGAGTCAGGCCGCGTAGGCCGAGAATGAGCGTGAATTCAACAGTCAGCAGCAGGGTGAGTGCGATAGTGCCGATGGCAAGGTAGTGGCTGGTGGTGGGCTGTATGACGGAGCGCCGGACAATCCATCGTGCAGCCAGTACGATGGCGACGAACATCAATGGCATCTCGGAGAGCTCCGCCACCCGTTCGCCGACTTGAGGCACCAGCCAAAGCAGGCGGATGGTCCCAAACGTGAAGCCGGCGGCGAAAACTATCGCGAAATAGAGCACGCCGCTTTTCAGTGCCTGGGAAGCCCGGCATGGCATCACATCGGGTAGAGTAGACGGATTTCTTCGGGGCGACCTGCGTCATCGAGGCTGACTGTGAACTTGCCGCAGCGGCTGTATTCGGCTACATCGCATTCGGAGATCTCCATGACCGATTCTGTCACGGTGATGTTGACGATCCATTCATACCCGTTTTTGTTGCAGATATCGATCCTCGCATGCTCATCGTCCGGCCAGCCACCCGCCTCGCAGAGCATGGTGATGGGGGCATGCGCGCGGATCCATGCCAGAATTTCTCGCTCTTCGACAGGTGAAGGGGGTGCAAGCTGGGCCATACGATCAATTTAGCATAGCCGAACGGGCTATGCTGTTTTGACGCCCGTATCATGGCTGTCTATGTTGAGTCCGACGGGAGACAACAGGATGACCGGATTGCTGCACCATACGATTACCGTCGTGATGGCCTTCTTCGCCATCATGAACCCCGTGGCCAACACGCCGCTCTTTATCAGTCTGACGGAGGGGGATTCGCCAGCGGTCAAGCGGCAGGTTGCCTTCAAGTCGGTGCTGGTCGCTTTTCTGATCGTTCTGGGCTTCTGTCTGTTCGGGAAATCGATCTTCGCTCTCTTCGGCATCACCATGCCGGCCTTCCGCATCGCCGGCGGGGTGCTGGTTGCACTGGTAGGCTTCCAGATGTTGCACGGCGCCCCCTCACGGGTGCATAACCCCAGCGCCGAGGATAATGCGGATACGCGTCAGGCCGAGCTGGGGGTGGCGATATCGCCGCTGGCCATGCCGATCCTTGCCGGACCGGGCACGCTCGCGACGGCGATCAACTTCTCCTCCACCGGCAGCAGCACCAAGACCGCAATCACGATCGCCGCGTTTGCGCTGCTCTGCCTCGTGACCTATATCCTGTTTCTGACCGGACAGCGGATGGTCCGATTTATCGGCAAGGGCGGGATCAATGTCGTGACGCGCCTGATGGGACTGATTCTGGCCGTGATCGGCACGCAGATGGTGATCGCCGGCATCCAGGGCATCCGCTTCTGAATCGTCGCCGCTCTTCCGTTTAACGTTCCGCAGCCCAGCTTAGCCGCGCCTGTGCGATCACGTTCCGGATCTCCTCCTCCGGTACGCGATCAGCGAATCCGCGTTCGAGCGGGTCGAAATGGAAGAGGTAGAGACGAGATGCAAACTCCCCTACGGGAAGGGAGGACTCACCGTAACGCTCCCCGTACCCTTCGGTCGAGACGATCACGTTCTGTCCCCAGTCTTGGCCGCTGTCGTTGTTCGGGTTGAAGAAATAGACCCGTACCTTGCCCTCCTGATCGAGCGCCACCCGCAGGATGGTAATGGCATGCCACCCCACGAAACGGGCCGCGCTGTCGGTGGCGGCAATGCCGGCCGGTTGCGGGTGGATCAGCGGCTGGTTGCCGTTGTAAAAGGGGTGATAGACGGCATAGAAGTGCCGAATGAAATCCTCGTATTCCCGCAGTTCTCCCGTCGCGACGTAGACCGCGATACGGAATCCGCGCCCGACCCACCAGCCGTGGAATTCCGGATTGATCCAGCAGTGCGGATCCTCTTCCCTTGTCTCGCAGAGTCCGCCCATCTTCGTATAAATCCGGTCTAGATGCGGTACCAGAATTACGGAAACCGGATCCACATCGATCGGCGCGGCGGCATTGTCATCAGCCAAGGCACTGGATGAGATGCGCTGTCCTTCAAAGTGCATCACGATCTCGTCGTCTCGCGCTGCCCAGGCAATCATCTGCAACAGATAATCGGGGTCGTTGTAGGACCACATGGAGAGTGCCCGGGCCGCCTGACAGGTCGGATTGTTCCCCTGACCAATACCGAGAGGTTGGCCGAGCATATTCAGTACACCGGCTAACAGAAAGACTCGCGGCGCTTGGGCATTGCCGAAGACGCGAGTCAGTGCCGCCTTGTTGATTTTGGAGAGTGGCAGTGCGATTTGGCGCCATAGTGCCGGTGCGACAGGAGGCTGGTAGAGGCTTCCGCGTTCGAGGAACAGGGCGAGCCCGTAAACCGATTGGCTGGTCTCCGGAAAAATAGCCTCTCTAATCAGTGTATGCACCAGTTGCTGGTAGCAGAGCAGGGCATCCCGGCCGGTTCCGCTCAAGCCCAGCGCGGTGGTTAACAGATCGTCACGCTGACCACAGCAGATATGGCGGAGGAAAAGTGGGTGATAGGGCGATACCAAGCCGGTATCGTGCATGGCACGCGAGAATCCCGATGCCTCCTGCTGCAGGGCGCTCTCGTCCATCGATTCAAGGCGCTCGGCATAGAGAGCCAGGCCGGGGTCTTCGCGCGTACCGTTAGTCGGGCCGTAGAGGGCGCTGACCAGCCGATCTGCTCCGCGCCCTGCGCTTCCCATGTCGATGTCGGGAGCATTGAGGCATACGGCCATCCGGGTGACCATCTCCTTGACGCTATCCAACTGAATTGGCCGCTGTGCGAGGATACGCCAGACCTCTTCGATCAACTGGTCCAAGATGTTCTCGTAGCCGATATGATCGATCAGGTAGTGGTAGAGTTCCCGCACCATCGAAGTCGTGTCCGGCCGCCGTGCGCGCTCTGCTTCGCTGCCATGCTCGAACAGGAAATCCAGATTCAGTGCCAGAACCTGGGCCAAGAAGTGTCGAGCATGTTCCGATGTGATTGCAGGATGAAAGTAGTCCTCCCGTGCGATCGCTAGGAGCCTGATCTCACTGAGGCACTCCACGACAACGATCTCCTCATCGCCCGTGCGCAATGTATGCATGGCTAGTCCCGGTTGCAGGATCTCTGGATGCGCCCAGTCCGAACCGGCGAAGATGCCGGCTTCTTCGAGTTCGGCGACCCGCTCGTACAGCATATCAATTCCACAGGGAAGCCGAAAAAGACGATGAACCAACGCCATGACTTCGCCACTGCGTGTCCCTTTGGCGAAATCGCTTGTTTGTGCAAGTCGTGCAACAGCCTCGTCGAGTTTCCGACTCAATTGCTGACACTGTTCCGTATCGCTTGTTTTCCGCGTCAGGGAGTCAGCATCCATTTACACCTCCGGAGGAACGGTATGCCCATGCCACATACAAAGCGGTTCAGACATAGAAATCCAGCTCTTCCTGATGCTTAAGAAGATCCCACATCACGTGTGGATCATCTCCGAAAAAGTAGACGAGCCCCCAATGGGTGCCGAATGCAGTCCGTTTGGTCACGGTCTGCTCCTGTGGCTCGGTCAGTTCATGGTAGACGAAGTATTCATGCTCCTCTGTCTCGCGAGGGATCTCCAGTTTGCTGACCACACGAAGGCGGGGATAAACGCCGAAACAGCCGGCATAACCTTTGGCATCCACCACCTCGCGGGGAAAGAATGCCTCAATCTCTTCTTCCGTGGTTTTCGGATCGAATGCCAGTACGAGTCCCTGATAGGCATTGAAACCATAGGCACGCTCCAGCAACTCGAACACCTTGAAGCCGGGCGGACGGTAGGCAACCTCTCCGAAGTACATCTCGCCGTCGCTGGTGACGAAATACTCCGGATGGATAAAGCCGAACTTGATATCGAATGTCTTGATCAGCTTTTCGATCTGCTGCCGGATGGCGGGGCGATAGCTCTCCAGCTCGGGCGAGGCCGGGACGAATACCGAATAGCCTAGCGAGACGTATTCGGAGATATTGAGGAAGCGAATCTTGCCGTTGTGGATCCACGCCTCCACCGCGAACTCCCAGCCGTCCAAATGGCTCTCCATCAGGACGGGAAACTCTTCTTCGGGGATGTTATCCACCTCGTCCGGTGTGCGAATGACGCGATGTCCGAGACACCCTGCCTTGTCGAAGGCCTTCAGATGAATGGGGTCGTTCGGATCACCGTCCAGTTTCAGTAGTGTCTGATTGACGCGTTTGAGGAAGCGGATGACGTCCTCCTTGTCGCGAGCCTCCTCGAATACCCCGACACGAATGCCGCCGAGCTGGGCCCGGCGTTTCATGAGGGCCTTGTCGCGAAACAGGATCGATTGTCCGAACAGCCGCGGATTATCAAGCAGTACTGAATTGATCGCGCCAGCCCACTCAACGGTCTCCTCAAACAGGGGGATGGCGATATCCACGCCTTTGTCCTTGAGGAGTTGCGCGATTTCGAAAGAGCGGTCGTTCAGGCGCTCGAAGTTCCAGGTGATGAACGGGATGTCATGCTCCTTGGCGTATGCTTCCGCCCAGTCCGGAGCCACGACGACGTAGCGCCGGTCGAAACGGTCCACCGCATCGATGGCATTCAGGCTCCAACCCAACAGGGCTATATATCCCTTCTCGGGATTCTTTTCCGTCATATCAACCTCCTGGGTCTCTGGCAGGGGCTCCCTTGCTGCCCCTGCGTACTTTCGAGGGTGTTGATGCACTGTCTATTTGCATGGGAGATCTCTATTCTCCGTGCCAATTCAACACCCCAATTCACAGCGTATACCTCTTGTGTCGGAAACGATAGGCACCCGGTTTTTAGGCGTTTGTGGCGTATGGCTCTGAGAGGAAGGGATAGCATATCTGCTATGCTTTACACTGTTTACGAACATACGAAAAGTTATTACCCGTTGGACGTATGACGACAGGAGGGGTGGTTTGATCGGTGATCGGGAAGTGATTGTCATCCACGACGAACGTGTATTGGCGCATCGCCCCAATGCTGAGGAACCCTTTCTTCCCGGCCGACTTGATAGTCGGGTGCGGGGGGTGCTCAGCGGTTTGACGGTCAAATGGAGCTATCCGGAACATCCGGGACGGATTACGGCGATCACCGATCTTTTATCGCATGAACCGATCCCCGGTATTCAGTTCGAGACCGGTAGGGCGGCCACGGCGGAACAGCTCGGTCGCGTGCATACCCGCTCCTATGTCAACTCCATCTATGAACTTCGCGGCAAGCAAGCATGGCTGGATATCGACACGACTGCTGTTTCGCCTGGGAGCGTGGAGGCGGCCGAGGTCGCTGCGGGATCGGCCATTGTTGCCACCGAGGCTGTGGTCTCTGGTCGGAGCAGAAGTGCATTCGCCCTGTGCCGTCCTCCTGGTCACCATGCGACCGCCGTGCGCGCACGCGGATTCTGCCTGTTCAATAACGTGGCTGTGGCTGCCGCCCATGCTCAGGCCGAGCTTGGTTGCGAGCGGGTATTGGTGGTGGACTGGGATGTCCATCACGGTAACGGAACCCAGGATATTTTCTGGGCCGATCCCAATGTTCTGTTTTTCGATACCCACCGACAGGCTCCCTTTTATCCCGGTGCGGGGAGTATGGAAGAGGTGGGGGAAGGTATCGGGGAAGGCACAACGGTGAATGTCGCTCTGCCTCCGGGTACGGGCGATATGGCAATGGTGAAAGCATATAATGAGATTCTAGTACCGGCTGCAGAGTGGTTCGATCCGGACCTGATACTTGTCTCGGCAGGGTTTGACGCCCATATGCTCGATCTGTGCCTCAATCTCAGCTACGACGGGTTCAGTGCCATGGCAGGTATCATGCGGGATTTGGCCGATCGGCACTGCAATGGACGCCTCGTGATGGTGCTGGAAGGAGGTTATAACCTTGAATCGTTGGCTCGCGGTACCCACACCGTGCTGCAGGTTCTCGCCGGCGGCGAGCCGGCTGTTCCGAAAGAGTCCGGCATGCGGGAAGTCGACGCGGCGGCCGCATTTCATCGGGATGCCTTCGTGATTCAGAAGGACTCTGATCGGTAGGCTCCTTGTCAGGGATCAAAAAAGGGGTGACCGACGGCCACCCCCCTTTTTGATCGGATCGATCTATCCTTAGTTGTAGTAGTCGATCATGTTCTCCAGACGCATCGGCTTGATCTTGGAGGCATGACCGGCACAACCGAAGGCCTCGTAGCGAGCCTTGCAGACCTCCTTCATGGCGTCGGTGGACGCCTTGAGGAACTTGCGCGGATCGAAGTTCGACGCATTCTCGGCCAGGAACTTGCGCACCGCGCCGGTGGAGGCCATGCGCAGGTCGGTATCAATGTTGACCTTGCGAACACCGTGCTTGATGCCCTCCACGATCTCCTCGACCGGCACGCCGTAGGTCTCGCCCATGTCGCCACCGTACTCGTTGATGATCTTCAGCCACTCCTGCGGTACGGAGGAGGAGCCGTGCATCACAAGGTGCGTGTTCGGCAGCTTGGCGTTGATCTCCTTGATCCGGTCGATGCGCAGGATTGCACCCGTGGGCGGCTTGGTGAACTTGTAGGCGCCGTGGGAGGTGCCGATGGCGATGGCCAGCGCGTCCACGCCCGTCTTCTCGACGAAATCTTTGGCCTCTTCGGGATCGGTCAGAAGCTGATCCTCGGAGAGCTTGCCGGCCGCACCAGAGCCATCCTCCTCGGCAGCCTCGCCCGTCTCCAGGGAGCCCAGGCAGCCCAGTTCACCCTCGACGGAGACGCCGCCGGCATGGGCCATATCGACCACCTTACGCGTGGTCTCCACGTTGTACTCATAGGTGGAGGGGGTCTTCATGTCCGGCATCAGCGAGCCGTCCATCATCACCGACGTGAAGCCGGACTGGATGGAGCGCAGGCAGACGGCCGGTTCGGCGCCATGATCCTGATGCATGACCACCGGGATATGGGGATACTGCTCGACGGCAGCTTCGATCAGGTGGCGCAGGAATGCCTCGCCGGCGTATTTGCGGGCACCCGCGGAACCCTGCATGATCACGGGGCTGTTGGTCTCGTCAGCCGCCTGCATGATCGAGTGTACCTGCTCCATGTTGTTGACGTTGAAGGCAGGCATGCCGAAAGAGTTTTCGGCCGCATAATCGAGTAGTTGTCGCATTGAAATCAGAGCCATGGTACTTCCTCCTGAAAAAGTTTAACTATTTAAGCTGATATTGATCGTTTGTTCTAAAAAATGCAATTTTCCTTATGTTTCAAGTGGCTATAGAGGGTGGTTTCGCCCCGGTCAATCGGTTTCACCCACCCTGACGATCTGCATGCTGTTGGTCGCACCCGAACGTCCCATTGAGGTGCCGAGTGTGATGACGATCAGATCGCCCGGATCGGCCAGTCCGGCATCAACGAGGTGCTTCTCGGCATCGCGGATCGCCGCCTCACTGGCCTCGGCCGTGTAGCTGTTGTCATGCACGCGCGGTGTGACGTTGCGATAGAGCGAGACACGCCCACTGGTCGCGGGGAAAGGGGTCAGTGCATAGATCGGGACCTCACCCAGATGGCGGGACATGTAGAGCGTGGTGTTGCCGCTGTGGGTATAGGCCGCGATCGCCTTGATCGGCATGATCTTGGCCGTATCCATGGCCATGCGCGCGATGCATTCGTCCACAGACTGCGGTTCACGCGGGCTGCGCGTCGTCATCGATGGCATGACGTTCTGCTTCTCGGTTTCGAGACAGGTTTGGTGCATGAATCGCACGGTCTCCACCGGATAGTTGCCGCTGGCCGTCTCGCCCGAGAGCATGACAGCATCGGTGCCGTCCAGCACGGCGTTGGCCACATCGGAGACCTCGGCGCGGGTCGGAACCGGATTGGTGATCATCGACTCCATCATCTGCGTGGCAACGATGACCGGACAGAGGTGCTTCGGGGCCAGCCGCAGGATCCGTTTCTGGACCGGTGGCACGGCGGCATCGCCGATCTCCACGCCCAGGTCACCACGGGCCACCATCACCGCATCGGAGGCGTGCAGAATCTCCTCCAGGTTCTTGACCGCCTCGGCGCGCTCGATCTTGGCCACGATGCCGGCCTGACCGCCAGCCTTGTGGATCAGGTCGCGTGCCTCGTGGATATCCTCGGCAGAGCGGGGGAAGGAGATGGCGATGTAGTCCGCGCCCAGACGAACGGCGGTCTTGATGTCTTCCTTGTCCTTGTCAGTCAGGGCCTTGGCGGAGAGACCACCTCCGGCACGATTGATGCCCTTGTTGTTGGAGAGCTCGCCGCCATTGACGACGCTGCAGTGAATCTCGGCGCCCTCCACCTTTTCGACGTCCATGACGATCAGACCGTCGTTGAGGAGCAGCCGGGCACCCGGTTCGACGTCGTCGACCAGCTTCTTGTAGGCGATGCCAACACGCTCGTCGTCACCATCTTCCAGCGGCAGGGCCGCATCGAGGATGAAGGACTGGCCCGGCTCCAGCCAGGTCTTGCCGGTCTTGAACTTGCCAATGCGGATCTTGGGGCCCTGCATGTCGGCCAGGACGCCGACGATGACCCCATGCCTGGCTGCGGCCTCGCGGACGGCCTCGGCACGATGCACATGGTCATCGGCGGTACCGTGCGAGAAATTGAGGCGAACGATATTGACGCCTGCCTGGACCAGCTGATCCACAACCTCGGGGGATTCGGAGGCAGGCCCCAGTGTAGCAACGATTTTGGTACGACGAATATTGCTCACGATTCGGCACGCTCCTCTAGGATTGCAACGGCCGGCAGCTTCTTGCCCTCGAGGAACTCGAGGAAGGCGCCGCCGCCGGTGGAGATATAGGAAACCTTGTCGGCGATATCGTATTTGTCTACCG
>Ga0209918_1001061_pt1 | contig 15800 bp, 17 predicted proteins | sample SalPonD_shore_MG_FD_185712 | JGI IMG/M metagenome (GOLD analysis project Ga0209918, IMG submission 185712) | Salt pond soil microbial communities from South San Francisco under conditions of wetland restoration - Salt Pond MetaG... | ecosystem: Environmental > Aquatic > Marine > Intertidal zone...
ATCACCAGATTCCAGATCGAAAGCTCGCCGCTCATTAAGGTCTCCTTTGGGTTGGATCAGTGCTTCCTTGGGTGAGACGCAACCTTACCCTGTTTCATGGGGTGAACAAACCTGATGTGTAACAGGGTAGAGGGCTGTGGTCTACCGCACAGCGGTGCTGGTGCCCCGACCCCTTGAGATCAGGCCGAAAACGGGCATCCAAGACAGTGCTTCTTCCTGCAACTACAATAAGGCATGAACTATCCGGACTGGATCAACCAGCCGTTGATCGCCATCGGCAGCGTGCAGCTGAACGCCAAGGGATTGCTGCTCTCGACATTGGTGCTGCTGATCGGGCTAGGGATCGCACGGCGGATACGGCGTTACCTGCAGGAGCATCTCGGTCCGGCCATCGGGCTCGACAAGAGTACGACATTTACCCTCTCTACACTGGTCTTCTATGCGATCACAGCCCTCACACTGGTTATCGCCTTTTCGCTGCTCGGTTTCGATTTTACCAATCTCGCCATCATTGCCGGCGCCTTGTCGGTGGGTGTCGGCTTCGGACTTCAGGATATCGCTAAGAATTTCATCTCCGGACTGCTTCTGCTGTTCGACCGCAGTATCAAGGTGGGCGACTATATCGAGCTCGCCAATGGCGGGTTGCGTGGCACGGTGGAGCAGATTCGGGTCCGCTCGACCATCGTGCGGACCAACGACGATCTCGATGTGATCGTGCCCAACAGCCAGTTCCTGACCGATCAGGTGATCAACTGGACGCTGTCCAGCAAGGTGTTGCGGCTGCACGTTCCGTTTGGCGTGGCCTATGGCAGCGATGTGGAGAGGTTGCGCGACATCATGCTGAAGATGGCCGCGGAGCTTCCAGGTGTGGTCAGCGGGGAGGACCGGTATCGTCCCAAACTATGGTTCACCGGCATGGGTGATTCGTCGCTCGATTTCGAGTTGCTGGTCTGGGTGCAGGGCGATGCCATCGTCAACTACCGTTCCACGCTCAGCGAATACACCTTCGCCGTCCATCGCATTCTGAACTCCAACGGCTATACGATCCCGTTTCCGCAGCGCGATCTGCATATCAAAAGCATGCCGGAGGAGGCCGGCAGCAGGGCATCAAAGGCCGCCGACTAAAGCGAAACCGAGGGCGTCAGATTATTTCCCCTTGATTACTGCATGAATTCTTCTTGTCGTTTTCCGGATTAGGAGAGCTCCCGCTCCATGATCTCCGATACGGAGGAGGGGATGCGCTTCGGTTTGCCGTCGCGGTCGATGCAGGCGAGCCGAATCTCTCCCTCCACCAATATCTCATCGTTGCGGAGGATGCGCTGACGGAAGGCGAGCCGCACCCCCTTCAGTTCGGTCAAGCGGGTCTCGACGTCGATGGCATCGTTGAAGAGGGCAGGAGCCCGGTAGAAGACATGCGCCTCGGTGACGGCGAACATGACGCTCTCCGTGTCCTCCAGTTCGTCCAGCTCGATGCCCCGGTCGCGCAAAAGCTCGGTGCGGGCGCGCTCCATGAACTTCAGATAGTTGGCGTAGTAGACCACACCGCCGTGGTCGGTGTCCTCGTAGTAGATCCGTACCGGAAAGGTGTGGCTGAAGGCGGTCACAGAAGCGACCCCTGGCCGCCGGGTAGTTCGCGGTCGAGGTGGCTGTAGGCCAGCGGCGTGGCCATGCGGCCACGCGGTGTGCGGGCGATGAAGCCCTCCTGCAGAAGATAAGGCTCCAGCACGTCCTCGACCGTATCCCGCTCCTCTGAGATGGCGGCGGCCAGCGTATCCAGCCCGGCCGGGCCGCCGCTGTATTTGTCGATCAGCGTGGTCAGAAGTTTGCGGTCCATGTAGTCGAGCCCGAGCTCGTCTACCTCGAGCCTTGCCAGCGCCTTGTGGGCCACATCCCGGGAGATGGTGCCGTCGTGCTCCACCTCGGCGAAATCGCGCACGCGCCGCAGCAGTCGGTTGGCGATGCGCGGCGTGCCACGGGAGCGCTTGGCGATCTCCAAGGCTCCCTCTGGCTCGATGGCGATGCCCAGTAGGCTGGCCGAGCGCGTGACGATCTGTGCCAGCTCCTCGTGCTTGTAGAACTCCAGACGCAGGATGACACCGAATCGGTCGCGCAGCGGCGAGGTGAGCAGTCCGGCACGGGTGGTGGCGCCGATCAGCGTGAATCGCGGCATGTCCATCTTGATGGAGCGGGCCGCCGGTCCTTGGCCGATGACGATGTCCAGTTTGAAGTCCTCCATGGCCGGATAGAGGATCTCCTCGATCTGCGGGTTGAGGCGGTGGATTTCGTCGATGAAGAGGACATCCCCCTCCTCGAGGTTGGTCAGCATGGCGGCCAGATCGCCGGCGCGCTCGATGACCGGGCCGGAGGTGCCGCGCAGGTTGACCCCGAGTTCGTGGGCGACGATGTTGGCCAGCGTGGTTTTGCCGAGCCCCGGCGGGCCGTAGAGCAGCACGTGGTCGAGCGATTCGCCGCGTGCCGTGGCGGCCTTGACGAAGACGGAGAGGTTGTCGCGCACCTTCTCCTGACCAATGTACTCGTCCAGTTTTTTCGGCCGCAGGGCGGCATCCCACTCGTCCGGCGCGGCCGCCGGATCGACGATTCTCTCATCTTCGCTCATGCCAGTGCCTTCAGGGCGGCCTTGAACATTTCTTCGAAGCTGCCGTTCTGGTCATTGACCTGTTTCAGTACCATGTCGATCTGGGCCGGCTTGTAGCCGAGATTCGCGAGGGCCGAGCGGACGTCGGCGTTCAGGGTGGCGGCGGGACTGACCGCGGTCTCCTCCTCGTCGACCAGCTTGCCGCGCAGTTCGAGGATCAGGCGCTGTGCCGTCTTCTTGCCGATGCCCGGCGTGCGGGCGATGGCGGTGTCGTCCGAACTGTCGATGGCCGTAAGGAGCTCGTCCACGCTCATGCCGGAGAGCAGGTTGATGGCCATGCGGGCACCGATGCCGGAGACGGAGGTCAGCTTGCGGAAGATGCTGCGCTCCCGCTGGCTGTCGAAGCCGAAGAGGGTGATCTGGTCCTCGCGCACGTGGGTATGGATATGGAAGGCGGCCTTCTCGCCCTGTTGCAACTTGCACAGTGTCTGCATGCTGACGAAGACCTCGTAGCCGACGCCGTTGACATCGAGGATGGCGATGCCGCTCGGATCGAGTTCCCGCACATGGCCGGAGAGCCAGGCGATCATGCGTTCGTGCCCGTAGTTGCCCGCCGGACGACGGGGCTGTTCCGATGATGCGCATGGCACATCGCCACGGCCAGGGCATCGGCCGCATCCTCCTGAAGCGGTGCCGCCGGTTTGAGAAGTAGGCTGATCATGTGTTGTACCTGATCCTTCTCGGCGCGACCGAAGCCGACCACCGACTGTTTGACCGCGGTGGGGCTGTAGGGGTGGACGGAGAGCTCGGCGTGGCCGCAGGCTGCGATCAGGGCGCCGCGGGCTTGCCCCAGCTTCAGGGCCGAGGCGGCGTTCTTGGACATGAAGACATCCTCCATGGCTGCTTCATCCGGCCGGAATTCGGCGATGACCTCGCTTAATTCACGGAACAGGATGCAGATCCGGTCGGCGAACTCGCCGCGCCCCGTCTTGATGACGCCGTGCGCGACACAGGCATGCCGTTGTCCCTGCACCTCGATGATGCCGTAGCCGGTGCGCTGGGAGCCGGGATCGACGCCGAGGATGCGCATCAGCGTCGGCCTTTGGGGGCGGACCGGGGGACGGCTACTGCCCGACGCTGCCCCATCAGCCGGTGATTCTCTCCATTTCCGCATCGGAAATGTCGTAGTTGGCATGGACGTTCTGCACGTCGTCCAGATCCTCCAGTCGTTCGATCAGGCGAAGCAGCTTCTCGGCATCCTCTCCCTCGACCTGCACGTTGTTCTCCGGAATCCAGGTGACCTCGGCCACCTGCGGTGCCAGCCCGGCCTGTTCGAAGGCCTCCTGGACATCGGAGAATGCAGTCGGATCGCAGGTGATCTCGAAGCAGCCCTCCTCGGGCTTGTCCTGAATATCGTCGGCGCCGGCTTCCATCGCCGCTTCCATCAGGGCCTCTTCCTCCACCGTGTCGCGGTCGAAGACGAACAGCCCCTTCTGCTGGAACATCCAGGCTACGCAGCCCGACTCGCCCAGATTGCCGCCGCCCTTGCTGAAGGCGGAGCGCACGTCGGAGACGGTACGGTTGCGGTTGTCGGTCATGCAGTCGACGAGGATGGCGACGCCGCCCTGGCCATACCCTTCGTAGCGGATCTCCTCGATGTTGGCGTCGTCGCCGCCGCCCGCACCGCGCTCGATGGCGCGTTCGATGTTGTCCTTGGGCATGTTGACGCCCTTGGCCGCGCTGACCGCAGCCCGCAGGCGCGGGTTGGCTTCCTGATCGGCGCCGCCCATGCGCGCCGCCACGGTGATCTCGCGGATATAGCGGGTGAAGATCTTACCCCGCTTGGCGTCGACCGCGGCCTTCTTGTGCTTGATGCTGGACCATTTTGAGTGTCCTGCCATACGAACGAATACCTCTGAAAAAGATTTGATCCAAGGCTAGCATGTCACCCCCGGGACGTCATGAGCCCCGTGCCGGGTATGACGCCTGTCACGGAACGGAGGCGTGGGTCATGGCACGCTTCGTACGCCGGGCCGGAAAACCGGTCTGCGGTTTGTACTGAACAGCCATGTTGCCATGATCCCTGCAGTGGGGCGGGGCCCGGTGTCGGGCCCCGTTGTTTACTTAGATGCGCTCCGCCAGCGTGGTCATGACCTTGGCGGTCAGACGCATCATGCCCCGGACCGGAGCGGGTAGTTCGGCGGCGCCGAGATCCTCCGCTAGCGTGGCGTGGCCGAGCTCGTCCTCGCGCATCTGCGTGACGATATGGCGGCTGCGTTGGTCGTGGGCCGGCAGGCGTTCCAGATGACCCTCCAGATGCCGGACCACCTGATGCTCGGTTTCGGCCAGGAAGCCCAGATTCCAGCGGTCACCGGCGACGCCGGCGGTGATGCCGATCATTAGCGAGCCCATATACCACAACGGATCGAGCCGGGAGGGGGAGGCGTCGAGCTCATCGAGCCGGCGACGGCACCAGTTCAGATGGTCCGCCTCCTCGATCGAGGCCTGATGAAGCTTCTGACGCAGGGTGGGATCGCGTGCGGTTAGGCTCTGACCCTGATAGAGCGCCTGGGCCGCCATCTCGCCGGCGTGGTTGACGCGCATCAGACCCGCCGCCTGTCGTCTTTCGGAGGTGGATGCCGTGTCCGGATCGACAGCCGAGTCGGCCGGATACTCACGGCTGCTGGACTGTTTGCAGAACATGTTGTTGAGAGCCTGGTCGATGTGGACAAGCGCATGATCGAGCAGTGAATGACGGCGGAACGATGATGAATCCATGGATGCAAATATACGTCTGGCGCGGACCGTCGCAAGTGGCGGTCGAGCGCATGCCGTCATTTGATTATTTGTGCACTATGAGGCTAAGTGCTTTAGCTGTAAGGGCTTAATGGCCATATCCACAGAACCTGTGGATAACGCCGTGGATAACATCGGTGCCTTGCCCTGTTCTCCGCCCCTGACGACACCGGCATGATCGATGATTAATATTTATGCACATATAATTTGCTTATGAAAACAAATAGTTACAACGCCACGTGAATCTTTAGCTTGCGGCATGTCATGAATCTGTAATAAAATCGGACGGCCCGCTCCGGAAGTGGATAACTTCAGGTGAGACAGGTGTTTGAGGCCGTTTCCGCCGCCTGTTCGCCGCGCCGGACGGCCCATTCGATGGTGGCCGGAAACTCTCCCGGAAGCGGTTGTTCCGAGGCATCGATTAGGCGATCGGGAAGGACGGGTTGTGTCGGTGCAGGGCGCACCAGTGTCGTGGCACGGTGCTCCCGGACCAGCCGGTGATGGAAGGGGGTTGGGGGAGGCATATCGAGGAGCTCCCCGAGTTCGCGACAGATCCGGGGGATGCATGTCGCCGCCGGAGACCGATCCGGATCGGCACTGATGACGGCGCATATGTGACCCTGTTCGGTGTCGTCATGGTCCATCTGCCGGCCGATGTCAAAGAACCAATGCCCGTACGTACCGATCCCCCCGACTAGTGGGGATGGTAGGCTCAGCGGCTGTTTAAACCAGAGGTGGATGTTGGTAATCGCACCCGTCTCGTGGCGCTGTGGCCATCCCAACAGGCTGTTGCGTGCCCGGGCCGACACGGCGAGCACCGCCATATCGAAGCGCCGGTGGCTGCCGTGGGAGGTCTCCACGTCGACATGCTCCGTATCTGTCCTGATCCGGCGTATGCGTTTGCCCGTACAGATCTCCACTCCCAGCCGGCTTGCCCGTTTCTCGAGCGGTTCGATCAGCGCTTGCGACAGCGGCATGCGAAACCAGCCTAGGCGGGCTGCGTGATGGCCGGAAAAGGCCTCCCGGAGCACGCTGGCGAAACTGGCGGCATTGGCACTGTCGGGCGATTCGTTCATGGCGCCCAGACAGAGCGGGTCGAGGATGTCCCGCCTCAGTGCGGTGGGGATGTCGTGGTGATCGAGCCACGATGCGACTGATTGGGTCACGTCGACCGGAAGGCGACCGGCTCGGGCCAGCCGGACCATGGCCGGGATATCGGCGATGCCGTGGCCGGGCAGGCGGCTGGCGGCCAGTAGCATGGCTAGGGGAAATGGCAGGGCGCGTTTGGGCGAGAAGGTGAACAGGCCCCGCGTGTTGTCCCACAGGGGCAGTTTTAGACTCGATTGCCAATGGATGTGGTCAGCAGCGCCTGCCTCCTGCAGAAGCGCCCGTGTGGCGCTGTAGGCGCCGATCAGCAGGTGGGGGCCGTTATCGACCCACACATGGGTCGTCCGGTCGTAGAAGGAGCGCGTTCTGCCGCCTAGGTCCGGTGCGGATTCGAAGAGGGTGACGGCGTGATCGCGCTGCGCCAGGCGAATGGTGCAGCTCAGTCCGGTCAGGCCACCGCCGATGACGGCGATGCGCATCAGAAATCGAATCTCACCGGCATGCCCCGATTCGCGGCTCTCTTCTCGTAACGCCAGGCCCGCCAGGCAATCCAGATTTTGGTCAGTGGCAGCAGGCGCGGCGGCTGCTGCCAGACATCGAACCGGCGCTTTTTGAGTAGGCTCAGGTAGCGGTGGTAGATGGCGCCCATGACGAGAGAGGGACGCAGGGCTGATCTCTCATCATCCGGGATCAGATCCATGGCCCGGGTGTAGCAGGCCTCGGCCCTGTCGCCGTAGTGGGCCAGTAGGGCCTGCATGCGATCGGAGGCCTCGTCCTGCTTGAATGCTTGGTCGGCCACACCGAAACGGATGCGATCTTCCTGCGGGATGTAGATGCGATCCCGCCCGGCGTCCTCTCGGATGTCGCGCAGGATATTGGTTAACTGCAGGGCCTCGCCGAGCGTGGTGGCAAAGTTGCGGGCCTGGTTCGAATGGCAGCCGAATATATCGATCGAGAGCAGGCCGACGGCGCCGGCCACGCGATAGCAGTAGAGGCTCAGTTCGGAGGCCTTCAGGATCGGTGTGCGGGTGATATCCATCCGCATACCGTCCATGATCTCGGTAAACAGCTCTTCGGTCAGGTTGAAACGGTCATTAGCCCAGAGCAGCTCCTTGCCGACCGGATGGTTCGGGTGGCCGGAGAACGTGCGGGCGATCTCTTCATACCAGAACTGTAGCTTCTGCATGGCAACTTGGCTGTCGCTCACCTCGTCCGCGATATCGTCGACTTCGCGGCAGAAGGCATACAGGGCCATCATGGCACGGCGCTGATCGTCGGGCAGGAAGAGGAAGGCGTAGAAAAACGATGAACCGGCACCGCGGGTTCTGTTTTCACAATACTCGGCGGGCGTCATAACGCCTCCCGTCGCGGGCGGTAGGGCGGTGTCAGGGCATCGAACAGGATGGGTGTCAGCAGGCGGAACCATGTGAGGCGCCCCAGCACCGGGCGTTGGTGTAGCGGGTTTTCTGCACGTCCGACCGCCTTGAGGATCGCCATGCCGCCCCGGATGGTGGCGGCGATCTGCAGGCGCATGCGCATGGGCAGATAGGGAAGCAGAGCCCGTCCCTCCCTGAACAGGCCGGTCGTGTAGGCGATAGCCTGTTCGAGGACGGGGTCGATAGGCGCGTCGGTCCGGCCATCCAGCAGCTGTTGGCTGTCGAGGCCGGCATCCCGGAGCCACTCCTCCGGCAGATAGCAACGGCCGCGGGGGAGGTCGATGCTCAGGTCTTGCCAGAAGTTGGTCAGCTGCAGGGCTGTGCAAATGGCATCGGAGGCGCCGAGCGCGGCCGGTCTTTCGATGCCGTGGAGTGCCAGCATCAGCCGTCCGACAGGATTGGCCGAGTGGCGGCAATAAAACAGCAGTTCGTCGACTGTGGCGTAGGAGTGGATACTGACATCCATGCGGAAGGCCGTGATCAGGTCATGCAGGACGTTGACCGGCAGGTGATGGCGCTTGACGCTGTCTGCCAGCGCCATGAAGACGGGGTGGTCCACCTCCTTGTGCTGACAGCGATCCAGCAGCAGTTCCCAGGCCTCCAGACGCTTGAGACGGTTCTCGGGTGAGGCGTCCCCCTCGTCGGCGATGTCGTCGGCATGGCGGGCATAGGCGTAGATGGCCGCGACAGCCGGCCTAAGATCAGGCCGGATCAGGCGCGAGGCCGTGGGGAAGTTCTCGTAGTGTTGCCGTGCCAGTTCCATGCAGTACTGATAGGCTTCAGTCAGGGACATCGCTTGTTTGAGCATGACGCATGGTAGGCGGCAAAGGTGCATACCGGCAAGTTCGGCACGGTTGCACGGTTTTTTCGTTTCCAGACGATCGGGAGGTGACGTGTCGAAAGGCGGATCGAAGGTGGTGGTGATCGGCGGGGGTATCGTCGGCTGCATGACGGCCTGGCGCCTGAAGCAGCAGGGCGCAGAGCCGGTGATCCTGGAGCGTGGGCGTATCGGTCACGAGTCCTCGTGGGCCGGTGCCGGCATCCTCAGTCCCATCAATCCGTGGCTTTATCCCGACGCCTTTACCCGTCTGGTGGAGGCCAGTCTGACACTCTATCCGTCCCTTCAGCGTGAACTGGAGACATTGACCGGTATCTCTTCCGAGTGGTTCCGCAGCGGGCTACTCGTCCCCCTTTTTAACGACGATACAGTGGATCATCGCGAACCGGCGTTGGCGTGGTCGGCCCGTTTCGGCTGGCAGGTCGAGGAACTGGATACGGCTGCAGCGCTGGCTGCCGAACCGGCACTCTCCGATGATGTCGCCGGCGCGTTGCTGTGGCCACAGGTGGGCCAGGTCAGGAATCCGCGCCTTCTCAAGGCGCTGCATCGGGCCCTGTCGGATGCCGGGGTGGAGATGGTCGAGCAGGCGGTGGTGGATGAGCTCATCAGGAAGGATGGGCGCGCGACAGGAGTGCGAATGGTAGACGGCCGGGAGATTGCGGCCGATGCGGTGCTTCTGGCCGCTGGCAGCTGGAGTGGTGATCTGGCAACACAGTCGGGATTTCGACTCCCCGTCGAACCCGTCAAGGGACAAATCGTGCTGCTCAGGGGAGAGTCCGGTGTGTTGCGCCATATCGTCAAACACGACGCGGCCTATTTCGTGCCGCGGCGGGATGGGCGGATTCTGGTCGGTGCCAGTATGGAGAATGTCGGTTTCCGTGGCGGCAATACGGTGGCGGAGGTCCATCGGCTTCTGCAGGCGACGCTGCGCATCGCACCGCATCTGTGTGATTTGGAAATCGAACGTCAGTGGATGGGATTCCGTCCCGGAAGTCCGGATGGTCTGCCGTTTCTGGGGCCCGTGGAGAGTCTGCCGGGGTTGTGGGTGGCCAGCGGTCATTATCGTAATGGCGTGGTGCTGGCCCCCGTGACCGCCGAACTGATTAGTCGCTGGATACTGGGAGAGGCGCCATCGCTTGATATGACGCCGTTCCGGCCGGAACGCAATGTAGAGGCGTCCGGTTCGCTGGGTTACCCGTCGCGTTGAGGCGAGGACTTACTGCAGTGCGAGCAGCAGGGTATCGAGCGCCTGCATGTCCACACGCACCCTGCCACGCCCCTGCAGCGGCGCGATGATTTTCTCCTTCTTCAGCGTGCTGATGGCGCGGGAGATGGTCTCGCGGCTGGTCGAGAGCTGGTCAGCCAGCAACTGGTGGGTGGGTAGTTTGACGTCGTAACTGCCGTCCGGGTTGGCAGTGCCGAAGCGATGGCAGTAGTCGCGTACGTAGTCATATAGTCGATGTGGCACGTCCATGGTGCTGATGCGTTCCAGTACCGAACTGGTGCGCCGCAGCCTGGCGACGATCTCGGAGAGCACTTTCTGCATCAGTTTTGGATACTGCTGCATCAGACGATGGAAATCGGCCCGGCGTATCTGCGCCAGCTCCGAGGCCTCCATGGTCATGGCGGTGGCGGAGCGGGGCTCCTCGTCCAGCAGGGCCATCTCTCCGAAGAAGGTGCCGGGCTCGAGCAGGCTCAGCACCACCTCGCGCCCCTCTATCGTGTAGTAGGAGATCTTTACTGATCCCTTGAGGATGATGAACATCGCATCGCCTGTTTCCCCCTCCTGTACGACGATCTTCTTCTTGGGGAAGGTGCGGACGGTGCTCAGGGATGCGATCGCATCGATCTCTTCCTCATTCAGCTCGGCAAAGAGCGGAATCTTACGCAGAATCTCGCGCATGGGTGTTACTCCTCTTCGGTACGCATGATCGATACAGGCCATGTGGCCAGCAGGCGCTGGCCGATACGGGGGCGCAGCAGTTCGACGGCCCGGTCGATTTTTTCCTGATTATCCAGCGCCTCCACCACCAGGGGGAGCTCGCTGGAGAGCGAGAGAAAGGAGCTGCTGTGGACGCCGTGCAGGCCCATACCCTCGATGCCGCGTATCACGGTCACACCCCGAAGGCCCGCCTCCTTGCAGATGTCGAGCACCGCCTCCATAGCCGGTACGCCATCCATTCGGTCGGATTCGGTCAGATAGACCCGCAGAAAAAGTCCGTTACGCATGCATTCGCCTCCCCATTCGCAGCCTGCGCCAGTTCATCGAAACGGAAGAAGCGTTACAGGGTTATGTCGGAGTTGCAAGAAGAAGCTGCTTTCGGCGGCTGGATGTCGTGTAAAGGAGTGTAAATTGAATTGCATCGCGCATCGGCTTCCACCATTCTTGTAGGTAGTGGTTTATTAAACGGGAAAGAACATTGAGAGATGCGTGAAACAGGGTGTCCTTCATATTGCTGCCGATATCAGGTGGTTGTCACCCATGCATAGGAGCCTGCGCTCTGGCCTGATTCTGCTGTTTGCCTTGACGCAAGCGGTCCGGGTGACGTTTGCGGCCGGTCTGGATGACCCCTTTTCAACACGTGAGGGGGTGGCGCCGGATCCGGCCGGGCGCCAGATCTGTCGGGAACTGCCGGCGGGGAAGCCATTGGCCCTGGTTGATGTGGTCGAGGCCGCCCTGTGTCACAACCCGCAGACCCGGGCGGCCTGGGCGACGGCCCGGGCCCAGGCGGCACAGCTTGGGGCCAGCGAGTCGGCCCTGCTTCCGTCCCTGACCGTGCAGGGATCGGGGCGTCACGACACCTCCCGTACCGCTTCCGTCACGACGGTCAGTAATCGGCGCAGTGCCTCACTCTCCGCAAGCTATCTGCTCTACAACTTCGGCGGACGCGGCGCCGGTATCGAGAATGCTCGCGAACTCCTGATCGCGGCCAATGCCTCGGCGGACTCGACGCTGCAGAGCCTCTTCCTGAGCGCCGTGAAGGCTTATTTTGGTGCCCTGTCGGCCGAAGCCAGTGTCAGGGCGAACCTGGCGAGCGAGGCGTCGGCGCAGGAGAGCATGGTGGCTGCCGAAACCCAGGTAGCCGTCGGTACGGCGACACCTGCCGACGCACTGCAGGCCAGAACGGCACATGCCCAAGCCGTATTCAACCGTATCCAGGCCCAGGGGAACGCGCGCAGTGCCCGAGGCACACTGGCCAATGTCATGGGGCTCAAACCGACCGAGGCGCCGCCGCTGTTGCCGCTGTCCGGTCAGAGGCCGAATGTCGCCATGGAAAAGGATATCAACCATCTGATTAATCTGGCGCTTGAACAGCGCCCCGATCTGGAGGCAGCCAATGCGCGGATCAAGGCGGCCAAGGCGAGTATCGCGTCGAACCGGGCATCCGGCCTGCCAAGCGTGACCCTGGATGGCGCATTGACCGCCTCCGATTCGGCCGCGGCGGGCAGCAGCTATATTCCTAGCCGGAATGCACAGGTCTCCATCAACCTGACCTTTCCGCTCTTCACCGGATTCGATACGACATACAAGGTGCGCGCGGCAGAGGCGCAGCTGGAGAACAGCACGGCGACACGGCGACAGCTGGCCAACCAGGTGACGCTGGAAGTGTGGCAGGCCTATCAGAACCTTCGGACGCAGAGTCAGGCACTGCGCTCGGCGGATGCCCTGCTGGAATCGGCCAATCTGTCGAATGATCTCAATCTCGGTCGCTACAAGGCAGGTGTCGGCACCATCCTAGATGTCCTTTCATCGCAGAGTGCACTGGCCAGTGCCCGGCAGCAGCATGTCAGTGCTCTCTACAACTGGAATATCGCCCGCTTCTCGCTGGCGCAGACGATCGGCATGCTGAATCTGTCGGCACTGGAACGCAGGGACCTCATGGGGAAGTAACCAATGGACATATCGACTCTTTTTAACCGAAAACTGGTCATTGGCGTGGCGATCGCTTCCCTGGCAGCTGCGGGCGCCTACTATGGATTTTCACCCCGGTCCAAGCCGCTGAATCAGCGGTTCATCACCGTGCCGGTCACACGTGGTTCGCTTACCCAGACCGTGGCGGCCAACGGCACGCTCAACCCTGTCGTACTGGTGAATGTTGGTTCACGGGTCTCGGGCGTGGTCCAGACCATTTATGCCGACTTCAACGACAAGGTGAAGAAGGGGCAGGTACTGCTGCGACTGAATCCGTCCCTGCTGCAAGCCCAGCTGAATCAGTCCCGTGCCAATGCGGCCAATGCGCGAGCATCCCTTGATCTGGCGCGTGCCAACGAGAAGCGGTCGCAGGAGTTGTACGACAAACGGTATGTGTCACGCCAGTCGCTGGATACGGCGATCCAGGCCATGCGTTCGGCCGAGGCGCAGCTCGATCAGGCCGAGGCGCAGGTGCGTTCGGATGCGATCAACCTGAATTATACCGTCATCCGCTCGCCGGTCGCTGGTGTCGTGGTGTCGCGTGAGGTGGATGCCGGGCAGACCGTCGCGGCCTCGTTCCAGACGCCCACCTTGTTCAAGATCGCCCAGGACCTGACCCATATGCAGATCGACTCCAGCTTTGCCGAGGCCGACATCGGCGGGATTCGGGTCGGGCAGAATGCCCGGTTTACCGTCGATGCCTATCCCGGCCGGACCTTCACTGGAAGGGTACGCCAGATCAGGCTTGATCCCACGACCGAATCCAACGTCGTGACCTACAACGTGGTCATCGACGTCGATAACTCCAAGGGCGACCTGCTTCCAGGCATGACTGCCTATGTCAACGTGACCACCGCCGAGTTGAAGGATGTGGTCAGCGTGCCCAATGCGGCGCTCCGTTTTCGTCCCGCCAAGGATATGTTCATCCAGAAACAGGCTTCCGACAGATCCCGTCCCAAGGGGGAGGGCATGCATGGCGCCGTCTATATACTGGGGGATACGGGACTGATTCCGGTACCGCTGCTCCTCGGGGCGAGCGATGGCAATCGCACCCAGGTGTTGGCGGGCGATATCCGGTCGGGGGAGATGGTGGTGACCGATGTGGCCAGCAACAATGCTCCTTCCGGACGTTCCGCCCGAGTACGGATCCACTGATGACATCTGTATGAGCGATATCCTCTCCCTGAGCGGTCTCAACAAAGAGTACGATACCGATGCGGGCCCCGTTCCTGTGCTCAGACATCTGGAGGTCGCCGTCGGGGAGGGGGAGTTTGTGGCTGTGATGGGCCCCTCCGGCTCTGGAAAGTCGACATTGATGAATATCCTCGGTTGTCTCGACGTGCCGAGCTCCGGCCACTATCTGCTGGATGGGCGTGACGTCGGTGGGCTGAGCGACGATGAACTGGCCAAAGTGCGCAGTGAGGTGATCGGCTTCGTCTTTCAGGGATTCAATCTGTTGTCGCGTGTTTCTCTGGTCGGGAATGTGGCACTGCCACTGGTCTACCAGCGTATGGGGCGCGCCGAACGTCAGTCATGTGCCACTAGGATGCTGGAGCGGGTCGGATTGAAGGAGTGGCTCGACTCCCTGCCGCCGCGCATCTCCGGCGGACAGCAGCAGCGCGTGGCGATCGCTCGTGCCCTTGTGACCGAGCCACGCCTTATTTTGGCGGATGAACCCACCGGCAACCTCGATACCCGCACCGGTCGCGATATCATGCATCTGTTGCAGCAGATCAACCGCGACAGCGGTATGACGCTGGTGGTGGTGACACACGATCACAATGTTGCCCGCTACGCCTCGCGTCTGATCTATCTGCTCGATGGTCGCATCCACTACGACGGGCCGGTCGGCGGTTTCCGCGAGGAGGAGGTGGCATGATCGCCTCGCTTCTGGGCGAGGCGCTTGCCGCCATGGCGGCCAATCGTCTCCGAACCTTCCTGACGGCACTCGGTATTCTGATCGGCGTGGCGGCCGTGGTGTTGATGGTGGCTATTGGCCAGGGCACTCAGAGTCGGGTGAGCGAATCGATCGCCTCGATGGGATCCAACCTGCTGATCGTACGTTCCGGGGCGCCCAGCCATGGCGGTGTACGCGGTGGAGCGGGCAGTCTGCCGACGCTGACGGTCATGGATGCCGAAGCGATCGGTCAGTTATCGCGTGTGGCGCTGGTGGCGCCCATGGTGAGCGGCTCCGTTCAGGTGGTGTACGGACCCAATAACTGGAACACCTCCGTGATCGGTACCACGCCTGATTATCTGGGTATCCGCGACTGGCGGGTGGTGGAGGGGCGCCCTTTCTCCGAATCGGAAGCGATGAGCGGCGTACGTGTGGCGCTGGTGGGGAGTGAGGTGGCGCGTCAGCTGTTCGGTGAGGAGGACCCGGTCGGTAAATCGATTCGGATACAGCGTTCGCCGTTTCGGGTGATAGGCCTGCTCGAGGAGAAGGGACAGAGCCTCGGTGGCCACAATCAGGATGATACGATTATCGTGCCGTTGTCGATGGCGCAGCGGCAGCTGTTCGGGACCCAGTTTCAGGGCACTGTTGCCATGGTCATGGTTCAGGCGCGAACGGCGGCTGAGATGACGCCGCTGGAGGGGAATATCCGCGAGCTGTTGCGCCAGCGCCACCATCTCAGAACGCGTGCAGAGGATGATTTCCGGATCACCAACATGACGGAGGTCAGCGAAACGGCCTCGGAGGTCACCGGCATGCTGTCGATCCTGCTCGGTGCGATCGCCTCGATCTCGCTCTTCGTCGGAGGCATCGGCATCATGAATATCATGATGGTGTCGGTGACCGAGCGGACGCGCGAAATCGGTATACGTATGGCGATCGGTGCCAGGCGTTCGGATATCATGCTGCAGTTCCTGATGGAGTCGGTGATCATCACCGTCTCCGGCGGCGTGGTCGGCATCCTCGTCGGGATCGGTCTGGCGATGCTGGCCACACGACTGTTCGATGTTTGGACTCTGATCAGTGCCACGCCTGTGGTGCTGGCCTTCGGCGTGTCGGTGGCGGTGGGGCTCTTCTTTGGCCTCTATCCGGCACGCAAGGCGGCGCGGATGCGGCCGATCGATGCCCTGCGCTATCAGGGCTAGCAGGATCGCTGTCCG
>Ga0209918_1001063_pt1 | contig 15798 bp, 15 predicted proteins | sample SalPonD_shore_MG_FD_185712 | JGI IMG/M metagenome (GOLD analysis project Ga0209918, IMG submission 185712) | Salt pond soil microbial communities from South San Francisco under conditions of wetland restoration - Salt Pond MetaG... | ecosystem: Environmental > Aquatic > Marine > Intertidal zone...
GCGCTTTGGGATCAGAAAGAATAGCGCCACATTCATTGGTTTTGCAGTAGAGTGGAACCAGTAATGTTTCTTGTTCTCCGGTTAATTGGATTGGCTCTCGCGCCTTCATTGACCGCCCCTTATTTTTGCCAGCTAACATATATTAGACTGCCGGATGATTTGCGTGTTATACGGACATTCCGCTATATAACGCTCAGGGTAAAATGTCCGGATAGCATTGTGTCATCATGGTTTATTCCCTGAAACGCTTGTCATGTTACGCCGCATTCACGCGCGACTTCTTCCCCTTGTTCTTGTACTGAGATATAAAATAATTCCGTGACTGCGACTACAGATACAAATAATCGACACTGATCATCTAACGCTTCTTGAATGAGTGATTCGACTCTTTCAGCACCGGCTTCTTCTTCAATTAGTGTAAAAAGTGCGGAGGTGTCTAACACAGAAAACTTCATCGGTGTTTGTCTGCTTCACGTTCTTTGAGCAGGGTTTTATTCAACGAACCTGACCCAGAACCGCGAAGTTTCTGGAGTGCTCGTTTCGCACGAATCCGCTTCACCGTACGTTCGGCATCCTCATTTTCCTCAATCGTGACCGAAACCCGCGTCTCTCCGGGAAGATCTAACTGATGAAGGATGTCATCAAGTTCTCGAAGGGTGATATGTTTCAGTGTTTCCATTGCTTCCTTCCTATTGACTGCAAATAAAAAAACCACACCTATTGTATATTAGACCGCCGAATTCACGTGTTATAACACGTCATCTTCGAGTGCTCCGAGTGTTATGCTGCCGAACAATGTGCGTGTTATACTGCTTCTGGAAAAGCCCATTTTTGCTGCATAACATACGTCTGCAATTTATCTGTTAATTGTGTTATGACGAAGAGAAAAGTAAACCTCCGGCACGGTAGAAGAATTCGGGAAGGAATGCAATGGGAAATCCTTCGTCCATTGTAAAAAGCAAAGCGCAGTGAGCAGAGCGCAGAGCGATAAACGGAGACCGGAATAGCCAGTTGGCAGTTGGCAGTTGGCAAAAAATGGCACACGGATAAACACGGAAAAAGTGGATTGACACGGATCAAGAAGGTACATAATTGCACGCAGATGACGCGGATATACGCTGATGACCGCAGATTTAAAAAAATGAAAAATGAGAAGTGAAAAGAGAGAAGCCATGAATCTGGAAGCACGGAGACCGACCCCATGCCCCGCCCCGGAGGGCACACGGATACACACGGAAAAAAATGGATTGGCACAGATAAAGCAGACCAATCATTTGCACGCGGCCTGCCCCGATCCGCAAATTCCCGAATTTTTTATTCGGTTGAATATTGTCTATCGGGGATGACGCAGAAACGACAAGATGACCGCAGATTTTCCCCTCTATCCCCCTGTCCCCATTTGTCTGAACCTTGATTTGTGGGATGTGCAGGATTACGTGATTTTTGGGGTGCATATTTTCCGGTCTGAATCAAGAAATCCTTTCATTATGGCAATCATGGTTCAAGACTTTTCTAATTGCCTGGAAACAGAATGGATGCACCCCGGAAAATTCGGAAAATATTACACGCTCGTGATCGCGCCTCCCCCTCTCTTCGGTTGTTTTCCGAAGACGAAGATCCCGATTTTCTATCGGGAAGAAAGGGCCCGAAGGGCGAACGAGGACAGGAGGGATAGAGTTGTTGGGTTGGGCCGGGGGCTATTGCCTACTTTAAGCGTCCTGGTATTGTCGTGCGAGCTCTCCGAACAAGCCCGCACAAGTGGGGCTTCCGAAAGTTGGACATTTAAGACAACCGACCAAATCAGTGCTCGCCCACCGCCGGTATCGGAAGTTCCGGGAATGCTGCCGAAAGTAAAAAGAAGAACGGTTCAGCGAGTCTGCCGGTCATCCGGCAGTGCATCCGTCGTTCGTGCTCTGCCTCCTCTTCGTCCTTTTTACCGGCAAAAAGGACCAAAAACCGTCGGCTGCGCGCATACTTTCGGCTGCGGCGACCGTTCACTCCGCTAAATTTTCGGAAACTCACCCCGTGGAAGAAGCGCTTTAACAGATCTCTGGGCAGAAACAAAATGTAATAATTTGCCTTCAGTGGACGATCTGCTTCTCTGGAATTCCACGGGGCTCAGACATCCGAAAATTTGGCCGCTTCCCTCACGGGCCGCTGCAACGAAAGCCTGCGCGAGGCCATAGAAAAAGCGGAAAGGTACTCAACACAAGGAATATCCCAACATGGTTTTCAACCGGCCTCGAAGTTCGTTTTGACAGTCCTGCTGCCGAGCGGAGCAGAGAAATTTCCAGTGTCTGAGCCCGGCGACCGCCGGGTGAGTTCTGGAAATTTCGCGGAGCGAGGTGTAGCAGGACGCAAAAGGAACTTCGCGCCGGGGGCTTTTGGTTCTTTTGGCCAGACAAAAGAACAAGGAAAGAACGGGAATGGGTAAAAAAATCATACAACACACTGAACAGTCGGTGAAAAACAAGGGCTGGAGACGGGAGGCAGGAATAGGAAGGAAAAAGGTAAAAGTAAAAAGGAAAAAGTGGGCAAGGGGGTAGGGAACGCATCTACGCATTTACGCATCTACACATCTACCCATTCACGCATCTACACATTTAAAAAAATCACGCTTGCAGCCATGGGGGTATTTTCCGTGACAAGAACCTTGTGAAAGGGGTTAGGTTGCAAGCAGTAAACCCACCACAAATTACGGCGAAAACCAAATACCATAAGAGATAGATTAAACTCATATTTCCTTTCTATTTAACGCTTGCAACCTAACGGCTGGTTTCACCTGCGAGAGGGTTTAAGGTCATTAAACCTACTCATTAAATATGGCCATTGAGAGAACGTAAAACCAACCCAGAGAACCATCGCTCTCTCGTCAGGTGGAAACGATGTTAGCTGTTTATGTTCATGACATTGAATATTTTACAAACGGCCAACTGACAGCGAGAGATTACAACGGGAGGAATTCGACCCTGTTCTCAATATCTTCAGGCTCCCCCGCATTTGCAATGATTTCTCAATCACGAATACAGGTGCCTACTGACACTCGTAACTGGTGTGCATAGATGAGACCGCTGAAGTGGACATCACTTCGTTGCCGTTTTGTTGCCTCCTGTAGCAGGTCATAGTCTCTGGAGAATAGTGCACGGCCTAATTCCGTTGCACGGTCTAATAGTTCTGGATCATCGAATTCATGTGTCCCATCCTCATATGCAGTGATGATGTCAACACGGCGTGGCCTGAGTCCGTCTGAGATAGCCCGCGGTACGTGATGATCCATGTAGAGCTTGATGGCCATTAAATCAGTTGCTTCGCCTTCAACCGTTTGATGAGCGGTGAGGGTCTCGCGGATTCTCTCAATTGATCGATGTGCTCCAATTGAGTCTCTATTTCTTTCTCGAGTGTTTCCTGGTGGTCGGCATAATAGGCCAAGGCCGAATAGACTTGTCCCAGAGTAAGTTGCGGATGCTGATATTGCAGTTCTTCCGGGCTCCAGCCGTACGCTATTTTATCCAGGACGACTTCTCTGACCTTGATTTTCGTCTCTCCAATGATCGCTTGATTCTTTTCGTTCAGGAAAATATGCTCGTAACGTGTTTCGGCAATGGACATCTGAATACCCCAATTTGTGTAAAGAGATCTCTTAAAACCGCATCTAATTTACAATTTATGATACAAACTAAATCATGCCTATCCAACGTGAAATATTTTTGGCCAGAAAATGTCGAAAACCTATTGGAATGAGAGACTGAAATTCTCTCCTCAACTTTTTTCGATTGTAGATGTTCACTTCGCCGGGATACAGCTAACATATATTAGACCGCCGAATTCACGTGTTATAACACGTCATCTTCGAGTGCTCCGAGTGCTATACTGCCGAACAATGTGCGTGTTATACTGCTTCTAGGAAATCCCGTTTTTCCGCGTCACAGGCTAATGAAATTTGCCTGTCAATTTTGTTATGCTGAAGAGAAAAGTAAGCCTCCGGCACGTTAGAGGAATTTCGAAAAAAATGCAATGGGAAATTCTTCGTCAGTTGTAAAAAGCAAAGCGCAGAGAGCAGAGCGCATGGCGAGAGACGTAGATTGGAGTAGTCCGGAGATGGGAGGGAGACCGAAACCACGCAGATGCAGCGCCCCCTTCAGTATAACTGCTGAGTACAAATCGGTGCAGGCGACCCCAACCTACAGAGGGAAACGAACGGAGACAAGTCATGGGATCTTGACAACTGACATATCATTTTTTTCTTGACTGTGACAGAGAAGGGGTTAGGCGGTTTTAAGTTTTACCCGTTCATATAAATGCTTCAAATTATTATGATACCACAGATCTAAGTCCTCAGAAGGAGAAAATTTACCCAACACTAATTTGGTTCCATCTAATAAAAAACTTGTGGTTAACTGAGTCACACTTCGCAATATAGTTTTGTCTGGAGCGCGTAAAGGATTAATTGTCCTTTCTCCCTTTTGGGTCGTAATGTTAAACCGAGTTAAATCTTGTCCATGGGCTGTCGAAGACCAATCAAAATATAATGTAACATATTTATCCTCACGACCAGGTTCCGTTGCCAATTCCCTTATATTTGACGCTATACCAAAAACCTGATACCATTTAGGCCAATTTCTACTATGTTCCAGAAATTTACTCTCAATACTCTTATACGAGCTTTTTTCTAACAAATTGTTATTCTCATTTATTGACTGTTGAAATTCTTCATCGATTTCGTAGTAGGTTTTTAGATCATTTAACATTCTTAGATTCCTTCGGACATCATCAACCAAGAATCCAAGGGCGCGATCTTTAAAATTGTTTTTCAATATATATTCCAGCGATAGTAGTGATTCCCAGGAACTTCTAACTAGTGGTTTCGCTGGAACTGGACAACAGTTTGATATCAAAACTTGTACGCCATCAGACATTTCAATCATATGTCGATACAAAGCAAGCAAAACTGCATATTCATCTCCACCTGGACTTAAAGAAGAGCATCTCCCAAATGCATTTATAGCATAATTAATGATCTTGATCAACAGTTTATCACAGAATTCAATAGCCTTTGGAATTGCTGCCTTCGCTAAATCACGATCTAATAATATTTTTAAGGGTTTAGAGTTCAATGTATCAATTTATCCTCTCGTCTACTCGAAACTTAAAATCATCGAACGACCTGGCAAATAAGCGGCGCAGCTAAGTACTTGAATACATGCAACTAAACGCAAACGGGTCCGGTTGATTTGCCGGTTATCGATTATCCATCTTCACTAAATCAAGCTCCTCTAATCGAATAGCCATTGCCTCAACCGAAACGTTAAATCTTTCTGATAATGAATGAAAAGGGTTGGACGCATAAAATGTCGTTCGAGCAATGAGCCTGGCAAAGCCTCTTCTATCTCTTACCTTGTCTACTAGTTGCGAAACTGAACTGTAACCAAGAGCAAATGAGGTCTCTTCGTTAATCAATAATTGATCGGTTTGATAGAGTTCTCTAAAAACTTTCCTTAATAGTCTAACTGGCATTAAAAAACACGCCGCAAATTTATCAGCTTGTTTTTCTTCTACTGGTCTTGAAGAAGAGGAATCAGGCTTGTCTAAGGGTTTATCTCTGTGGATTATCAGTTTGTTGTGCATTAATGCATGCCCCAATTCATGGGCGGTAGTGAAATTTCTAATCTCTATTGGATACATGCTTGAAATAGATATCACGTTGTTTTTATTGTCAATGATTCCAGCTATTTCTTCATTCAATTCATTAACACCTAATGTGTCAACCTCATTAAAGGCGTAATGCAGAAGCTGGATGATTTTTTTTGAATCAAGAATTTCGAACGGATTAGAGGGTGTTTCTTTTTTCCAAATCAGATCTCTATAGTTCCACATACAAATTTGTATTGTTCTCGCCATATTCTCTATTTCGGAATAAGTAATATATGTTTTTCCATGTAATGACTTTCTGATTTGAAGAATCTCGGCCATAAATTCATTTTTCCGATCAGCTTCCTTGTCAAGGGTATTTAATCTCTTAATACTTTCCTTTGTAAGCCATTTGTACTCTTTTCTTATCGATGCTCTTTGAGCCTTTATTTTTCCTGTCCAATCATTTTTTGCGAAGGATTGAAGATTAAGACTGACTATTGCAATACATCCCGTAATACTTGAAAGAGCACTACTTAACGCGACACCTGAATCACCCCTGGCAGATCTGAAAGCGTGATCGAAAATATAAAGTGAGTAATTAGCAAGTTCTATACTCAGATTAGCTATTTTAAGCGGCAATTCGGTAGATGGCATAAGTTCTTGTCGAGCTTCTAAAGCCAATTGGTTTTTTCTCTTTTGATTTGTTTCTTCATCGCGTTCTCGTCTTCTAGTAATCGCTCTATCAAACTGATCTGAATCTTTTTGAAATAGATCTTCGAGTTCAGGGCCAATACGTGTATTAATGTCAATTTTAATTCTTTTACATTCTTCAAGGCACTCTTGATAATTTATTCGTCTTTTTTCATCTAGTGTAAGTTCTATAACAGTAAGCAATAGTTTGCAACTTAATATCGCATTGAGCGCTGCAGCACTCCCAGAGCCAGGCTTATGATTTCCCGCGCCTATTTTCTCTAATAGTTGTTCAGTAGGAAGCTGGAGGAGTTTTTCTTGCATTATAAATTACATTTTTATTTTGCATCAGTTAATAAATATTCACCTAATTTAAACTTTCGTCAAATTTACACAGATAATCGATAACATACACATAAAATGAGCCTATCAATTTCTTAATGCTGAAAAGGAAAGTAAATCTCCAGGCACGTTAGAGGAATTTCTGAAAGAATGCAATGGAAAAATTGGCCGTCAGGACCTGAAAAGAGCAAGAGGGAGAGAGCGGATTAATGTACGACCAAATCCGATTGCGTTGATAATCAGATGGCCGCTGTCATAATCTCGAACTCAAGTTTACTTATATATCTATAATTCTGTGGAGGATGAAAATTTTTCCATAATTTTCTTAATCTATCTAAACTAATGGGACTTCTTATACTTGCAGGTGCTCTAAGATATATTCCAAAGCCATATTCAACCCCAGTGTAATACTCATAAAATTCTTCCTCTGTTATACCAATGTCTTGTTTGACTTGTAACCACAGTTTATCTATTGGTTTTTTTACAACTTTTTCTACTTCAAAATGTCCTCTCAGCTCCTTCACAGGTGAGGAGACGTATACAAAAATGGTATCACCCTCTTTCAGGTTTGGCATAACCCTGCGTAGCTCTACTCGCTTTGTCCCATTAAAAATTTTTTCCGCATACTTTGGACGAATCGATAGTAAAATCACCTTCGTTTCCATATTATTTTCCTGAATGAGATTGGATGCCTCGTTTATAAATTTCGATAAATTCTTCATCGGTGATACTTTGTGGTGAATTTGGCGGGCTTCTTCGTCCAGTGATTTTCTTATATTCTTTCAGTGGCACTGGATTATCGAATAATTCAGTTCTACTAAATCGAAATGCTAGAATATTCTTTTTTGGGTCATTTCTGGCAGCGGCAAGAACGTCTTGCCATCTGTACACCCCTAAATTATTGAATTGTTTAAATAGTTCTTTTGGAGATCCGATAATAGTTTCTTCGACGTATGAGCATGCTCGTACAGCCATTACTCTAAAACTTCGGTTTAGTTTACCTTTACTTATATACCAAAGTACACGTGATGGAGCGCTTGGTAACCGGGTATTGGCAGAACGATAATATATATTTTCCATCCTGAATATAAGTGATGGGTCCGATCCAAAAAGTGTTCGTTTCCCAAGTTCATAATCAAATAAGTCTATTGCCCAAGTCGGCTGAATTGGAATCACGAATGTAGGTATATCTATATTTGCTATTTTTGCAGGCCAAAGAGATTGCTCAACCTCAATCCATTTTTGAGGAGTTCCTATTGTTATTGCGTCGGTTAATTTTTGCTTAATTTCATCTATCGCAGGTTTAGCTGTTTCTTTGTACGTACCATCCTTCTTTAGGAAGCTCTCAATCTCTGAGACACTGTATATACCTTTCAGATTTATTTTAATTCCTCCCTTTTTGCATATTGTAAACGAATTCTCTTCCAAGACTTGCTTGTTACGAGCGATGAAGTTATCATCTGTTACCAGTACTAAAATTTTGCCCTCATTTACTGCCTGCTCTGTCGCCCAAGAGAGAACTTCAGATTCAAGTGATGAAGATAATGGCCCTTCAACGGTACGCATTAATGGTATTTCAACCATATGAGAACTCTTTTGGTGTAGTATAATTAAAGCTAAAGGTTCTTGTTTGGAAACTGTTACCACTAATGTCTTATATTTATTTGGATAAGCCAAATATTTACTTAATTTTGCCCTAAAAATAGATTTCTTTTCTCCAGTCTGTCTATGGAATACTTCTGCTAAAAAATCACTTTGTCTGCTTGAAACGCGCTTTATATATATAGGTGAGCCTGCTAATCGCTGTGGCTGGTAAGTTACTTCTTTCAAAAATTCATCTATATATATAATCAAGTCGTCATCTGCAACAATCGAAAGGCCAAAATCATTTAATAAAACATTTCCCAATTGCTCGACTAACCTTCGATCTCTAGTTACAAAGAAGTCGGCACCAGATGCAATTGTATAGGCTATCTGTTTGATATCACTTTTATCTTGTATTCTTAGCTGCTCCGGAAAATATGGTCGTACTAACTCAAATACTTGCTGAACTTCTGTCTCGTTAGCCGTTATTTTTGGGAATGAGCGAGCATAACGTAACATTTCACGACGCCTATTACCCCTATCATCTCTATTAATCTCGTTATACAATTCTGGTGTGACACATAATGCCAAGTCCTCCAATAACCAGTCAGCAAGTAAAGGATGATCTGGATTCTCAAATAAAAAGACGAAAATATTAGTATCGATGACCGCTTCCATAGTTTTTGATTCGATTTTCTTTTTATCTATTAGTGTAAGTATCGATGGATGATTATGATCATACCAGTAGTGTGTCAAGATATCTCGATTTTTTCCACGTCCAAGTTTTTCTCCGACATATTGAAAACCTATATAAGGCCAGAAATTATGTGAATCATAGCCACGCTTGCAAAATAAGCTAATACCAAGAAGATCATGAGTACTGTATGCAAGGTATTCTACAAGCTTCCGTCCTATCCCATTTCCTCTAAATTCTTTGTCAACGCAGAGATGGGTAATGGCTGCTCTTCTTTTCGTCTTCACAATCCGATAAAGAAGATAGCCAACACATTCTTGATTTGGAGTTACTGCAATAAGGATGTGACCTTGATTTGCGGCTTCTTCATATGCTGCATGTGGCAGTAGACCTAATGTATCTTTATTGCGATCTCCTAAATCAATGATATCCTGTAATAATTTAGAATTCTGTTTTATTTCAATAATTACCACTTCCATCGCATAAACCTTCTTAACCGATTATCTCACAAAGCATTTGCTTTTATGTTTATCCCATTCTGGTCTATTGACATTACATATATTACTGTTTCTACTCAAAGAACGCATTTTATAATTAATAATAATCATCAAAACACCGATTATTGAGCGTTTTTCTTGACAGTGATAGAGAAGGGGTTCGGCAATTCTAAATATCAAATAGATACATTTTTTCATCTAAATAAATATTAAATATCTTTTCAAATATAATTTTACTCCAAGAATCAAGCGGAGTGTCTAGTTTTTTTATAGCTTCTATTTTTAAAATCCTTCCACTCTTACTTGTCCCTTTCGTCTGGACAAATTCATATTCGTTTAAATCCACGTTCAATTTTTGAAAATCTATCTCCATAATAAAGCAGATTGCTAAATGACGTTGGCTTATTGTATGTTCTGTTAACCATATACAACTTGGATTTTTTTCTTTTGGCCAAAATGACTCAGAAAGTTCCTCGTTTATTTCTCGATTGATTGCATTTTTAGTTATTTTTAAAAAGTCTTGATTCCCAACTTTGTCTTCTTTTCGAATATGCCCACCCGCATAAATTAATAACTTGTCTTTCTCAGGGGATTTTGTACTTAAACTTGTAGATTTCTTTTTTAAAATTAGAAATTGATCATGTTTTTTATTAGTAAATACCATAATCGGAACAGGTTGTACTTTTTTATTATCACTTTCAACTTCATCTCTTTCGCCAAAATTAATAGAAAGAGATAGATTTTGTAACTCACTAAATTCAAAAAAACGCTTTTGAGACAAATGACTTATATCATTAAAATCAACGTATCCTATAGATTCAATAATAACTCTTTTAAGAATTTCTAGTGTTCTTTTAGTTACTGTATAGCTTAATTCATTTTGTAATGTAGAGGTAGTTTCTACTAATTCTATTTTCTGAAAATATTTTTCATATTTTGTTCGAGCTGCAGTAATAGAATTATTAAATTCATTCAACACTCGTTTGTTCATTACGGAACCAAATTTTCTAGTTAATAAATTGGCATATTCCCTTTCGAGAGATTTTGATGGTTCTGTTTTTAAAATAAAAATCAAATCAATCGCCGTAGCCCACTTTTTCATTGTAAGATATGTAGTGAGTGCATTATAATTATCTTCATCAAGATGTTCATGTTCTAATTGCCATTCGAACCAACATAAAGCATCAAAAATTGCACGATCTGCCAGTATAACATCAAGGTTTTTTGGATGATATGAAAGGTATTCAGCGAGCTCAGCAATGGCAGAGTTGGAAGTCCATACATTAAATAAAAAGTCAAATTTATTTGTAATGGGACAAACACTGGCACGCTCACTAAGAACCTTCGTCTTGAAACCATTTCTTTTTAAAAAAATATTTAAACTAGATATGGTTGTTGTTTTACCAGATTTAGGTGTTCCGCAAAATTCAATTACTATAGGTCTTCTAGGCCTTGATTTTCTTTTTAACTCTAATATCTGATCTGCTAGTTCTTCTAACTCTTTAATTTTCTTATTTTCGGCATTCATAATTTCTATACCTCCATTATTTTATTGACAATTCTTTCGCCACGTCTTTCAAGCCTTTTAATAAATGAACCTACCTGAAAACCAATGAAAAATGAAAAGAACATAGTCAAATATGTAAAACCAATATTTAACTCACCGCCTCTGATTGATATTGCCAGTAGACCAGTGGCTAACCCAATAACAACTAGAATTGAAAATCCTACACTAAATAATGGACGGGCGAGATAGTAGATAAATGTACCAAGAATAATCAAAGTATCATTATTATCCGGAGCTATTGTCATATCTCTTCTTATACAACTCTTATACAGTTTTCTGATATAGAAAATCGAACTCCCCATGCTGCTCATACCAATTGAACCTAGCAAGGAAGATGTAATCATAGTATAATCCATCGATGTATGGTATTTTGGTATGAGTATGAATAGAGTCAATATATTACCGAAAATAAAAAACACGAAATAGTAGATAAATATTACATGAACCATCCACTTATGAAGGGCTAATTGTATATTTTTTCTTTCATCCATAAAAAGCTCCTTAAATCAAAAAAATTAAATTGCCTAACGCCGCAAATCTCCGGCATATCGGAGCGACGGGAGGCTTGTGGCAATTACCGCAAATGAGTATTGCGGAAATGTGTCCGTGTGAATTTGCATTGTTAAAAGCTTTTCGCTGGAATTCATCATTTTTCATTTACTATGGAAGGTTACCGTTATTCCAAATGACCAGATACTGATTAGCTATTAGCTCAGTAACTTGCTCAATGTCCAAAACCGGAAAATTGCAGGGAGTCTTGTTGAAGGATGCATTAAAGAGCGCCTCCAAACTATTACCGTGCGTGTCAAAGCTGGCAATTCTATAAACGAAATATAAATAGTTGAGGCGATTCCCATTTATGTTCATGAGAGCTGTAATCATGCTATTCAGATCCATGGGATTTCTTAACGAAGGCCACGATGGGTCCGCAGGCTCCAGTTGATTCTTGTTTGGTAACCAATTATCGTTATACAGCTTTGCGTACTGAATCTTGAATCCATTTACGCACTCATCAAATCTTGCTTGCGACTTTGTTGGATCATCGTATATATAAATAAGCTTGAAGTAATTCTCTATTAGAGGACGAATTAGGATGTGCGACATAATTCGCTCATCAATATTCGTCCTGATGTTCTTAAAACTCTGCTCAATTGTTCCGGCAACAGAGTGAAATCGAAGAAATTCTTGTATGAAGAAAGCATCCCTCTGGTGCCTAGGTACTTTGGCTTTAATCTGTGGAATCTCGGCCTGAAGCTGTTGAAAATATTGCGCCATAGTCTCTCCTTGAAGCCCCTAACATATATTATATTGCCGAGTGAACGTGTTATAACACGTCACCTATCCAATTCCTACGTGTTTTATAGCCCAACGATTCGCTTATTCTACTGACATCCTGCCATACCGCATTCGGATGCACCAAACTTGATTAACCACTAATACCCGCTATTTCCACCGCACTAGGAATTACCAGAAAACTCGACAGTGGTTAGCATACACAAGAATCGTTGTGAACACAATAACAAATTCTTCCCGGGAGGCCTCATGGCGCGTCTTCGAAATCGCCTGGAACATCCCGAAGGCACCGTTGACCACCGGGCAAATCCCTTCGCACGACACACAAATGGCTTCGAGCGAGATCGAAATGGCTTTGAATGCGTCGCAGAGCTCATTACATAACCTATTTCTGCCAAAATCGTCCTGCCGGGCGGCGGTGATGGACACGGGTGAAAACCATTCCACGCAAAGGCCGCAAAGGGAAAACGCGAAGCACGCCAAGCCACTCTTCCCCGGAAAAACATCAGGCCACAAAAAGCACAAAAACCACAAAAGAGTCCATGGATTCCGCAGCCTGCCCCGATAACTAACTTCGCAAATCATTGATATGTAGAAGTTGAGTCTATCGGGGGATGGACACAGATTGATGATTGCACGCGGATGATGCAGATACCCCCTCATCCCTCCAGCCCCAAGGCAAACGGCAGACGTGAGAAGGCAGACGCAGGTGTTCGGAACGTGAGGAATGTACGGGGTAGCGAGGCAGTGTCCGAAATGAAGGTGGGGGGGATGACCGACGGTGGAGCATGAAAACCGGAGCACGGAGCTCACTCTCCGCTCCGGATGGAGTGTTTTCAAACGGCCTCGAAGTTCGTTTTGACAGTCCTGCTGCCGAGCGAAGCAAAGAAATTTCCAGTGTCTGAGCCCGGCGACCGCCGGGCGAGTTCTGGAAATTTCGCGGAGCGAGGTGTAGCAGGACGCAAAAGGAACTTCGCGCCGGGGGCTTTTGGTCCTTTTGGCCCGTCAAAAGGACAAAAAAAGCACGGGAACGGCAAGTGGGTTTTGCAGCTGGCCCAACAGTCGGTGAAAGACAAGGGCTGGAGACGGGAGACCGGAATCGGAAGGAAAAAGGTAAAAGTAAAAAGGAAAAAGTGGGCAAGGGGGTAGGGAACGCATCTACACATCTACCCATTCACGCATCTACACATTTAAAAAAATCACGCGTGCAGCAAGGGCGGACTGTTTTTTCTTGACAAGAACCTTTTTAAAGGGGTTAGGCATTTTTTAATAATCTATCCGATAAAGTACTTTTTACTTTATTATAAATTAATTTTTTAAATTTGAAAATATTTAAACCAAATCCAATATTAAATAAAGTTATAACAGCAAGTAATATAGCTAATCCAATATCAAACCCGTTAGAAAATTTAAAATTAAAAACACTTTTTGCGACTAGAAGCCCTATTAACACGATCACAATGTTGAAAAATCCCCAACTAATAGCACTTGCTACATTATTAATAAAATTCGATACATTTTTATTTAAACTAGAATAGTCATCTTTTATAGTAACTAATTTGGTTTTTGTTTTATCATGTTCGTTTTTTTCTATTTTATATTTTTCCTCACCTTCAATTTTATACTTATTCTTAAGATCCTCCAAAATCTCTTTCGGAGTTTTATCAGTAAATTTTTCTGGATCTCCAAGTGTCTTTTCCTCTAAAAGGTTCATAGAAACATTATGTGAACGTAGCAGATAAAATTCTTCAATGCTTATCTCTTCCTTTTCTAACATTTCCTTTATTTCGTTAAGATATCGTTTTATTAATTTTCCATCAGGCTGTAAAGCTGCGTAAACATCAGCAATTAATTTCTTTTTATTTATCTCATAAATTCTTGCAGGAGTTTGTAACCATATTAAAGTCCCAATGAAGGTATCTGTTAGGCATGGATTAATAGTAAACTGGTAATTATTTTCTTTCTCGTATTGGCTAGTTACATATGCAAGAGTAGAGTTTTTGGTAATAAATATATGCTCAGCTTCTTCAAGATTCGTTGGAAGATTTCCTTTACGTAAACGGTAAATTGCCGAAATCGAATCGACATCATTTTGGATCATTAAATCTTTCTCATATTCATCAAACTCAGGATTTGATTTTTTGTACAAATCGATAATTCTCCCTTTCAGATCTTTTTCACTAATCTGATAGTCTACATTTGGTATATATTCAGGCTTTCCAACAACTTCAATCCCATAGGTATTAAAGGTATTTGGGATTTTTGCAATAAACTGTTCAACATCACTCGGTGTAAAATCGTTAACGACGAAAAAATTAAGAGATGTACTGGCTTTTTCCGGATCATATAATGGATTATTTAGCCATCTTATACAATTTTCTAAATTATGAATCAGTTCCTCATAAGTATGCTGAAAGACGAAAAGCTCTATCCCAGTTTCAATTAGGGTATTTATAAATTCCTCATAAATTTCCTTTCTTTCCTGACCTGACGCCCCTATTAGCTCAAGTAAAATAGGCACATCAAGATAATACTTATTACCCTCAAGCTCCCCCAAATAACTATTAAATTCATCATACAAAATTGTGTTTGCCAAAATATGACCGATTGAGATGTCAACGATACTGTTAAACAATTTTTCATTCGTTGAATAGGCGTGTTTTACAAATTTACTAAATATATATTTATTTGATTTCGAAACCTGATAAAATGGTAAAACACTATCTTCATGACTGGCAAAAATTATTTCTAAATCATGATCACGCAAAAAACTTATTAACGTCCCTTCAGCCTCAGATGCATTCATTGTAACATCATACTGTTTATTTGAGTATTCAACAAAATGGTGGATAACATTGTTAATTTTACGAGTCTGTTCGTTGCTTACATCCATAAAATCGTCTTCAACGATTCGTTCCTTAACTGCTTCAAAGCGATCTGGTTTTTTCTCTATATAACCTCGTTCCCTGGCCCTATTTAAAATCGTGATTGTTGGATGATATGGTAGAGATATACCATAAAGATTTTCAAAATCTTTTCGAATTTGGTTTACATCTATATGTGTATATCCAATCTTGTTAATTAGGTGCACAATAAACGGGACATAATTTTCAATATAATCCTTTTTATCTTTATCCCAGTTTACCTTTAAGATTGCTAGACTAGTAATAGTATTAATTGACGACATGGCAAATTTTCCTCCTACCAATGTTAATTTACGATTAAAAAAATGCCTAACCCTTAATTAGTCATACGAAATTCCGCAGAATAACACGGAAATTAGTCTCAATAAAGCCCCTGCTTATTTTCGTATGCATAAAACGCCACCTTTTCGTATCCATAAATCTCAATAGATAGTGCCCTCATTCCATTTGTGATCAACGACAACTAAAATTCCCGTCCAACGACATTTATTTTTCCCGGTTCACTTCTTCATATTTTCCTTCGCTTTTTCCAGCCGATAACTCGGTAAATTCAGCTCAAGTATCACACTGTGATGG
>Ga0209918_1001064_pt1 | contig 15795 bp, 16 predicted proteins | sample SalPonD_shore_MG_FD_185712 | JGI IMG/M metagenome (GOLD analysis project Ga0209918, IMG submission 185712) | Salt pond soil microbial communities from South San Francisco under conditions of wetland restoration - Salt Pond MetaG... | ecosystem: Environmental > Aquatic > Marine > Intertidal zone...
GAAAAGTCAAAGAAGAAACCAAGTATATCATGCTGGTTGGAGAGGGCGCCCTGGAATTTGCCCTGGATAACGGTTTTAAAAAGGAAGACCTATTGACGCCAAAAGCCCGAAAAGAATGGGAAGAGTGGAAAAAGGAGAATAATTATCATCCCAAAGAGCCTCCAGCAGGTAACGATAATCATGACACCATCGGAATGATTGCTATTGATGGGCAAGGAAATTTGTCGGGCGCTTGCACGACCAGTGGATTAAAGTATAAGCCGCACGGCCGCGTAGCTGATTCAGCTATTATCGGGGCCGGTATGTTTGTTGACGGCAAAGTTGGTGCAGCCGCTGCAACCGGTGTCGGGGAAGAAGTAATCCGCACAGCAGGCAGTCACGCGGTGGTAGAAAATATGCGGCACGGCGATCCTCCAAAGATAGCCTGTAAAAAAGTAGTCGAGCGGATAGCCAGTCTTGATTACAACAAACGGTCAAAAAAGAATATACAGGAGGGGTTTATTGCGCTCAATAAGGATGGTGAATTTGGGGCTTATGGTTTAAGAGACGGCTTTGAATTTGCCCTCCATGATGACAATCAAAATAAATTAATTAAGGCTGATCACTTGTTATGATTTTAACGTGTTTACCGGTTAAAAACCCCTGCCCATGTCATGCTGGACTTGATTCAGCATCTAACAGGGGTAAAATCCTTTAGATGAAGACATCATTTCAACAACGCTACTGCTCGAACGAGATTCCGCATCGTTGTGCGGAATGACACAAAGGCTATTTGCAGGGTATCAGCTGGTAAATCTAACCGGTAAACGCCTTATGATTTGATATTTATCATACCAGGCAAGTAATTATAAAGCAGGTTGAGTTTTGCCGGCGACAGCCCTATCTTTGGAATCTCTTAAACGAGATACCGAATCGGGACGTGGCGCAGTCCGGTAGCGCACACGACTGGGGGTCGTGGGGTCGCAGGTTCAAATCCTGTCGTCCCGACTATTGAAAGCCTTCTGATAGCCTTAACGGGCTGTCAGGAGGCTTTTTTAGTTTTTATAAAGAGGTTAAAGGCGATAATATATGTGAGTCAAACTTCTGCTAAGTTCAATAGAATTAGGTCGCCACGGAGACCTCCTCGGGAGGTTGGGAGCTTTCGTTGATAGTCTCGGAGATCTCGTTGGAAGGTTGGGATTCCTCCTTGGGAGGTTCGGAAGAAACGTTGATAGACTCAGAGGTTCCATTGGGAGTCACGGAAGACTCGGAGGAAGTTTTTGCGATCTCTCTGTTAAATAAGCTTTCATCATAGAAAGACTGGCTAACTTCATTGGTTGATGATTAGAGCTTAAAGATAGCCTTGGTATCTCCATTCACTGTTCCGGGAGGCTCATTGGCAGAGTGAATAAACACGTGGCTTTTTTATCGCTCATCGTTGTTTCTGTGATTATCTGATAGATAGCCGGAGTGACATCATCTGTCAGTGATGTGTTTTATCATTGCTTCAATACATCATCAAAATGAAACGAAATATGCAATATTTAGGAACGAAAGAATTAGATAAGATGTCCGCTCGCAATTTGCCGATAAAAACCGGAGATGGGATGGGTCCGGATACCGCTTATATTCTCCGGGATGTAACGCAATTTGAAGCGCCCAGCCTGGAACATCTGATCATTGACTTGACTCTCAAAGCTTCGGGCTATCTTTTCTGGGTTTTGGATCTGCAAACATTCACAATAGAGAATGATCGTGAAATAGATTATCTAAAGGTAAGTGCAATGAAAAATGACAAAGCCGAAGTGTTTGGCTTCTATTTTGATCTCACTGAGTTGTAGGACGCCTTGCAAAATAATGTAGGGATTATGTAGCATAATGGTTACTGTGTTCTCTTGTTCTAAATCGGCTAACTAAAAGCAGTATCATGACAAGTGCAGTCAGGTGTTTACTTGTGTATTACGTTGCGGGCCACTACAAAGGATTCCGAATCAAAGGCAATGACCAGTATTGCCGTTTTTTTTGGGATGACTCATATCACTTTTACCAATGGGCAAAAAGAGTTATTTGTGTCAGGGATTTTTCGTGAACAGGCTTATGTAGAAATGTTTAATCTGGTTGATCGATATTTATCAAAGCAAAAAAAGCTGGTTTGCTAGCTTCGCTGTTTGATCATAAGGCTACTCGAAGGAGCGGACCTTATAGATTATTTTCCATTCGAATACTTTGTTATTTTTGGGATAAATAAATCGCCGGCTAAAATTTGATATTCCTCTTATGAAAATTCAGACTACCGCCCAGATCGAAGCACTTTCTCTTGATGGCGAACCTCAACAGCTGACTGATCCGGAGGTTATCAGCCTGGAGTTTTCAGCTATTGACACCGGTGGGAGGTTTCGGGATCCCATGTTGGCTTTTACGTTCACCTTGCCTACAGAAGATCGGGAAAACCTGGGAGCCATTCGGGACCACAGCCTGGATCTATCGCTTGGTGATCCGAACAAAGAGGATAACCAGGTAACCTTTAGCTGCAATTGTGAAGTTGCTGAAACAAACAATGCATTTGAGATTAACGGACGCCTGAGTGAGGATGAGATTAGCGAAGATTTGGTTGGTTTTGTTATGAAACGATTTCAATAGGTCAGAAATTCTTCTCTAGTAGTTGGTGACTACGGTATTTCAGATAGCGGTCCTCTACTTTGTGAGTGGGACGCGAGTGCATATTTAAAATAAACTGAAGATGTTTTTTTGCCTCCTTGTACTGGTCAAATTCAATGAGTACCTGGGCGTAAAGCATCCGGTTGGTAGGATTATCGGGAGAGATTTTCATAGCTTTTTTGATGAGTTTGAGCGCTTTATCATCAGAAGGCCAGCTCATAAAAAAGGGAATATTCGGTGAGTAAAAGTGAACCTGGGCCAGAATGCGATAACCGCCCCCTCCCTGGTAAGTGGAATCAAGCCTGATAATATCTTTGCTAATTCGCCGCAATTTTTTGGAAATCCCGTGGGTAGCCGATGCCACAAAACCGTGGATTTTTGCCCATCGCCCCAAAAGCGCGGCGTACCAAAATTTAATGCCAACCGACTGCGGGTATTTTCTCAGCCATTTCTCACCCAAATCTGCGCCTTTGTCGTAGATTTCTTTTTGTCTTTCCTCGGGCATATTTACATACATTCCCTTGAAGTAGTATGATCTGAGTAGATATATGGCCGATTCCTCGGGATGTTTGTGTTCGTTCAATGATTTGTTAAAGGCTTTGATGGCCTTGTTGATATTCGTGGGATCCGCTTTGAAAGTATCGGCATGGGCCGCCCTCTTCCTATAAAATTCCTTCCCTTGCATGAACGAATTTTGAGCTTTTAAAGTCGAAAAGGGGGATAACAGTAGAATTCCGCTAAAAAGCAGGGTTGAGATTCCATAGGTAAAATTAGAAGCAAATTCGCTCAAGTTGACCGTCGAATAAGACATAGTTATGATTATCTCACTCAATTTTTGTACTGCTGGTTTATCTTATTATTGCACATTCTTATCCCGAATGCAATCACAAAATGAGAGGCGATTAAGATTCACCCCATTTCGAGGAACAATTGTTGGTCTTGCCAGTATTAACAATAAAAGATGAAATGACGGTAAGATGAGAAAATTTATAGGCTCGATATTATTCTTTGTTGGATTAGCTGCCCTCATCTACACGGGTATAAATTATATTAATCATACCGAGAGTTTTGGATTTCTGGGTATGGATGTGATGGTCAGTAAAGGTAAGATAACTCCGATAATTGTTTCCGGGGTTGTTATGTTGGTCGGCTTGGGGATAAAACCGAAGTCTTAACTTTATCCACAAACTGTCATGTATATTATAGATCATAAAAAGCAAGTAGCCCTCATTAGCGAGATGAAACAACTTCGTCAAAATGCCAAGAGGTACGAAGTGTATTATCATCATCCCTATACCAACCAAATGTGGAAAGGATTTTTTCCAAAAGCCGAGGGAGACGATTTAGGCCCCAAATTATTACGTCACGAACCGATGCCGAATCTCGAAGACTGTCTGCATATTTGTCTGCAGGAAAACGCCCCCGAGAATGCTATAGGATTAGGGATTGAGTGGTCGGCTAAACCAGAGCTGTGGCCCTCGATCATCCAGGCATTGGAAAAAGAATATGCTCATTATAACCGTACCCAGCTTAAGCTATTTCTCAAGCATCTGGATATGGACGAGACGAAAGAAAAAGTGATTTCCGAGTCAGAGCATGGCGCTTCCGAAGAATATATTTCAGAGGAAAAGGTCAACAACCTGATTTGGCGTACCAAGAAGATCCGCATGAAGCGTTTTTTTGTTTTAGGATAAGATCATTACAGGATTTTTAGTGAGTAAATTATTGGTTGCCTGGTTGATTAACCGCAGAGTAGCGCGAAGGATATCGCAGAGGGCACAGAGAAAACCTCCGCGCAACTCTGTGCCAGCCTCTAATTCCTCCGTGGTTAACACTAAAAAGTGTTTATGACTCTTTTGATCCCGTCTTTGAGATGTGCTACATTAAAATTGATGAGCAGTCCTAATTCAAAATTTCCCAGCTTTAAATAAGTAAGTGTTTGAGCCAGGTGGATATCATTTAATTTATCTAAAGATTTCAATTCTAAAACCAGCTTATTCTCAACCAGTAAATCGATCCGGTATCCACATTCCAGTTTAACATCCTCAAATACTAAAGGCATCGGTTTCTCCTTCTCCATGTTGAAGCCCTCCTTCTCCAAACTATAGAATAAGCATTCTTTGTATGCTGATTCTAATAAACCCGGTCCTAATTGGGTATGTACATGCATTGCTATATTAATAACCTTGTATGTAAGCTCTCTTGAGACCATATTTTTGTAGATATTACTTTATAGTAAGACCGGTAAGCGTATCGAATCCTTACGAATTATTTTGACAGAACCGCTAGAGTAGCGCGAAGGATATCGCAGAGAGCACAGAAAAAAACTCCGCGCAACTCTGTGCCAACCTCTGATTTCTCTCTGTGGTTAAAAATTAAACGTTTCATGAGCTTTGTTGGCGGAATATTGGCAAAATCATAATTAGCAAAATATTAGGATAAGTGTGTCAATTCTGCACTCTTGTCCCAAAGCTTTTTCGTGAGTTCGTCATCAAATGCAATGGCCGAGGGCGCTGTTACTTTCTTATTCTTAAAATACTTGCCGCTTTTATCCTCGATATCATCAGCCGTTGCCAGGTAGATCGTTGTTTCAGCGCCCTTTTTAGGCGATCGCATAAACGGTTTTCCCACGGTATAAGCAACTTTCATGAACCAACCAGCCTCTTCGGCAAGTTGAGTGCCAACCACACCAGGGTGCAGGCTGTAAGTAGTAATGGAAGTTTCTTCACAGCGTTTGGCCAGCTCATGGGTAAACATAATATTGCAGAGCTTTGATATGCCATAGGCTTTCATAGACGTATAGCTTGCCTCTAGCTGTAGATTATCGATATCAAAAATTTCGGCGCCAAGTTGGTGGGCCTCTGAAGAAACATTAATGACCCGGGCCTCCGGGGATTGCTCCAGGTAATCCCATAGCAGGTTGGTTAACAGAAAGGGAGCCAAATGATTTACAGCTATAGTCTTTTCTATGCCCTCAATCGTTTTTTCACGTTTTCCGGCAATAAGTCCTGCATTATTGACGAGCAGATCTACATTATCAAATTTCTCTTTAATCTGACGGGCGACTCTTCGCACATCATGCTGCAGGGCAAGGTCGGCCAGCATCACCTCGATGCCGGAATGTCCGGTATCACTCATGAGCTCTTGCCGGGCCTGTTTAGCGCGTTGTTCACTGCGGCAAACCATCACGACGTATGCCCCTCGCTTGGCAAAATCACGGGCTGTTTCTTTGCCTATGCCAGAGTTTGCCCCGGTCACAATACAGAGTTTGTTTGCTAGATCCATAAATAAGATATTATGGGGTTTGAATACTGCGTTCGGATTGTTACCTATAAGAAGTTAAATTATAACGCTCTAAAAAGTTTCACGAAACATTTTTACGAATGATTCAAGATTATTTGAATTCGGTTGAAAAGTTCATTGTCGTAGGCGATCGTGTTCTTATCAAACCGCGAGATATGGAGATGCAAACTAAAAGCGGCCTTGTTTTGCCGGCTACGGTAAAAGAAAAGGCAGATATCCACAGTGGGTATGTGATTAAGACGGGGCCGGGATATCCAATTCCTTCCAACGAAATTGATGAGGATTGGAAAGATACCAGCGAGACAAAATATATTGGTATGCAAGCTCAGGAAGGAGATTTGGCAATCTTTCTTAAAAATCAGGCTCATGAAATTGAATTTGAAAATGAAAGATACCTGATTTGTCCCCACAGTGCTATTCTGCTGTTGATTCGTGATGATATGGCTCTATGAGTCTGTCGGGCTTAGCTAAAGCTACTGCAAAACCGGCTAACTTCAACTGTGTCCATCGGCATATGAAGCATAGTTGTTAAATTCCTCCATTCTATTCACCTTATTAATTGATGTTATTCCCATTAATAAATCCTTATAGATTATGGACCGACGTCAATTTTTACTGCAAGCTTCATTGCTGGCCGCGGGGACAGCTTTTCCTTTTCGAAAACTTATAGCTAAAGCGGATGGCAATTTTACAGCGCTGCGACGCAATGTAGGGTATTTTACCGAAAAGGGGGGGGCCATCGGATGGCTTGCCGCCAAAGACGCAATGGTCGTTGTCGATGCTCAGTATCCTGATACGGCTCCTCATTGCCTGAAAGGGTTAAAAGAGCGGAGTGATCATGCTTTGGATTTGTTGATTAACACGCATCACCACCGGGATCACACCGCCGGGAACATCGTTTTTAAGGATGCCGGGCATATGGTTGCTCAGGAGAATGTACCTAAGCTAATGCGCATGGCAGCCGAAAAGGGTGAGAATAAATATGAGTTGGCATTTCCCAAGACCACTTTTGCCGATACCTGGCAGATGGATGTGGGAGACGAAACCATTCACACCAAATACTATGGCCCCGCACATACCAGTGGAGATGCTGTTATTTACTTTGAACAGGCTAATATAGTCCATATCGGTGATTTGGTGTTTAACCGGATGAATCCTTTTACCGATCAGCCGGCCGGAGGCTCAATCACGAATTGGATTAAAAGCTTGGCAAAAATAGAGGAGGAGTATCCCTCAGATGCGATCTATATTTTTGGTCATGGTAAAGCCGAATACGGAGTGAGCGGTGACAAGAAAGATGTTGCCGTTATGCGTAAGTATTTTTCCGCCATGATGGATTATGTGGAAACAGCGGTAGAGCAGGGAAAATCCAGGAAACAGATAATGGATAAAAAGAAATTAGACGGTTTTGAAAACTTTATGTATGCTGATTTTTGGACGCTCCCCCAGAACCTGGAAATTGCTTATTCCGAAGTCACAAATTCTTAAATGATGGTTGATAGCTCATCTCCTAGAACGGAAGCATCAGATAAGAAAGAAGCTCGGCGATGCATTTATTGCGGAGCCAAAGCCCCGCTCGTGTGGGTGCACGGGCATGGGCAATGTGCCAACTGTGGCATTAATGTGGAAGAATGCTGCCGCGGGGAGATCTGCAATACGGATTAGGCTTATCTAGGAGCCCGTCGGGGTTTGCTAAATCTACTGCAAATACCTACAGCGGTCGGAATGGTTATATTTTGTCCCGAAGGCTTTTGAGAAAATATGACCACTATTCGCCTCAAAAGACCCCAGAATCTGACTCAAATTGACAATCTTTCATTATGATTTTCTAAGTCCGACAGACTCCCAGTAACACCGATTCTCAAGAGTAATCAACCGGTATTTTATTCATCAGTTTTCCCACAAAACCTGAAATGAGCTTGCCCAGAATAAAATTGGTGCCCGAGGAACACCTCCCGTCCCGCACGGAAACAACGCGCGGGCCACCCTCCTCAAGGAGGGACTTTTTTGGGGTTCGTTTTTTGTCCACACAAAAAGGAACAGAACAACAGCATATACGCTTAATCAAGCACTATCACTAAACAAGAGAAATCAACTCGTATTCCTATTCTTTGGTTTTAATAAAAATCGTGCAACAGATCCCGGATCGGGGTCCGGGATGACACGGTAGGGGAGTTTTAATCCTACCCATCATGATAATTCACAGTTCCCATCGCATACTCTTTTGCAGCAACCTTCCCCGCAGCGCTTAGCCTTACATTTCTGATCGGTACCTCATTCGCCAGTCAACGGGATTCGGCAAATGCCAACTCTTCGATAGAAAAAATGCGGTCGCATAGCGCCAGCTCATCCTGGTCATTGGAGGCGATGATTAATAATTTATCGGCTTCTTTGAATGATTCGGCCACCTCCGTAACAAGATGAATTCCTGCTTCATCAAGGTTAGAACCGGGTTCATCGAGCATGAGTATATCGGGCCGGTGGAACAATGCCGAGGCCAGCCTAAGCCGCTGCTGTTGCCCGGTCGAAAGCTTGCCATATGCCTGGTCGGCCACTTCGGCTAGTTCGACTCTTTGAATCCAATAATCAATTTCATCGTCTGATATGTATTCGTGACGTACATTAGCCAAAAAAAGCAGGTTTTCCCGGCAGCTGAGTTCGTCATAGAGGTTGATGTAAGGCGCGGCATAGCCCAATTTTTTTTTAAAAGTCGCCTTCTCCATTGGGGCACCATCCCGCCACCATTCCAAATGCCCCTTATTGGGACGCAAGAGATAAGCAAGGCATTTTAGAAAAGTGGATTTTCCTGAGCCATTGGGACCGGCAATCCCCAGCGATTGTTCTTCGTGATCAAAGGAAACCTCCGAGAAGATGGTTTTAGTACCGAACGATTTTTCGAGTTGGATAACTTGTAACGAAATCATAGCCAAAGGTAAGAAGTGATTACGACATCCTAAATCAAAAAGTGAGGAATATGGGTAATAAAATGTGCCAAAACAGGTTGGCAAGTTCAAAGAGATAGTTAGGATGCATTATAGTCAAACTATTAACTATCTTATTGAATAATAAAGTTTAAATCTGGTAAGATTTTGTTTGGAAAAGTAATATTTCAAAAGATTCGCAGGTTTTAACATATTGATGTATTCTAAGGTTGTATTGCCCGTCCATAGACAATATATTTCTCAAAATTATTATGAATAGAACTGTTCAGCAAATAACGCAAAAGCTTAGTGATCTCCTGCCGGAAAATGAGCAATATTATCGGCCGGATGAACTTCGTTCATGGGGATTCCCGACTTTTGTTGTGCGCCGTATCAGGATTGAGTTGCAGCGGAACCTGGAAGAGTCGTTGATCATCCCCAAGACCGACTGGGCCAATATTCAATCGGAGGCTGTTCAGAACGCCTGGCAAAAGTTTGTGGATGCAATTCGTGCCGAAGGCCGGTTGCCTGCCAGTTATGCTAAAGCGGTTATTGAGACGGCAGTAGCTGACGTGCTGGATATGCTGGTACAGCCGCGAAAAAATATTCCGGAAGTAGTTTTTGGAGCAGACGATAAACTTACCTATCAACAGGTGGTTAACCGCAGCCAATCGATCGTAGTTTATCCGCATTTTTCCAGCCTGCTGACGCGCTATATGCAGAAAAAGAATCTTGACACGCTGTCAAGACAGCAATGTGCTAACATTATTACCGAAGCAGATAAAAAGATCACAGCACGGTATTCTCCGCTTAATTGGGCACAAATGTTGGAGCCCCTTTTTAAGTTGATGGACAGCAATATCGATACCAATCTGCTGCGCCTGTTTTTTGAGGACAAAAATATGCCTCGTGTTGCACGCCAATTCGATTTGATGGATAATTCGATAACCCGTGCTGAGCTGATCGAAGTCCTTTCTTCTCCCGATCTTTTGAATTTTGAGGGATATGAAGATGACCAGGCCAATTTGTTTGATGTAAAACCCCAAAAAAGTTCCTATAGAAATAAGCCGAAAGAGCCAAGTATAGAGTCTGAATCGGTGGAATTACCAGAAGAAGAGGACGAGGAACCAAACTGGGAAGAAGATAGCGATGAGCTTCAGAATCTGTTTGAGGAGGATAGGTATGAGCGTGAAGATCGTTCGATAAATGTTGGTTTAGCGGAGTCGGATACCGGGGAAGTTGAGTCCGAAGTTGGAGAAGCAGAAGGGGAGGAAGCAGAGGATTCGCTTAATGCCGTATTTTCCCAACAAGAAGAACAGCTTGAAGAGATGGAGGAACAGAAAGAGCCGGAACCGATAGAGCAAGGAATGTGGGATGAGAAAAATGATGAGGAAATTGAACTTGAAGAGATGGAAGCGGATGAAAACCCCTCGACCGGGCAAGAAGAATCACAGGAACAGCTAGACGAATCGCCCGTGGAAACGGAAAGTAGCGAAGAAGTTCGGGAAGAAGATGATGTAGATGAGGGCAAAGAAACACCAATGTGGATGCGCTATATGAGCGATGAGCAGGCGGAGGAATACAAGCGCGAACAGCAGGAGGAAACAGAGGATGAATCAGAAACTACTGGTGATGAAAATGTTGATGAAGACGGATTTATTGATGAGCCTATCATCGATCTGACCCAGGACGAGGTCTCTGATAAAGAGATTGAGACTTTGAAAAATCAGCTTGCGGATGATCGGGAGCTGTTTGTGGAGGAAATCTTTAACGGTTCCGAACGGGCATACGATGAGGCCGTAGAAGAAATCGCAGCATATGACAGTTGGCGCGATGTTAGTAAATACATCGACAAGGAAATTTTTAAGCGTAACCTGGTAAACATGTATTCAGAGCCGGCAGTGGATTTTACTGATCGGCTGCAAGGTTATTTTTTAGACAAACAGAATCGAAATAGATAAGGTATTAGATGGCTTCCGATAAAAAGATTGATCGATTAAAACAAAAACGTAAGGATTCTCAAAAGGGTGGGGGCAAAAAGCGTATTAAGAAGCAGCATGATAAAGGCAAGCTTACGGCCCGGGAGCGAATTGAGCTTCTGCTTGATAAAAATTCTTTTGAAGAGTTAGACCCTTTTGTAACTCACCGGAGTGATAAATTTGGACTGGATGACAGAAAGATTGCCGGGGATGGCGTTGTAACCGGCTTTGGGAAAATTCACGGCCGCCCCGTGTATGTTTTTAGTCAGGATTTTACCGTTTTCGGCGGATCGCTTTCCGAGACCCATGCCGAGAAGATTTGCAAGATTATGGATCTGGCATTGAAGAATGGCATCCCGTTGATTGGGTTGAATGATTCGGGTGGGGCACGGATACAGGAAGGTGTTTCTTCATTGGGCGGCTATGCTGAAGTATTCTGGCGAAATAGTATGGCTTCGGGTGTTATCCCGCAATTTTCAGCTATCATGGGACCTTGCGCCGGCGGCGCGGTCTATAGCCCGGCCCTGACCGATTTTGTTTTTATGGTTAAGAATACGAGTTATATGTTTGTGACGGGCCCCAATGTGGTTAAAACAGTAACGCACGAAGAGGTGACCTCGGAAGAGCTCGGGGGTGCCAGTGCACATAGTACGAAATCGGGAGTAGCCCATTTTTCGGAAGAAAATGATGCCATTTGCCTACGCAGAATGCGGGAACTGCTGACCTACGTTCCGCAAAATTGTGAGGAGAAACCGCCGCGGGTAGAAGCCAAAGGTCCGGATCCTGCCAAAGCCGAAAAACTGGATGATATTGTCCCGGATAGCCCGAATAAGCCTTATGATATCAAAGATGTAATTGAGGGAATTGTTGATAAAGATTCGTTCCTGGAAGTGCACGAACACTATGCCAACAATATCGTGGTTGGATTTGCCCGGATAGATGGCCGAAGTGTTGGCGTGGTAGCCAATCAGCCGCTTTCGCTGGCTGGCGTGCTTGATATAGATGCCTCGCTGAAGGGCGCACGGTTCGTTCGTTTTTGTGATGCTTTTAACATCCCCCTGCTAACGTTCGAAGATGTGCCTGGTTTCTTGCCCGGCACCGACCAGGAATGGGGTGGGATTATTAAGCACGGCGCGAAACTGCTGTATGCTTTTTGCGAGGCAACCGTCCCTAAAATGACGGTTATTACCCGTAAAGCTTATGGCGGAGCTTATGATGTGATGAATTCCAAGCACATCCGTGCAGATTATAATGTGGCTTGGCCTACTGCTGAGATTGCCGTTATGGGGCCGAAGGGGGCAGTAGAAATTATTTTTAGAAAAGAAATACAGGCGGCAGAAGATCCGGAAGCAAAACAACAAGAGCTTATCGATTACTACAAGGAAGAGTTTGCCCATCCTTATAAAGCGGCTGAACGAGGTTTCATTGATAATGTGGTATTACCAAATGAAACCAGGGAGAAGCTGATTCGTGCGCTGGAGCTTAGCGAAAATAAAGTAGATCAGGTGCCCCAGAAAAAGCACGATAATCTACCGCTCTAGAATTAGGAATTAAAAATTAAAAATGGAAAATTATACCACTATCTCATCCTGAAATTGTTTCAGGGTTTGTCTCTCTGCCTATGAGGATGCAGCTACCCAAATCTGGGCCTCAACATTTGGGAGAGCCTTAATTCTTACCGTCAGCAGCTGGCAAATTCAAAGCCGTTGGAACAATACTGCAACGGATCCCGGATCGGGGTCTGGGATGACATAGGGAGGTACTATCGCGATTCTATTTATTGTCTTCTTGAACTTGTTTCAAGATCTGGTAGTATAAGAAGGTAAATAACCTTAATTTTTTATTTTCAATTGCTCGATTATAATGGATCTTTTCAATGAAGAAGCCGACGGAGGTTTGAATCAGAAGAATAAAGCTGATTTTGTGAACCCGCATGAACCACTGGCTACGAGGATGCGTCCCCGTTCGCTGGAAGAGTTTGTGGGGCAGGATCATATCGTCGGAGAAGGCAAGATGCTTCGCCGGATGATTGAATCCGGGGTTATTGGATCGCTTATCTTTTACGGACCGCCGAGTTCTGGCAAGACCACGCTCGCACATGTGATCTCGCGTGAGATCAATGCCGAGTTTACGATTCTTAATGCCGTGCTGGATGGCATCAAGGATTTGCGAGAGGTGGTTGAAAAAGCGGAGAAAATCCAACAGATGAACGGGCGCAGAACTATCTTGTTTGTGGATGAAATTCATCGCTGGAATAAGGCCCAGCAGGATGCATTGCTTCCCCACCTGGAATCGGGAGTGATTACGCTGATTGGAGCTACTACCGAAAATCCGTTCTATTCGCTGGTCAGTCCGCTTCTTTCTCGTTGTCAGCTTTTCGAGCTGTATGATTTGACGTTTGACCACGTACTCACGATGATCGATCGTTCGCTGGAAGATGAGGAGCGCGGTTTGGGAAAAAAGAACGTAGAAGTAACCGACGAGGCCAAGCATCATTTGGCCGAATTTGCCGGCGGCGATATCCGCAACGCTTTGAATGCCTTGGAAGTAGCGGTGCTTTCCAGTGAGCCGGATGAAGACGGCGTGATTCATATTGACCTTGATGTCGCCAAAGAATGCATCCAAAAGCGCAGCGTCCGCTACGATGGAAGCGGGGATGAGCACTACCATTATGCCTCCGCTTTTATTAAATCGATGCGGGGCTCCGACCCGGATGCCGCCCTGTATTGGATGGTGGCTATGCTGGAGGGCGGCGACGATCCCAATTTCCTGTTTCGACGTTTGCTTATCCTGGCCTCCGAGGATGTGGGGATGGCCGATCCTCATGCCCTTTCCGTGGTAAATGCTGCTCACGAAGCTTTTACCAAGTGTGGGATGCCGGAAGGGTTTTATTTTCTGGCGCATGCTTGCATCTATTTGTCGCTGGCTCCCAAAAGTAATAGTACAGGGGCAATATTTTCTGTTCGAAGCGAAATTCAAAAAAATGGGATCGGACCAGTTCCTCCCCACCTGCGCGATAAGACGGCCAATTCCAAGCAGTCGCGCTACCTTGGCATAGAAAATGCCTCCGACGATTATCATTATCCTCATTCGTATGATCATCACTGGATACCGCAGGATTATTTGCCCGAGGATGTAAAAGATCAACAATGGTACCAACCGGGCAATATTGGTCGTGAAGGCAAGCTCTGGGAGCGCTTGGAAGCGATTAAAGAAGCCTACAAGAAAGCCGGAAAATAGAAATAGATTTCATCCCTCATCCGCATTCTGGTCTTAAAGGCGGATGAATGGAAAGGATGAAATGGGTTAATAACGGCTGGCCCCGCTTCATCCACCGGATGACAAACCCAGTCATCAGATGAGGAGAAAGGAATTTTGATATAGGGCAAAAACTAAAACTGTAATACAACTTGCTCTTATTTCTGCATGAGTTTATTATGGAAATAAAAAATTCATCATGAGATTTGAAGCTAATAATTGGTATCACGTTTATAATCAAGGTAATAATAAGCAGCCTATCTTTTATGAAAAGGAAAATTTTCTATTTTTTCTTTCTAAAATACAAGGCCTGTCCAAGCAGGATTTTAACATTATTGCCTACTGCCTGATGCCTAACCATTTTCATTTTTTAATATACACCAATTTTAATAGTAGTGAGGAAGTAGATAAAAGTGGAGAATACAGCAGAAAATTGGGATCTATATTGAGTTCGTATGCAAAAGCCATGAACAAAAGGTATGGACGTTCAGGCTCATTGTTTCGTTCAAAAACCAAGTCTAAAGATTTGTCCTTAAATAGTCAATCATCAGAACGGTATGTACGTACTTGTTTTCATTATATTCATCAAAATCCATTAAAAGCCGGAATAGCAAAAACGTTAAGTCAATGGCCATTTTCTTCATATCGGGATTATGCAGGAGTTCGTAATGGAACACTACCAAATGTTAAAAAAGGTTATAAAATGATTGGATTTAAAGACTGTAAGCATTTTATAGAACAATCTCGGAGAACTCTGGACCCACAGTTGTTAGAAGATATTTTTTAAAATAATTGTCTCACTTATCATCCGCATTCTGGTCTTGAAGGCGGATGAATGGAAAGGATGAAATGGGTTAATAACGGCTGGCCCCGCTTCATCCACCGGATGACAAACCCATTCATCAGATGAGGTCTGGTTAATAGGAACGATATTTCTTAGGCTTGCTTTTAGTTGATTAATCGTAGGTGGTGAATCAATTAAAACAATTACATCATAGGATTCCTTAAGGCATAACTTAATATGATAGATTTACGGATTATCAGCGGTACCGACCGCCCCAACGCTAATGCTTACCGTATCTCGTGCTATTTGCGGGATCGATATGAGCAGCGAGGCATAAATGCCGAGATCATCGATCTAAAGGATTTCCCACTGGATAAAGTGGTGGGGGGTAAGTACGGACAGGATCTGCCCGAAGTTGATAATTTTATTGCACAGGTGATTGAAACGGATGGATTGGTTATTGTTTGCCCGGAATACAATGGAGGATATCCCGGCATATTGAAATTGTTTATTGATTATTTCCCCTTTCCTGTTAGCCTGAATAAAAAACCCATAGCGTTGGTGGGAGAAGCCACCGGGGCTTTTGGAGCGATGCGGGCAGTGGAGCAACTGCAGCAGGTGGTAGGGTACCGCAATGCTCATATTTTCCCGGAGCGTGTGTTCATCTCGCGAGTACATGAAAATTTTGATATCGAAGAGGGAATAAAGAATGATTTTCAACAGCAACTGTTAAATTCCCAGATTGAGAATTTTCCCAAGTTTGTCCGCGATCTCAAAGAGGGAACAGTAACATCGGAGAAATTAGAATAGCTATTGTATTGGGACTCAACCCCCAAAACCAGCATCTAGCCACTAGCTCATCTTAAGCATATATCCCACACCATGTAGAGTTACAAGATATTTTGGATCTTCG
>Ga0209918_1001068_pt1 | contig 15713 bp, 13 predicted proteins | sample SalPonD_shore_MG_FD_185712 | JGI IMG/M metagenome (GOLD analysis project Ga0209918, IMG submission 185712) | Salt pond soil microbial communities from South San Francisco under conditions of wetland restoration - Salt Pond MetaG... | ecosystem: Environmental > Aquatic > Marine > Intertidal zone...
CTTCAGCGCCCGGCGCCGCCACCTCGACGCCCTCCAGCGGGCCGCGGCCCATCTCGATGCCGCGGGGGCACAGCTGCGGCCCGAGGTCCGGGGCGAACTCCTCGCCGAGGAGTTGCGTCAGGCCCAGCGCGCCCTGGGCGAGATCACGGGGCAATTCACCAGCGACGAGCTGCTCGGGCGGATCTTCGCCGGCTTTTGTATCGGAAAATAATTCCGCTTCCCGAGGCTTCCGCTAGATTCCGAGTAATCCGAGATATAGCTTTATACATCAGCAAGTTATATTCCCATATCGTCTATTGCCTTCCGGTGAAAGCCCTGTTAATGTGCCCCCATAGGTGCCCCATTTTCTAGGGGTTAAAATATCCATGGGGCACGCCGTGCCCCATGGCCTACGGAGATTGGGGGCGCCTGCGGGATTTTCCAGATTGCAAAGGGGCGCTTCATGGCACTCACAGATACCAAGCTGCAACGACTGTCACCGAAGGAGCGGCCTTACCAGGCTGCCGACGGCGGCGGGCTGTATATCGAGGTTCACCCCACAGGCAAAAAGGTCTGGCGGCTGCAATACCGCATGGGCGGGCGGGGCAGCAAGAAGGAGAAGGTAACGCTGGGCGAGTACCCCGCGTTCACGCTCGCTCAGGCCCGCCAGTGGCGCGAGGAATGCCGGGCGATGCTGGTGCATGGACGCTCCCCCGCCGCCGCCAAGCAGGCCCACAAGGCAGCGGAAGCGGCGAAGGAAAGCGACTCCGTGCGGGCCTTCGCGGATATGTGGTTCGCCGACGTGGTGAGCAAGACCAACAGCCAGCCGCGCAACATCCGGCGCGTGCTGGACAAGGACGTAATCCCCGCCATCGGCGACAAGCGCGTGTCCGAAGTCGCCATTGAGGACGTTCTGAAAATCACGGACGCGATCAAGGCGCGCGGAGCCGATCAAATGGCGCTGCAAACGCGCAACGTGATGAAGCGCCTGTTCGCCTATGCCATCGCGCGCGGCAAGACGCAGTTCAATCCGGCGGCGGCGGTGGAGGCGCGCTTCATCGCTACGGCCCGCAGCCGAGATGTAGCCCTGACGCCGGAGGAAATCGGCAAGCTGCTGCGCGGAATCTACCAGTCCTCCATCAAGCGGCAGCACAAGCTAGCGCTGCACCTGCTGATTTTGTGCATGGTGCGCAAGTCCGAACTGCTCGAAGCCCGCTGGGAAGAAGTCGGCTTCGACAAGGCGGAGTGGAGCATACCCGCCGAGCGCATGAAGAAAGACAAACCGCATCTGGTGCCTCTTTCAAAGCAGGCGCTCGCAATGTTCGAGGAACTGCAAGGACTCGCTAGCGGTTCGGAATGGGTGCTGCCCAGCCGCAACACGCTCAAGGAACCCATCTCGCATAGCACTCTCAATCAGGCCATCCGCTCTCTGGACTTTGGCATCCGCGACTTCGTGATTCATGACTTCCGCCGCACGGCCTCAACGCAGTTGCATGAGGCTGGATTCAATTCCGACTGGGTGGAAAAAGCACTCGCTCACGAGCAGAAAGGTGTGCGTGGTGTTTACAACCGGGCGGAATACCTGGCGCAGCGCCGTGAAATGCTGCAATGGTGGGCGGACTTCGTAGATGCGCAGATTGAGGAAGGCCGCAAAGTCGTCATAGGCCGCTTCGGCAAGGCGTATCAGACCGCATAAGAATGGGGAGCTCCTTTGGGGCGGACGGGAAGCGGGGCGCGAGCATGGGGAGCGGAAGCCGCGCAGCGGCTGAAGCCCCACGCGTAGCGACACGCTGGGCGGGCGGGGGATCAACAACAAGCGGAGGCAATTTATACATAATGCAAATTATGCGGGCGCGAGCCGGACAGCGCGTTTTTTGCGCTGCGCATAATTCCTAGCATTATGTTGAATTGCCGACCACCGAACCTGGCTGGGCAGGCGGCACCGGACGGCGAACGAAGCCGCAGGCACACGCGGGCGGGAAAGCACCGCGCAAGCGGCAACGAAGGGAGCCCAAGCCCAACGAAGCCACCGAGCCGGTTGCGAAGCATCCGGCGGCGTTCGGGTCCGGCACGGCGCAGCCCGCCCGGAGCCGCAAGCCCTTGGCCCCGTCTTTTGGGGCGAAGGGCGCCGTGGCGGAGAGCGGGCGGAAACGGAGGGAGCGGAGCCAAACGAAGGCACCGAGGGCATTGCGCAGGTGGCGAAGGCCGTTTTATGGCCGTAGCCGCCGGAGCATTGCCCGGTGTGTCAGGTTACCACCGCCGTAGCCCGGCGCGACGCTTGCCACTTAGCAAGCAAGCGGCGTGACGGGCGGTCCGGCTCAAGTCACCTGCTTGCCGTCCTTACGCATTTAGCCCGCCTTGTCATCCTTCGCGCGTGAAGCGGAAACCGCCTTCACCAGCCTCGCCGCCTTGGGGTCGTAGACGTAGCTGGTTATCGTCCCGTCCTTGATACGCTCTACGGCTTCGTCAACAACGAACAAGGGGACGAGGAACCATTCCTGCGGCTGCACGGGATTGCCGAAGCGGTCGTTGATGGTGATGTTCAGCCGCGCCGACGCAAACAGCCTGTGAAACAGGTTCTCCATTCGCGTGCGGTTGATGCCCGCCAGCTTGTAGGTGGCAACCACCTCGACCTTGGCCAGAAGGTACGTGGCGTCCTGCTCAGCGTCGGCGATGCGGGTCTCCACCTTGCTGCCGGTCACGCCGATCTTGTGGATCAGGTCGCGGTGCTGCGCGACATAGGGATGATCGGACAGGGAGCGCAGGACATAGATCGTCCCGCTCTCAACGTCGTCCGATTCCAACTCGCCGCCAAACGACATCTGCCCGCTCTCCGGCGAGACCAGCCGCCGCGCTGCGGGGTCGTTGTAGAACGCGCGTTGAAGCGAGCGCAGCAATAGATTGCTCTCGGTGCCGTTGGCGAAGATCAGCCGCAGACGGCGATCCACTTCTCCCGCTGTCGTCTTCAACGGCTCGCCCACCTCGGCGACGTAGAGGGTGATGCCGTCGAGGATGAAGAAGTCCCCGGCTTCAATCGCGCGGCGGCCCGCCTCGATGGGCTGGGCCTGGCGCAGGCCCGTCTTGAGGTCGGCCTGCACGCGCTCAAACAGCGGCTTGAACGTCTCGAAATCCTCGCATGGCTTACGGTCGGCGATCTCTTCGGCGGCGCGTTTGTCGGCACTGGTGCGGACATGGCGCAGGATGGTGATGTCCTCAGCGCCGCCCACGCCCGCCAGTTCGGCGGCCAACTGGTCCACGTCGTAGTCGGGCGAGGGCTCGGCAACTCTAACTGCGCCGGCAAGCAAGCCCTGATGGTCCAGCGGCTCAAGCACGGCACGGCACTCGGAGAATGACCGCAGGCGGTCGAGACGCACGGCATACAGACGCTCGAAGATGTCGCGGTCTTCCCCGTGTTGTGGAGCGCGACCGTGCTTCTCGACAAACCGCTGGATTTCCTCGAACCCGGCGATGACGCGCTCCTCGCGCGGCGGGCGTCCGCCCTTGGCTTCCGGCGCGGCGAACTCGGAAAGTTCCGCCGCCAGTTCGTCGAGGTCGGGTTCACTCATAGCGACCCTCCTTCTTGTAGCGCATGAACGCGGCGGCACCTTCGGCCATGCGTCGCTCCCACGCATCCTGCGAATCGAGCGCGGGCACACGTCCGCGCTCCTTCTTGAACTGGACGGCGCGGACGGCAAGCTCCTTCGCCTCGTCCGGCGTCAGGTTCGCGCGTTTGGCGGAGATTGCCGCCGCGACCTGCTTCAAGCTGTCCTCGCTCATGGTCTTGGCGAGGATGGCGTAGGCTTCGCCGAAAGGGTTGATGCGGTCAATCAGGTCGATGTCCAGTTCGCGCACGTCCATCGCAAAGCGGCGCACGCCGTCGATCAGGGCCGTGTTGGGGGTTGCTTCGTCGGTGTCGTTGCCCGTCGCAAGCTGTTTTGCCTGCTGTGTCAGAGTGAGGGCGGCGACGGCGTGCTGGCGCACGGCTTCCTGATCCTCGGCGTCAAGCTCTGGGTACTTGTCCTTGATGATCTTGCCCATGCGGACCTGTGTCAGCTCCTCCGGCACCAGTTCTTCATCAAACAAGCCGCGCTCGATAGCGGTTTTGTCCTGAATGAAGGTGGCGATCACCTCGTTCAAGTCTTCCTGGCAGATGCGCGTCGCTTCCTTGCTCTTGGGTTCGGCAAGGCCCTTGATCTCGATCTGCACCTGTCCGGTCTGATGGTTGACGCCGACGTTGGACTTGCCAGGGTCGTAGCCGCCCTCGCCGTAGTCGAAGCCAGGGGTCGGACCACTGTCCGCGTTCTTCGGCTTGAACTCGAAACGCGGAGCAAGCACCTGTTCCATCAACAGGCTCGCGGCGATAGCCTTCAAGGTGTCGTTGACCGCCTCGGTCACGGCTTCCTCGGAAGCGTCCGGCTCGGCGATCAGGTTGGTGAACCTTGCGCGAGTCTTACCGGGCGCGTCGCGCGTCGCGCGACCGATGATCTGCACGATCTCGGTCAGGCTGGCGCGATAGCCGACGGTCAGGGCGTGCTCGCACCAAATCCAGTCGAAGCCCTCCTTCGCCATGCCCAGCGCGATGATGATGTCCACGTAGTCCCGGTTGCTCTTATGCGCCGGGTCCTTGAGCGCGGCGGACACGCGGTCGCGCTTCGCGGCGTCGTCATCGACAAGATCGGCGATTCGCAGCACCCGGCCGTCGGGCCGCTTGACAAGCTGGAAGGCCGTCGCGGCGTCGATGCCCTGCCACTCGCCGAGCACCTCGATGATGTGCTCCACCTCTCGCATCTTGTCCTTCGTGCTCTCGCGCGAATTGACGTTGGGGATGTGGATGATCGTCTTCTCGCCGGGGTCGAGTACATCGAGGATGTCATCGACGTAAGGCCCGCTGTAGAAGAAGTAGCCGATGTCGAGCTGCTTCAGGTACTCGTAGCCGTTGAGCTGTTCGTAGTAGGTGTAGGTGACGGTATCGAACTTGGCTTCGTCCGACGGGGCCAGCACGGCCTCCGCGTCGCCCCGGAAGTATGAGCCGGTCATGGCGACGATATGCGTCTTGCCCCGCCCGATGAATTGCCCCAAGTGCAGGCCGAGCTTGTTGTCGGGGTTGGCCGAAACGTGGTGAAACTCATCGACCGCGACCAGTCGGTCGTCGAATGCCTCCACACCGTAGGCATCGACCGCGAAGCGAAAGGTCGCGTGGGTGCAGACCAGCACCTTGTCGTCGCCCTCAAGGAACGCGCCGAGTGCCTTGACCTTGCCGCCATTGTCGTTGCCCGGTGCGTTGCAAAGATTCCACTTCGGTTCGACATGCCAGTCGGCCCAGAAGCCGAACGTGGAGAGCGGCTCGTCATTGAAGCTAGCCCCGATGGCCTTCTCCGGCACGACGATGATGGCCTGCCTCAAGCCCTGGTTCACCAGCTTGTCTAGCGCCACGAACATGAGGGCGCGGCTCTTGCCCGACGCGGGCGGCGACTTGATAAGGAGGTACTGCTCCCCGCGCTTCTCGTAGGCACGCTCCTGCATGGGCCGCATCCCAAGAGCATTGGCCTTGGTCGATGCGCCGTTGCGGGCGTAGGTGACGGAAATGGACGGGACGGACTTGATCTTGTCGCTCATGTGGCGGCTCTCGCTTTGCGTTTCTTGCCCTTGGTCGGTCCGGCCACAGCGGTCATCTTGGCGTAGAGGTCAAATAGCTTCTCCAGCCGTTCCGTGTCGTTCTTGAAGCGGCGACCGATGTAGATGCGTTCCAGCACTTCGTCGTTGCGCTCATGCGCGGCGCGCAGGTCGGCGGGCATCTTCTCGGGATCGTAAAGGTCGGCGATGGTCGCCGGGAAGTGATGCTCGCGCGCCAGCAGGATGTCCTCGGCGCAGCGCGTGAGGTCGGCCTTGTTCTTTTCGGTTAGCGTCGGGACGGGGAAGGTGTTCCAGCCGAGGGTGTTTGTGTACGAGTAGTCTGTTCGCATCCGGGCACATACAGCAGCGACCCAAGTTACGTTGAGCCGGGAACATATGATAGCCATGGGCCACAATTCGCTTCCGGGAAGCGTGAACGCTTTATTTGATACGACCGTCCCGCCAGGTAGCAACGCGGCAGGTAGATAGGGTCGATTCTCGGAGCTAATCACAGGCACGCAGATCACCGGCTGTTTCGGTAGCGGTTTTCGCTCGTCGAATCTATATGGCCATTCGGCTGCCCTAACCGTAGCAGCCTTCTTACTGTCCAACCTGAACTTGCGTACGCGCTCGATCCTCTCCTTTATGCTGGGTATGCGTTCGGCCTCATCGACTGCTTGGTCTTCGATCCAGATACAAAACCTGCGGCTACCGGAGATTAATTCGCGCGACCCAACAAATGACCGAATAAACTGAGCATACGCCTCCTCATCGAGGTCGAGCGAACTAAGTTCGCTGTGCTCAAGAATTAAGTGGCCACCATCCGTCGGCGAGTTGCCGCGTGCCATCTCTGGCAGGCCGACGAGACTCTTTGAGAGAGGATGGACCACAACATTTGGCCCATCGATCAAATATGGATTAATGTTGACGGCGGTCTTGGAAATCAAGGTGCCATCATCCGCGACTGAAACAAGTGGACGGGCTGCTCCGGCGTGATTTGAAATCCCAACGATAACCACCGTTACGCCAGCATTGTGACTGGCTAGGTTGGCCCACCTGAAGCTGGTGTGTGCGAATGCAATCTCATAGCCAGCCTGAAATATCAGCGGCCAGAGCAATGGAACCTGCTGACCCTGACAAATTGAATTGGTTGCGACGAAGGCGGCAGCGGTGCTGGTCCTTGTACCATAGTCAGCAGCCTTCATAAACCAGCCAGCAACATAATCGAGAGATTTCCAGTTGGTCGTGCGCCCGTCGAAAATGGCCTTGAGGTCTGCCTTGTGCTGGTCAGTTTGCCACTTGCTGCCTAGATATGGCGGATTACCGCAGATGTATGTTTCACCGCCTTCGTTCTCGAAGTCTATCTCTGCCTGATCAGGCGGGGAACCGAACAAGTCATCGGTCTGTACCTTCACGCCGGTGCCGGTCGGTGGACATATTTTCAACCAATCGAGCCGCAGCGCGTTACCGCAGGTTATCCAATTCTCGTTGCGCAGGGGCAGGAACTCGGCCAAGGCCAGCTTCTGCCCCCTGTACAGCACGTCGCACTGATACTCGGCGATGACGAGCGCGAGGCGCGCGATCTCGGCGGGGAAGTCGCGCAGTTCGATCCCGCGAAAATTCGTGAGGGGAATCTCTGATGGGCGATTCAACTCGCCGCGCCTCTTGTTGATCTCGGCCTCGATTGCGCGCATTTCTTTGTACGCGATTACCAGGAAGTTGCCGGAGCCGCAGGCCGGGTCGAAGACCCTGATCTTCGCCATGCGCTTGCGCATGTTGAGCAAGGTGCGGGGATTGTCGCCGGCTTCTTCAAGGCGTGCCCGCAGGTCGTCGAGGAACAGCGGATTCAGCACCTTGAGGATGTTGGGTACGCTGGTGTAGTGCATCCCCAGCTCGCCGCGTTCCTCATCCTCGGCGACCGCCTGGATCATGGAGCCGAAGATGTCGGGGTTGATCTTGGTCCAGTCGAGGCCGCCGACGTGCAGGAGGTAGGACCGGGCGATCTTGCTGAATTTCGGCACGTCCATGCAGCCCGAGAACAAGCCGCCGTTCACGTAGGGAAAACAATCGGCCCAGCGCGGAATCTGGGCGGCGGGCCGATCCTGCTTCTTCGTGTTCATTGCCTGAAACAGTGTGCTGATCACCTCATGCGTATTTGACGAGTCTCTCGTGCTCATCTGCGCAATCGTGTCTGTAAAGCTGTTTTTCTCGACGAAGATGTCGGTGTCCTCGGCGAAGAAGCAGAAGATCAGCCGCGCCATGAAGTGATTCATGTCATGGCGGCGCTCGGCCTTGCCCCAATCTGGGTTGTCCTTCAAGAGTTCGACGTAGAGGCGATTAAGGCGGCTGGTCGCCCGGATGTCGAAGGCGTTCTCACTGATCTGCCGGACGGTGCTGATGCCCGCCAGCGGCAGGAAAAAGCCGAAGTGATCGGGGAAATCCCTGAAGGCGCAGGCGACCGTCTCGCCGCTTGCCAGGCCTTCCGCCTCGAAGTCCGCGCCGTCGGTCGCAAGGATGAACTTCGCCTTGGCCTTGGCGGTAGCGGGGCAGTCCTTGAGCGCCTTGAGTGCCTTCGGCACCTGCCCTGCTTCGCAGGTAAGGATGTGGATGTTGTTGGTCTGGAGAACACCACCGAGGTCGGACTTATTCGACGCGCCGGCGCGAAGGCGCTTGATCGTCGTCGCCTTGTTGCCGAAGGCTTCAAGGAAGGCATAGGGGAAGTTCGCGGGATCAAAGGGCTGCTCCGCAAGGTCGGTGATGGCCTGTTCGATCTCAACGGCGTTCAACGCTATTTGCCCCCTCTGGTGCATCGGGGTTCATTCGGCGTGGACGCTCGGCACTGCCGCCGTTCTCGGCTACGTATTCCCGCATGAACTGCCAAGATACTTGCGCGGCTGGGCGATTCGGCGATGGTATTGTTCTCGTCGGTCATGGGCAGTTCTGCTGTTATCGGTTCCGGGTACGGTGGGCGGCTACCGACTTGCTTGTGGCGGCTGGCGCGTCCTGCTCGGGGATGGAAATGTCGTTCCGCCCGCAGTAGTCCATGATCAGCACCGCCACCATGTTGGCGATAGAACGGTGCTCGCGCTCCGCCGCCGTGCGCAGCGCCTCTTTCAGTTCCGGTTCGATGCGAAAAGTCAGCGTGGTGGTTTTGGCAGTGGCCATGGCTCCCCTTGGTTCTGGCGGGATACTGTGAAAGTACTGTAATGTACTGCAACATCCCATATGATCCAAGGGATTTAGAACAATACGGCTCAGGAGGGACGCATGGCCCGGCACTACTCCACCAGAAATTTCTTCAGGCAGACGCCCAATGCCCTGCTGGCGCGCTACTTCGCCGACCGGGAGCTGTTCGGTGATCTGGACTTCGTGGCCATGAAGGAGACCAAGCCTGATGCGCTGTTTAACGCTTGGTTGGCGCTTCCCGAGGAGCAACGCAAGCCGATGGATGCGGAGTTTCAGGACATCTTCGAGCTGAGCTGCGAGAAAGGTTTCCGCGCCATTATCGACGAGGCCCGCTGGCAGATGCAGGCGGAGCCGGAATCCCTGACGGGATTCATCGAAACCCTGTCGGCGCTGCCCGACCATGCGCACCGGGCGATGGTCACCTACCTGGACCATGGGGAGTGCTGGAAAGGGGCGACCCGCTTCTATCATGCCGATACCCTACCCTACTGGCGCAAGCGCAAAAACATGGGGCACAAGCCCGCAGCGGTGGACGATGGCAGCATCAGGCAACTGGCCGATCAAATCCGCAACTACTTTCACCGCACCGAGGGCCGGGGCAACAACTGTGTGGTGGAGCCGTTCCGCCGTGGCGAGCTGGATTATTTCTTCGCCTATCCCGAGGACTACTCCCAACAGAGTGTCGAATGGGTGGACGGCGAGTTCGGCCGCCGCCCGCATAATCCTGCCTTCGAGGTGATTTTCGTCTACTCGCAGAAAGGGGGAACCCTGGACCTGAACTTTCGCGGGGCGAGGAAGGCCATGGAGCCACTGCAAGGGATGTTCGCCACCACCATCCTGAAGCTGGATGAACTGCCGCCCGACCCCAAAGACGAACGCATCTACGACCTGGGTCAGATCGGCAAGCGGGGCTTCGATTTTGTCTATGGCGTCGGCAGTGGGATTGAGGATGTCGCCGTGCGCAAGCTGCGGCTCTCCTCACGTTTCAACAAGGGGGAGCGGATCACCCTGGAGGCGGACACCAGCGACGACTCCGAGGCGATCTATGACCTGCTGGACAAAATCGGCAAGGCGACACCGTTGCACCTGTATAACGTCACCCGGGTGGAGATCGCGGCTTCCGTGGTCGTCGATGCCGACAAGCCCGCCAAGATTATCCCGATCCGCATTACCTATCCCAACTCCTGCTCGCTCAAGTACGACGAACTGGGGATGAAGCTGCGCGACATGCTGGAAGCCTCGGGTATTGAGCCCAAGGAACCAGAGGAAGTCGAGAAAGCGACGGAACCCGCTAAAGCATGAAGCCGGAAGACGCCTTCATCGAATTACTCGACCGTGTGGCAGCGATGCAGGGTGCTACGGCCCTTATCAACGCCGATGAACTGGCTCAGTGGCCCCGCGAAACTGTCACGGCGATGAAGTCGCAGAAACTCATCACCAGGGCGCGGCCTGCCTCCAGCGCGGTATGTCCCGGCTGCGAGGAGGAATGCGTGATGCCGGTTCACGCTATCCCCGTATCGTCCGGCGACCCGGCGCTGTTCATCGTTTGCGACAAGCGCGACGACATCGGCCGCATTTCGGTGCCGACTGCCAGTCTCGAACAGTGGCAGGCATCCGGTGATTCCATCGCTGAACTGCTTGCGGGCTTGCTTGGCCTGCAACGATCTAACTTGGGCAGTTCAACGACGGGCCGTTGGGAAATCGGAGTGTTACGGGGCGCAAAGCACGCCAGCCACCTTGTTCTGTTTTCTGGCCACATGCTAACCCTGACCTTGGCCGGTCACTCGATTGCGTTGACCGAAGTGCTGGCATTTGATCGCGACACCTTCATGGTGGACAAAAGGCGGTTGACTCGCCTTGTGGATCAACCCGTTGCCGGTGCGGGTGATATTGAATCCAGCGAGCAACGACGTGAACGCATCAGGAAGCGCGTTGATGAATTGAAGGCCAAAGGTGTGAAGGCATTTCTGAAAACGGTTGCTGAGGAAGAAGGAGTCGGTATTAGCCGTATCAAGCAGCTACTCCAGGACGAAAAACCCGCCTCGAAATCGAAGCACCCTCGCTGGTAGCCTGACAGGACTACCTACACCCCAACAACAAATCCAGTAATCACGCGGTCTCGTGCCGTTTCTCACTAGCCAGCTTGAAGGGTAGTGCCCTAGCTCGTCCGTAATTCAGCCATGTTCAACAACGCCTATGGAGGCGCAAACATGGCTACCGCAATCCTGAGACTTCCTATCGTAAAGGCCCGCACCGGGCTTTCCCGTTCCACGATCTATCTGCGTATTTCTGAGGGCCGATTTCCGAAACCTGTATCCCTTGGCGGTCGCGCCGTCGGGTGGGTCGAAGCGGAAATCACCGAATGGTTGAACCAGCAGATCAAAGCCAGCCGCAAGGCTGCGCACTGAGGGGAGGCCAAGGCAATGACCAGAAACAGAAAGGGCCGCACTGGCTGGCACCAGGCGACCCCGAAGACTACTAAACACACCCGCAATTTTACCGCCCTTGTCGCCCGCGTTAAAGGTTTCATTGTCACCCTGGCCTTGTGGGGATGGCTGCCTGTGGGGCTGGCGGATTGGCTTATTCACCGGGGGGAAGCGCACGATGAATGATGCACTCTCCCAGTTCCGTGACGCGATCCGGGCCACTGGCCTGGAACCGCCCGATGTGATCGAGCTCGGCAAGTTGCACCGTTTCCCAGGGAACGGCAAACGCCCAAGCAACCGGGCCGGGTGGTGCCTGTTGTTCGATGATGGGCTGGGCGGTTGTTTCGGCGACTGGTCTTCCGGTCCCTCAGAGACCTGGCAGGCGAAGCGGGACAAGTCCTTGTCACGAGCCGAACGGGCTGCGTTCGCCCGTCGGGTGGAGGAAGCAAAGAAGCAGGCTGAGGCGGAGCGACGCATCCGGCAGGCTGAAGCCGCGAAACGGGCCGCCGCGATATGGAACGCGGCAACGCCCGCCACCGGCGACCACCCCTACCTAACCCACAAGCGCATCCGGCCGCATGGTGCAAAGTTGAATAAGGGCGCGTTGGTGCTACCGGTGATCGACTTCACCGGCAGGTTGACCAGCCTGCAATTCATCGCCGCCGATGGTGGCAAGCTGCTGCTCTCCGGCGGTCGCAAGCGGGGCTGTTTCATTCCCGTGGCCGGTGACATGACGAATCCCACCCGCGTCATCATCTGCGAAGGTTGGGCCACCGGCTGCACCCTGGCCGAGGATGAACCCACCGCGCTGGTGCTAGCCGCTATCGACGCGGGCAACCTGGAGTCGGTTGCCCCGTCTGTCCGCCGCCACTGGCCTACCGCCGAGCTGGTGATTGCGGGTGACGATGACCGGCTGACTGCTGGCAATCCCGGAGCCACCAAGGCAAAGGCCGCCATTGCATCGGGTGCGCTGATGGCATTGCCCCAGTGGCCGAAGGGTGCCCCGGAGCATCTGACCGACTTCAACGACTTGGCCGTGTGGCTGGCGGGAGGTGAAGCATGACCGCCGACCTTCTGAAGTCCGCCGCCCCACCGCCGGAGGATTGGCCGGAGCTGGTGCCGCTGGATGCGCCCAACCTGCCGCGCCTTGATCTGGTGCACCTGCCCGGCTGGGCCGGGGACTATGCCCGCGCCATCGCCGCCGATACCGAGACGCCGCCCGAGCTGGCCGCCGGTATGGTCCTGGTCGCCTGCGCGACCGCTGCCGCCCGCCGCCTGCGGGTGATGGTGAAACCGGGTTATTTCGAGCCCTGCAACCTGTGGGTCGTGGTCGCCCTGCCGCCCGGCAACCGCAAGAGCGCCGTACAGGCCGCTGCCACCGCGCCGCTGCTGGCCTGGGAACGTGACCAAGCCACGATCATGGAGCCGGAGATCAAGCGTATTACCAGCGAGCGCAAGACGCTGGAGGCCCGCGCCAAGGAGAAGCGCAGCAAGGCTGCTAAAGAAAAGGACAACGGCAAGGCGGCGGAACTGGCGCGAGAAGCGGCGGACATTGAGGCCGAGCTACCCGACATCCCCATGCAGCCGCAAATATGGACATCCGACGCCACCCCGGAACGGCTAGGGGCGCTACTGGCGGAACATGGCGAGTGCATGGCCTGGCTATCGTCGGAAGGTGGCGTATTCGACTTGCTGCAAGGCCGATACTCCAACGGCATCCCCAACCTCGACCTGGTATTGAAAGCCCACAGCGGCGATGCGGAACGAGTGGATAGAGGGAGCCGTCCACCGGTATTCCTGAAAAGCCCGCGTCTTAGTATCGGCCTGAGTCCGCAACCGGATGTGTTGCGCGGGCTGGCCGCCAAACCGGGGTTCCGTGGCCGTGGACTACTGGGGCGGTTTCTTTACCTGTTGCCGCCGTCACCGCTGGGCTTTCGCCCGCTCGAATCCAATCCCGTACCGGAGGGGGTGCGCGACGCCTACGCCGCCGGTCTCCGCGCCATGCTGAACTGGGAACCTGCCATCGACGAGCACGGCGACGAACGCCCCCACCTGCTGCGCTTGAGCGAAGAAGCGCGGTCGGAACACCACGCTTTCGCCCAGGCCATCGAGGCGCAGATGCAGCCGGGTCGGGAACTGGAGCATTTCACCGACTGGGCGGGCAAGGCACCGGGGGCGGCGGCACGCTTGGCCGGGGTACTGCACGGGATCAAACACGCCCACGGCACGCCCTGGGAAGCCGCCATCACCACCGAGACCATGAACGCCACGCTGGAGATCATGGCGGTCATCTCCCGCCACAGCCTGGCGGCGCTGGACATGATGGGAGCCGATCCTACCATTGCCGCCGCCCGGCTGGTGTGGGGTTGGATAGAGCGCGGACGGCTGGACCGCTTCACAGTGCGCGAAGCCTTCAACGCCCTGCGCGGCACCTTTCCCCGCGTGGCCATGCTGCGCGAAGCCCTGGAGGCATTGGAGGAGCGTGGCTACCTGGAGGTGATTGAACCGCCCCGTGATGGTCCCGGCCGCCCCCCTTCGCCCCTGGTACGGGTCAGACCAGAGATTGCGAGGGTCTGGCGATGAGCTGGCGCGAAATCCTCAGGGCGCCCCCTTCAACGGAAACCCTCTATACGCACAATTCGCAGAATGCGCAGAACCCCACCGAGCAAGGTAATTGTGCGGATATTGCGGATTCTGCGTATAGGGATTCAGAACAGGAAAGCTCCAAACTGCTGGAAGCCCTGGCCGATGCCTGCCGGGGACTTGCCATCACACCCGCCGAGGTGAAGCAGACATTGGCAGCGGAAGACATCGACGACTGGCGCAAGGGTGCGATCAGTGCCGATACGCTGGCCGCCTTCGCCCACTCACTGGTGCAACGTAGGGAGATGGATCAGGGTAAACGCCCCGGCCACTACACCGAGCAGGCTACATGCAAACACTGCGGCCCGATCTGGTTGTGGTTCGCCGGCAAGGTGCTGGGCTGCCCCTGGTGCTGGAACCGAGCGGCAGACAGACCGATACCGCGCCCATGTTCCGTCCATTGCGGCGGCTGTATCCACTTCAAGCGGATTGACCACCTGCACCTTGGCCACTGCGCCAAGGGCGAGCCTGAAGCCATCGCCGGATTGTGGGACACGGCCGGCGATATTGCGAACGCTTTTTACCAAGGCCACAGCAAACCCACAACGACCAACCAAGGCCCACAAGGGCCGAAACAAAAAGGTGAATTTCCCAAATGATTTCGGTTAAAAATTCTGGAGGCGAATATGGGCGGCATGGGTAGCGGGCGGCACTGGTACTGGGGCGCGAATGACACGACCAACGACTACCGGGCTATCGATGTGCGGCGCTGGCAATGCGATGGACTGCTCACACCGGGCCGTGCCTTCGGCTGGCAATGGAGCCGAGACGGCGAGGTGGTCGCATCCATCCAGGTGCGCGTGGAAACGGGCCGCGTGATCCTGAACTATCGGCACCGAAGTGGGGGCGGCGACTGGAAGGATGAAAACTATCCCGTATGGCTTGACTGGACAGCCTGCAACCTTGGCGGGCAACGCCCGTGGTTCCGCTGTCCGGCGCTCGGCTGCGGGCGGCGCGTGGCAATCCTCTACGGCGGCGGCATTTTCGCCTGCCGCCACTGCTACCGGCTGGCCTACCCAAGCCAGCGCGAAACGTGGGATGATCGAGCCGCACGCCGAGCGGATCGAATCCGCGCAAAGCTGGGTTGGGAGCTTGGCATTTTGAATGGCGAAGGCTTGAAGCCGAAAGGGATGCACTGGCGCACGTTCGAGCGGCTAACCGCCGAGCATGATGCGTTTGTCGAACAATCGCTGGCGGGAATGGTGCAGCGATTCGGATTCAACCTTTAGAGACACAGCGCGAGCGCGGTTGGATCGAGAGGGTTTCTGTAAATGTGCCCCCATAGGTGCCCCATCTATGAAGCGGCCTCTCAAAAATCCTGAATCACGACGCGATGTTGCGCCGGTTCGCTAGATTCTGCATCGATAGGCCGCGCCTCACGGGCGAAACGCGCGCACCGACCGGCGCAGCCGGGACAGCTGGCGCGCCTTGAGCTCCGCGGCCCCGGGCGCATAGCGCAGCTCGTTGTACAGTCGGGCGATCCCCGTGACCTGGCCGGCCAGCTCCGGGCGCCGGCGGCGCACCCGCGCCGCATACGCATCCGCCCCTTCGTCCGGCGCCCGGCCCAGCCCGCGCCGGGCGAGTTTGCGGCAAAAGCGCCGCCACTGACGCTGCACCGGATCGCTCGGCCGGGTCCGGCCGCTCAGCAGCAGGTAGGCCGCCAGGGCGGCGATGAAGCCCCCGAGGCTGGCGGCCAGGACCGCCGCCGTTCCCCGCCAGCTCAACCCGCCGAGCCCCAACTGTTCCAGCAGATCGCCCTGGCGCTTGCGATCGAAGCCCACCACCCATTGGTTCCAGTAATAGTTGAGACTGTCCCAGCGGTAGCCCAGCGCCTGCCACGTCCGACCGAGCCAGCCCTCCCCGACC
>Ga0209918_1001069_pt1 | contig 15713 bp, 21 predicted proteins | sample SalPonD_shore_MG_FD_185712 | JGI IMG/M metagenome (GOLD analysis project Ga0209918, IMG submission 185712) | Salt pond soil microbial communities from South San Francisco under conditions of wetland restoration - Salt Pond MetaG... | ecosystem: Environmental > Aquatic > Marine > Intertidal zone...
CTAAACCCTGCTTTCGCAGCTGCTCGACCTGTATGTCTCGCAGTCAAGCACCCTTATGCTTTTACACTCTACGCACGATTGCCGACCGTGCTGAGGGTACCTTTGGGAGCCTCCGTTACACTTTAGGAGGCGACCGCCCCAGTCAAACTACCTACCATACACTGTCTTCCCAACCGGGAATTAGAATCCACCTGCCACAAGGGCGGTATTTCAAGGGCGACTCCACCGACGCTGGCGCGCCGGCTTCGCAGTCTCCCGCCTATCCTACACATGCGGCAGCCGAAGCCAATGTAAAGCTATAGTAAAGGTTCACGGGGTCTTTCCGTCCCGCTGCGGGTAATCGGCGTCGTCACCGATACCACAATTTCACCGAGCTCATGGCCGAGACAGTGCCCAAATCGTTGCACCATTCGTGCAGGTCGGAACTTACCCGACAAGGAATTTCGCTACCTTAGGACCGTTATAGTTACGGCCGCCGTTTACTGGGGCTTCAGTCAGCCGCTTTGCTCCCGAAGGAGCTAACAGCCTTCCTTAACCTTCCAGCACCGGGCAGGTGTCAGTCCCTATACATCGCCTTGCGGCTTAGCAGAGACATGTGTTTTTGTTAAACAGTCGTTTGGGCCTTTTCACTGCGCCCCGGACGGCCGAAGCCGCCCGGGGGATCCTTCTCCCGAAGTTACGGATCTAATTTGCCGAGTTCCTTAGCCATGATTCGCTCGAGCACCTGAGGATACTCTCCTCACCTACCTGTGTCGGTTTGGGGTACGAGCACTACTGACCAGCTACGACGCTTTTCTTGGCAGCGGGATTACCTCCGCTATCTCTTTGCCCGCAGGCTCCGAGTACTGTCGGGGTTCAGCGTTAGTGGCCGCCGGATTTACCTGACGGCCCGCCTATCCCCTTCAACGCCCGATTAGGTCCGGGCGCGGGAGTGTCACTTCTGCGTCACGCCTTAGCTTAGCGTCAGTCAGTGGTACCGGAATATTTAACCGGTTTGCCATCGCCTTCGCCTTTCGGCTACGGCTTAGGGCTCGACTAACCCTGATCCGATTAACGTTGATCAGGAACCCTTAGGTTTGCGGTGGACAGGTTTTTCACCTGACTTATCGTTACTCATGCCTACAGTTTCGCTTCCAGAAGCTCCACGGGAGCTTACGCTCCGGCTTCGGTGCCGCTGGAATGCTCCCCTACCGCTGCCCCGATTGCTCGGGGCAACCCACGGTTTCGGCAACAGGCTTATGCCCGTCAATTATCGACGCCAGGTCGCTCGACTAGTGAGCTATTACGCACTCTTTTAAGGAATGGCTGCTTCTAAGCCAACCTCCTAGTTGTCTGGGCTACCCAACTTTCTTTATTCAACTTAGCCTGTATTTAGGGGCCTTAACCGGTGGTCCGGGTTGTTTCCCTTTTGCGACCGGACGTTATCGCTCGGCCGCTGACTGCTGCAGAACACATCCTGGCATTCGGAGTTTGTCTAGGTTTGGTAGGCGGTGAAGCCCCCTAGCCTAATCAGTGCTCTACCTCCAGAATGCTACACCTGCAACGCTATACCTAAATATATTTCGGGGAGAACGAGCTATTTCCGAGTTTGATTGGCCTTTCACCCCTATCCACAACTCATCCGATGGCTTTTCAACGCCAGGCGGTTCGGGCCTCCACAAGGTCTTACCCTCGCTTCACCCTGGTCATGGATAGATCACTCGGTTTCGCGTCTGCCCCGGTCTACTGCCGCCCTGTTCGGACTCGCTTTCGCTGCGGCTCCACCCCTGAAGGGCTTAACCTGGCAGACCAGGAGCAACTCGTAGGCTCATTATGCAAAAGGCACGCCGTCATCCCGACAAGTCGGGACTCCGACCGCTTGTAAGCGTATGGTTTCAGGTACTATTTCACTCGCCTTCTCGGCGTTCTTTTCACCTTTCCCTCACGGTACTGGTTCACTATCGGTCATAGGAGAGTATTTAGCCTTACCGGATGGTGCCGGCGGATTCACACAGGATTTCTCCGGTCCCGTGTTACTCAGGATCCCCACCGGAGTGCGGTTCGTTACGCCTACAGGGCTGTCACCTGCTGCGGCGGCCCTTTCCAGAGGCCTTCGACTTGGAACCGTACTCGTTGTGTGGGTCCTACTACCCCGCCCGGGCCGAAACCCGCACGGTTTGGACTGCTCCGCGTTCGCTCGCCACTACTTGCGGAATCACTAACTTGTTTTCTTCTCCTGCGGGTACTGAGATGTTTCAGTTCCCCGCGTTCGCCTCCCCGATTTGCATCGGGAATATCTTCCGACGAATCGAAAGATGGGTTGCCCCATTCGGACATCCACGGATCACAGCTTGTGTGCAACTCCCCGTGGCTTTTCGCAGCTTGACACGTCCTTCATCGCCTTCCTATGCCTAGGCATCCACCATACGCCCTTGGTAACTTATGCTTATATGGCTTGCACCATCGGGTGGTGCAAGCCACCGCTTGCTTTGTAGTATGTTATCTACGACGCTCGGGGCCAGATCGGCAGATCTGGCCACTCATTGGAACGCTTTGCTGGTCGAAACCAACAAAGGATCTTATCTTGGTTGTACTTCTTCTATCTATGCTTTCGGCTTTTACCTCACTACGTCAAAGAACTTGGTTGCTTGCTGGTGGAGCTAGTCGGATTCGAACCGACGACCCTCTGCTTGCAAAGCAGATGCTCTAGCCAACTGAGCTATAGCCCCGCAGGGTGGTGGGCTTGGGAGGAGTTGAACCTCCGACCTCACGCTTATCAGGCGTGCGCTCTAACCACCTGAGCTACAAGCCCATTCGACAGACCCGCTCGCTTTCGGCAGGGCGAGGTCGGAGACCTCACGCTTATCATCCCGAAAACGTTCGGGACTAACCGCCTGAGCTACAAGCCCATCTGTGGTCGTGGACGCCCGCCTGAGCGGGACTCCGACCAGAGTAAACAACGAGAAAATCGCAGGCGAGCCCCAACCGGGCTCCAGACTCTCCTTAGAAAGGAGGTGATCCAGCCGCACCTTCCGGTACGGCTACCTTGTTACGACTTAGCGCCAGTCATGAGGCTTACCCTAGGCGCCTGCCTCCCGAAGGTTGGCGCGGCGACATCAGGTACTCCCCACTTCCATCGCTTGACGGGCGGTGTGTACAAGGCCCGGGAACGTATTCACCGCGTCATTGCTGATACGCGATTACTAGCGATTCCAACTTCATGCAGTCGAGTTGCAGACTGCAATCCGAACTGGGAACGGCTTTCAAGATCTGCATCCCCTTGCGAGGTAGCTTCCCTTTGTACCGTCCATTGTAGCACGTGTGCAGCCCCAGACGTAAGGGCCATGATGACTTGACGTCGTCCCCACCTTCCTCACTACTTGCGTAGGCAGTCTGGCTAGAGTCCCCGCCATTACACGCTGGTAACTAGCCACAGGGGTTGCGCTCGTTGCGGGACTTAACCCAACACCTCACGGCACGAGCTGACGACAGCCATGCAGCACCTTCACCGGCGCCCCGAAGGGAAGCTCCCTTTCAGGAGCGGTCACCGGTGATTTAGCCTGGGTAAGGTTCTTCGCGTTGCATCGAATTAAGCCACATGCTCCACCGCTTGTGCGGGCCCCCGTCAATTCCTTTGAGTTTCATCCTTGCGGACGTACTCCCCAGGTGGTATGCTTAATGCGTTAACTGCAGCACTGGCCCCGAAGGGACAACACCTAGCATACATCGTTTACAGCGTGGACTACCAGGGTATCTAATCCTGTTCGCTCCCCACGCTCTCGTGCCTCAGCGTCAGTTACAGTCCAGCCGGCCGCCTTCGCCACTGGTGTTCTTCGTAATATCTATGCATTTCACCGCTACACTACGAATTCCACCGGCCTCTACTGTACTCAAGACGCCCAGTATCCAAGGCCATTCTGCCGTTAAGCGGCAGGATTTCACCTCGGACTTAGACGCCCGCCTACGCACCCTTTACACCCAATGATTCCGGACAACGCTTGCACCCTCCGTATTACCGCGGCTGCTGGCACGGAGTTAGCCGGTGCTTGTTCCTGGCCTACCGTCAGCCCGGGTCGAAACCCAGGGGTTCTTCGGCCAGAAAAGCAGTTTACAACCCGTAGGGCCGTCTTCCTGCACGCGGCGTGGCTGCGTCAGAGTTTCCTCCATTGCGCAAGATTCCTCACTGCTGCCTCCCGTAGGAGTCGGGGCCGTGTCTCAGTCCCCGTGTGGCTGATCATCCTCTCAGACCAGCTAGCCATCATCGTCTTGGTGGGCTTCTACCCCACCAACTAACTAATGGCACGTAGGCTCATCTCCAGGCCCCCGATAAATCGGGGTTTAACAGCGGTGGCCATGCGGCCCCGCTGCAGTATGCGGTATTAGCTCTCCTTTCGGAGGGTTATTCCCCGCCTGAAGGCAGATTGCCTACGCATTACTCACCCGTCCGCCGGTCTCCACCGTCCCCGAAGGGACCGCTTCTCCCGCGACTTGCATGTGTTAGGCCCGCCGCCAGCGTTCGTCCTGAGCCAGGATCGAACTCTCCATTGTAAATACACCGTAAATTTCTGTGAGCTGGCATTGCTCGGTTGCCTCATTAAAAGTTCGGACCAACTCGCGTCGATCCGAGGGCTCGCCATGCGATTTTCTCGTCGTTCAGTCTGTTCAAAGAACTATTGCCGGTCGCCCGACATCCATCTAATCTAACACCCTTTTACCGTCTTTGTCAAGCTTTATTTCTTCCTTTCTTGACCCGGCCAAGCTCTTCGCTCAGCCCCCGTAAAAGGGAATCCAAATATAAAGACATTTCAAACAATGTCCAAATAAATTTTGAAGAATTTCTGATCAATTTTCATAATACTATTTTAGCTTTTATTCAGACACTAAAATATATTTTAAAGAAAACCTTCAAAATTTATCTAAACATTAAATCAAATAACTCAGATCATATCCTTGATCATTTTGCGATGCAAAGATAGATTAAATTTCAATACAAGTCAAGATTAATTTCAAAATAATCTTGGCAAATCTTTGAGATAAAAAAGGCTCTTGCACTCTTCGTGCAGAGCCTTTTATATAACTTCTCAAAGGTACTATTTATTGTCCGATTTTCCGTCTTTTTCAGAAGATTCTTCGTCTTCTGATACTTCCTCCGTTTCTTCTTCCACGGAGGATTCATCCTCCGCTTCTTCAGCTACTTCTTTGGTAGCTTCTTCCACATCGGGCTTAGCTGCAGCTTCTTCTGCCTCTACAGACTTTTCTTCAACTTCTGCCTGGACTTCCTGCTCCTGTGCCTTCTTTTCTTCAGAAGGCGAAGGAGTTGCCGGTGTCGTCTTCTTGGATCGACCGGCTCTTCGGGTACGTTTACGTGCTTTCTTCGGCTCTTCAGGTTTAATGTCATTATAATCCACCAGTTCAATGACAGCCATCTCCGCACCGTCACCCGGCCGGTTGCCTAATTTCAACACTCGAGTATAACCGCCCGGGCGATCTTTTACCATCGGACCTATTTCCTCGAACAATTCACTAACCGCACTGTTATTTTGAAGCTTCGAGTATACCTGTCGACGGTTATGTTGCGTGTCATCTTTGGCACGTGTCACCAGTGGCTCGAAGTAGCTTCGCATTGCTTTGGCCTTCGTAACCGTTGTTACTATACGATGTTCATTAATCAATGCGATTGATAATGATCGTAGTGTCTGCTTACGATGGCCATCTTTGCGGCCCAGCTTTTTACCTTTTACTAAATGTCGCATTTATCTTTACGTAATACTTTATAAATTATTTATCCAGATACTTTGATACATCCATTCCAAAGTGAAGTCCTTTATCTTCAATGACTTCAACCAATTCAGCCAGTGATTTCTTACCAAAGTTTCTGAATTTAAGAAGATCCTGCTCATCTCTGGAAACTAGTTCACCAATAGTATTAATATTGGCAGACTTGAGGCAGTTATACGATCTCACACTCAAATTCAGATCTTCGATACTGGTTTTCAGCAGGTTGGTAACACGCTGTACCTCGGCATCCACCTCTTCTTCTTCCTGGGTAAAGGGCTCTTCAATTTTTTCGGTAATAAATTTCTCGATATGTTCTTTGAGAATTTTACCGGCAATCGTCAGAGCTTCCTTGGCATTCACCGAACCATCGGTTGTAACATTCATGACCAATTTTTCATAATCCGTACGCTGGCCGATACGTACATTGTCAACATCATATTTTACCTGCTTGATGGGTGTGAAAATGGCATCGATCGGGATTAGATCTACATCTTCATCATCCTCAAAAGAATTTTCTTCGGCAGGTAAATAACCTCGTCCACGTCCGACTCTGAGTTCAACTTCCAGCTCAGCATCATCAGACAAGGTGGCTATAAGCAGGTCTTTATTCAATACTTCGTAATCGGCGGTCGCTTCATCAATATCCTCAGCGGTAAATTCACCGCTTCCCTTTTTAGAGATGTGGATAACACCACTGCTCTGTTCCACCTGCTTGAAACGAACCTCCTTGAGGTTCAAAATAAGCTCGTAGACATCTTCTTTAACTCCTTTAATGCTGGAGTATTCATGTTTCACGCCATTAATCTTTACAGCAGTAATGGCAATTCCAGGTAATGAAGAAAGCAAGATTCGACGGAATGAATTACCAATAGTAACTCCAAAACCTCTTTCGAGCGGCTGGAGTATAAAAGTACCTTGCGTATCCGTTGCCTCTTCAACCTCAAGACTTTCTGGCATCTGCAGATTGTAGCTACTCATAATATAGTCTTATGGTTATGTTGGATAAATTATTAATTAGCAGAATTACTTGGAGTAAAGCTCCACAATGAGCTGAACATTGATGTTTTCCGGAATATCTTCCATCTCCGGATCATGCAGAAACTTACCCGTCTTGGTCTTCTTATCAATTTCCAGCCACTTGTAACGGCTACGCGGACTGTTTTCAAGAGCGTCATCAATCACTTCAAGGTTGCGAGACTTAGGGCGAACCTTTATGACATCGCCGGGCTTGCAGGCGTACGAAGGTATGTTTACCACCTGATCGTTTACCACAATATGTTTGTGGCCCACGAGCTGCCGTGCCTGGCGGCGTGTTCTGGCAAACCCCATGCGGTAAACCGTATTATCTAAACGGCCTTCCAGGAATTTGAGAAGATTATCGCCGGTTACACCTTTTTTGGCCGTAGCCTTTTTATACAGATTGAGGAATTGCTTTTCCAACAATCCATAGGTGTACTTGGCTTTTTGTTTCTCTTCGAGCTGAACCGCATATTCCGACTTACGGGAATATCGCGATCGACCGTGTTGTCCCGGTCCATAAGGTTTACGTTCCAGAGCCTTGCTGGGACCGAAGATCGGTTCTCTAAAACGTCTCGCTTTTTTCTGTTTAGGGCCTCTATATCTTGCCATAAATTCTTACCTGAATAATTTTACTTTTATACTCGTCTACGTTTGGGAGGTCTGCAGCCATTGTGCGGGATGGGGGTCGTATCCTTAATGGTCGTTACTTCCAGACCACTGGTAGACAGCGCTCGGATAGCCGCTTCTCTACCGGAGCCGGGCCCTTTAACATACACTTTAACCCGGCGCAATCCCATTTCATGAGCAGCACGTGCTGCCGTTTCCGAACTCAACTGGGCTGCATAAGGAGTGTTTTTACGAGATCCCTTAAAGCCTTCTTTACCAGCAGACGACCATGACAACACATTACCATCTGCATCCGTAACCGTTACGATTACGTTATTAAAAGTGGCTTTAATGAATGCCATACCATTAGGATCGGCAAGCTGCTTCCTTCTTCTACGCTTGGGACCTGCAGAACCTTTACTTTTTCTTTGAGATTTAGCCATTTATTTACAACAAATTTTTATTTCCTGGGTGCTTTTTTCTTACCCGCTACTGCACGTCGTTTACCTTTTCGGGTACGTGCATTGGTTTGGGTTCGTTGGCCTCGTACGGGCAAACCTTTGCGATGGCGAAGGCCCCGATACGTTCCGGTTTCGATGAGTCGGCGAATATTGGCATTCACTTCGCTTCTCAGAGCACCTTCTACCTTATATTCGGAATCAATCAGCGACCTGAGTGCATTAACTTCTTCGTCGGTCCATTCGTTAACCTTCTTATCGTAATCGATACCCACTTCCTCCAAAATTTCACGTGCAGAAGCCCGGCCTATACCATAAATGTACGTGAGACCGATTTCGCCACGCTTCTCTTTGGGTAAGTCTATTCCAGCAATTCTAGCCATAGATTTTCTGCTTTAACTTATTAACCCTGACGCTGTTTATGACGCGGATTCTTTTTATTAATTACATATACGCGACCTTTGCGTCGCACAATTTTATCGTCTGAACTTCGCTTTTTAACTGAAGATTTGGTCTTCATGACAATCGTGTAACTTTTTATTAAAAATTATTTATATCGATACGTTATACGTCCCTTACTCAAATCGTAAGGCGACATTTCCACGGCGACTCGATCACCGGGAAGAATTTTGATATAGTACATTCTCATTTTCCCGGAAACATGAGCCAAAATCTCATGACCGTTGTCTAACCGAACGCGAAACTGTGCGTTCGGGAGTGCTTCAATAATTTCGCCGTCTTGTTTAATGGGCTCTTGTTTCGCCATTATATCAACTTATATCTATTTCTTTCTTGGTTATCTGCTCAATATAATCAAAAGTACTCAAAATATCAGGTTCCCCATCGCGGATCACGACATCGTGCTCATAATGAGCAGCAAGACTATTATCGGCGGTTACAACCGTCCATCCATCTTCCAGGGTTTTCACTTTCCATGTGCCCATGGTAATCATGGGTTCAATGGCCAGGGCCATCCCGGAACGTAACCGGTCGCCTCGACCTTTTCTTCCATAGTTGGGAACCGATGGATCTTCATGCATCGATTTTCCGATACCGTGACCCACCAGGTCACGAACCACGCCATATCCTTCTTTTTCGCAATGTGTTTGAATGGCGTTTGAAATATCACCAATTTTGTTCCCGTGTACTGCCTGTCCAATTCCTTTGTACAAGGATTCGAGCGTGGTTCTTAATAATTTCATGGTTTCATCGTCGCAATCTCCTACCACAAAAGTGTAGGCGTGATCGCCGAAATAACCATTTTTTTCGACACCACAATCGACGGAAACAATATCGCCTTCCTTCAAACGGTATTCACCAGGGAATCCGTGCACTACCTGTTCATTAACAGATATGCATAACGTACCCGGGAACGGATTATTGGGTGGCCCATATCCTTTAAAAGCGGGCTTGGCATCATGCTTCTTGATAAAATCTTCGGCTATTTGATCCAGCTTTGCCGTTTGTACCCCGGGTTCGATATACTTGGCTACTTCTGCCAGGGTTAATGAAACGAGCTGAGCACTTTCGCGCATCCGCTCTATCTCGGATTCGCTTTTGAGATAGATCATCCGGCCCGTCGCTTACCTTTAATTCGCCCGGTTTTCATGAAACCATCGTAGTGTCTCATCATCAGATGGCTTTCGATCTGTTGCAGCGTATCAAGCGCCACACCAACAATAATCAACAAACTGGTTCCACCATAATAACGTGCAAATCCGGCGGTTACGCCAAATCTTGTGGCAATGGCCGGAAGAATGGCAACAAAGGCCAGGAAGATGGACCCCGGAAGTGTAATCTTAGTCAAAATATTATCAATAAACTCAACGGTTTGTTTACCAGGGCGTACACCCGGGATAAATCCACCTTGTCTCTTCATGGTGTCTGCCATCTCTTTCGGATTAATAGCGATGGCGGTATAGAAATAGGTAAAGAAGACAATAATAACACTAAATACAATCGAGTAAGTAACTCCCGTGAAATCGCTGGACCATGAAGTCAAAAACTGAACCGTCGTATTGTCTGGGAAAAAAGTGCCGAACGTACTCGGGATAAACATAATAGACTGCGCAAAGATAATGGGCATTACACCGGCAGCATTTACACGCAGGGGCAAATACTGGGTGGTTCCACCATAAACACGACGCCCAACGACACGCTTGGCATATTGAACCGGAATTTTGCGTTGTCCCTGGGTTAACAATACCACGGAAGCAACAACAAGTACCAGGGCAGCCAACTCTACAATTACAATTATCAAGTTACTCTTGGTAGTAAATTCATTCACCAGGTTAACAGGTAAGGCCGCTATAATACCGACCATAATGATGATGGAAATACCATTCCCGATACCACGATCCGTGATACGTTCACCCAGCCACATTACGAATACCGTACCTGCGGTCAATACAATCATGGAAGTAATGACGAATGCATAGTGGTTTACAACAATAGCATCCGGGGAAGTAGACATCAGGTTAATAGAAAATCCTATAGCCTGAACCAGCGTAATCAATACGGTCCCGTAACGGGTCAACCGGTTAATTTTTCGGCGACCTTCTTCGCCTTCGCGCTGTAGCTTTTGAAAATAAGGAACCACCGCTCCCATCAACTGAATGATAATAGATGCAGTAATATAGGGCATGATACCCAGTGCAAACACACCGGCACGCGAAAATGCACCACCTACAAACATGTCGAATAAACCCAGTAAACTCGAAGCCGATCCGGTATCATGTATTAATTTGGTTGCATCTACACCCGGGAGCGTAATAAAAGAACCGATCCTGTATACCATTAATATTCCAATCGTATACAGGATGCGATTTTTCAGCTCCTCTATCTTAAATATATTTCGGAAGTTTTCTACTAAACTCATTAGCTACTAACGCTGTTTCTAAAAGTCGGTTATTTATCAATCGTTGTGATGGTGCCACCAGCTTTCTCAACCTTTTCACCGGCCGATTTGCTGTAAGCATGCACTTCGATATCTATTTTCTTGTCAATTTCACCACGTCCCAGTAGTTTGACAAGCTCCTGTTTTCCAACCAGACCTGCATTTCTTAAATCATCCAGGGTAATGGTGGTTTCCAGTTTACCCCGTTCAATGAAATCGTCGACGACTTCAAGGTTCAAGGCTTTGTATTCGGTTCTGAAATGATTTTTAAAACCGAATTTGGGAATACGGCGCTGCAAAGGCATTTGTCCACCTTCAAAGTGGGGTTTATGCGTGTACCCACTGATAGACTTCTGCCCCTTTTGTCCACGTCCGGATTTTCTTCCCGTTCCGGAACCCACGCCGCGACCAACACGTTTTTTGTTTTTCTGGTTGGGTTTTGGTGCTTTTAAATTACTTAAATCCATGATCCTAATACTCGCAGTGTTTAAATTCTTGACCGAAAAAACTAATTAACCTTCAAATACTTTATGAAGAGGAACTCCTCGGCGCTGGGCAATTTCCATCGGATCAACCAATTGCTTTAGTCCTTTGAAAGCGGCTTTTACCATGTTATGAGGATTGGAAGAGCCCAGTGATTTCGTTAAGATATTATGAATTCCTGCACTATCCAATAACGCCTTCACAGGTCCGCCGGCAATAACACCGGTACCTTCCGAGGCAGGACGCAAGAGAACTTTACCAGCACCCACTTTTCCAACCACCGCGTGGTGAATACTACCACTTTTAGTCATGGGAATTCGAATAAGATTCTTCTTGGCATTATCGATCCCTTTCTGAATGGCATCAGAAACTTCATTAGCTTTACCTAAACCGTGACCGACAACTCCATCTTTATTACCCACAACAACAATGGCATTAAAACTGAATCGACGTCCACCTTTAACCACTTTCGAAACGCGGTTAATATGCACCAGACGTTCTTCCAGTTTAAGATCACTCGCTGTAATGTTATGTCGTTTCTTATATCTTGGCATAAAATTAATCCTTTTTAAAACTCAAGTCCACCTTCGCGTGCACCATCTGCAGCGGCTTTGATACGTCCGTGGTATCGATAGCCACTACGATCGAATACTGCTTTTTTAATACCGGCATCGAGAGCTACCTTCGCCAGGTGAGCTCCAACAATCTGAGCCTGTTCCACACCGGTTTTGCCTTCTACATCATCCTGCAGATCATTCGAAAGCGTAGAAGCCGAAGCTAGTGTATGTCCATCCAGATCATTAATCAACTGGCAATAAATATGCTTGTTACTTTTATATACGCTCAACCTGGGCCGACTATTGGTGCCCCGGATCGTAGAACGAATTCTACGGCGAATCTTATCTCTTCGTAGAGCTTTTTTCTTAGTTTTTTCCATGTTATCGAAAAATAATTTTATTTAGCAGCAGATTTACCGGCTTTACGACGTACATATTCGTCAACATAACGAATACCTTTACCTTTGTAGGGCTCCGGAGGTCTCAGAGATCGGATCTTGGCGGCTACTTGCCCTACCAGATCTTTACTCGTTCCCGAAATCACCAACATGGGGTTTTTCTTGGTTTTTGTATCTACTTCTACATCAATACCATCAGGTGGTACAAAATATATAGGATGTGAAAAACCCAGGTTCAATTCCAGTACTCCATTATTCAGGGTAGCCCGGTAACCTACACCAATAATTTCTAATTTCTTCTTATAGCCTTCAGATACACCCGTAATCATATTACTAATCAACGAGCGGTACATTCCATGTAAAGAACGTGCCTGTCGATCTTCTGAATTTCGTTTCAGAACAATCTCGTTATCAACTTTTTCAACACTAATATCGGGATGAACCTTCAGCGTATTTGTACCTTTATCACCTTTTACGGTAACGACATTGTCAGCACTTATGCTGAATTCAACATTATCTTTTAATGGGACTGGTTGTTTACCAATACGAGACATAATACGCTAATTAATTTTTAGTATACGGTGCAAAGTACTTCTCCGCCCACGCTCATTTTGCGGGCTTCCTTATCGGTCATAACACCTCGGGAGGTAGATAAAAGGACGATGCCTAAACCATTCAGGGACCGGGGGATATTATTCGAGTCGCAATATTTCCGCAAACCCGGTTTCGATACCCGCTTCAGTTCCTTGATCACAGGTTCTCCATAGTGATCATATTTCAGGAACAGGCGAAGTACTCCCTGTCTGCCATCATCAATATTGATGAATTTGTTTACATATCCTTTATCTACCAGGATTTTTGTCATAGCACGCTTCAGCTTCGAAGCCGGAATATCCACCCTTCGGTGACCTGCTTGTTGAGCATTGCGTATACGGGTTAAGTAATCTGATATTGAATCTGTCATACAATAAAACGTTTAATAGTTTACCAACTGGCTTTTCTCACACCCGGTATCTTGCCCTCCAGGGCCAATTCCCGGAATTTGATACGCGATATACCATATTTACTGATATAGCCGCGAGCACGGCCAGTCAGGCTGCAACGATTACGCACTCTCGTAGGGCTGGCATCGCGTGGGAGCTTTTGAAGTTCTTCCCACTTGCCTTCTTCCTTGAGTTTGCGCCGTTTTTCAGCGTATTTAGCAACCGTTTTTTTGCGTTTTTCGTTACGTGCGATCCAAGCTTTCTTAGCCATAGTTTACTGGTTGTCTAATTTAATTTCTTTTTTGAAAAGGCATTCCAAATTGTTTCAGAAGAGTAAAAGCTTCTTCGTCGGTCTCAGCCGAAGTAACAAAGGTTACATCCAGACCGTGAATCTTCTCAACCTTGTCGGTATCAATTTCAGGAAATATGGTATGTTCCTTCACGCCCATGGTGTAATTTCCACGTCCGTCGAAACTCTTATCGGGTACACCGCGGAAGTCACGCGTTCTGGGTAATGCGAGGTTAATCAGACGGTCTAAAAATTCATACATGATTCTTTCCCGCAAGGTTACCTTGCAGCCAATGGGCATTCCCTGTCGCAACTTAAAGTTCGATATCGATTTTTTTGCTCTGGTAACCAGGGGTTTTTGACCGGTAATCAAAGCAACATTTTCGACTATGGTATCCAGACGCTTACTATCTTCAATAGCTTCGCCGACCCCAACATTAACGACTATTTTATGCAGTTTGGGTACGGCCATAATATTGCCGTAGTCGAACTCTTCGCGGAGTTTTGGAATAATTTCTTCTTTGTACTGTGTATAAAGTCTTGCTTCTGCCATGCTACTTTTAGTCTTAATTGTCTAAAACTTCTCCACTCACTTTAGCATATCGAACCCACCGGGACTTACCATCTTCCTCAATGCGTTTTCTGCCAATACGTGTGGGTTCACCGGTTGTGGGATCAATCACCATTACATTCGATATATGAATGGGTTCTTCACGTTCAATACGCCCGCCGCGGGGATTCTGCTGGCTGGGTTTATCGTGATGAATTCTCATGTTAATACCCTCTACAATTACACGTTCTTCCTGGGGCATTACCATAAGTACACGTCCGGTTTTACCTTTGTCATTACCGGCGATAACTTCAACTTCATCGCCTTTCTTAACGTGGACTTTCTTACGTTTATTAAATTTCCTTGGCATAATGAAAATATTTTAAAGGACTTCAGGTGCGAGTGAAACTATACGCATAAAATTCCGTTCACGAAGTTCCCGCGCAATAGGTCCAAAAATTCGGGTTCCAATCGGTTCTTGCTCAGGATTGATTAAAACTGCAGCATTTTCATCAAAACGAATATAGCTGCCGTCTTTTCTACGAAATTCTTTTTTGGTTCGAACAACAACGGCTCGTACCACCTCACCCTTTTTGACATTACCTCCGGGTATGGCAGTTTTTACGGAGCAGGAAATGATATCACCAATATGGGCATAACGGCGTTTGGAAGCACCAAGAACCTTTATGCATTGTACTTTCCGAGCCCCGCTGTTGTCCGCTACATTTAATATGGATTGTGTTTGTACCATTATAGATTCCTAAAAAAGTTATGCCGTTTATTTTGCACGTTCAAGGATTTCAACAAGTCGCCATGTTTTCCGTTTGGACAGGGGCCTGGTCGACATGATTCTTACTACATCCCCTACATTAGCCTCATTCTCTTCGTCATGGGCCATGTATTTGGTTGTTTTGGTAATAAACTTACCATAAATAGCGTGCTTTACCTGACGATCAACAGCAACAGTTATGCTTTTGTCCATTCGATTGCTGACAACCCTTCCTGTGCGTTGTCTTCGTTGAGCTCTTTCTGTTTGTGCCATACTTATTAATCTCTTACTGCTTATTCAGCACTTTCTTTTTCATTAATAATTGTGTTCAAACGAGCTATTTCCCGTTTATGCATACTTACCCTTGCAGGGTTCTCCAATTGACCCGCTATGGCTCTGTTGAATTTCATGTGCTGCAGAGCCTCTTTTTCATCATTTAATCGAGCTTTCAGTTCAGTAAGGGATAATTCTCTTAACTCGTGTGCTTTCATGCTAACCTCGATTTTTATGGTCCGTCGTAATCCCGACGTACAATGAATTTCGTTTTAATTGGAAGTTTGTGATCTGCCAGTCGCAATGCCTCTCGGGCTAATGCTTCTGACACACCGGCTACCTCAAAAAGAATTCGGCCGGGTTTTACAACAGCGATGTAGTGGTCGAGAGCTCCTTTACCTTTACCCATTCGGGTTTCAGCAGGTTTACTCGTTATGGGTTGATCCGGAAAAATTCGGATCCATGTTTGACCTTCACGCTGTAATTTACGGGCGATGGCTACCCTGCAGGCTTCAATTTGCCTGGAAGTAATAAACTTGGGTTCCATAGCTTTAAGCGCAAAATCACCGAATGCTATCTGATGACCGCGATTGGCATTACCTTTCAGCTTGTCACGGTGTACCCGGCGTCTACGTAATTGTCTCGGTTCGAGCATGATAATTATTCCTGATTAT
>Ga0209918_1001072_pt1 | contig 15674 bp, 11 predicted proteins | sample SalPonD_shore_MG_FD_185712 | JGI IMG/M metagenome (GOLD analysis project Ga0209918, IMG submission 185712) | Salt pond soil microbial communities from South San Francisco under conditions of wetland restoration - Salt Pond MetaG... | ecosystem: Environmental > Aquatic > Marine > Intertidal zone...
CCGGATGGAACCGGGGATGCAGCATATCTTCAAGTATTGGGGGATGCCATCGATCGAATTTTTAATGAATTTGATCCCGATTTGGTGTTCTATCTGGGGGGAATAGATCCACTTGAACATGATCATTTCGGCCGACTCTCCCTGAGTATGAAGGGCCTGAAAGATAGGGAACACCTGGTTATTGAAAGTGTCGTTAATCGTAATAAACCTTTGGTTTTATTAATGTCGGGTGGTTATGCCCCGACGCTTCAGGAAACCGTGACGGCTCATGCTCAAATGTACAAGATCGCAAGTAATGTTGGATGATATTCTTGCTCCGTTAAGAAGTTAAATTGAGCATAGTAAAAACTATCAAAGGATGAATTTTAGCGTTTCAAAGTGAAATCACCAATTACCAAATTTAATCACACGAACAATTTTCCTGGAACTCTGATACATATCGGAAAGAGGGCTTTGGAAAACCAGGGATTTTGGTCAATCCCGAATGCTTTCGGGGTAAGTGATTTCAAAACCTCCCGAAAACTTTCGGGAAGAATTTGGACAAAATCACGGTTTTGCAAAGTCCTCTGGAAACAGAATAATTCTTTGTAATCTACATTTTGACTTCGTAGCCGGGGTTTGCTTTATTGTAGCTATTTATTAATAGCGATTTCCTTATAATTCCAGAAATTGTATTTGGTTAAATCAGATTAAATATCTTAAGCAAATATTTATATCTTGAACCCGTTCAAAGTAGGTTTGATCACATATAAAGTGAAGCTGTAATAAGTTTGAAGTATCAAAAATTAACATTATTGGGATCTACCGGCTCTATCGGTACGCAGACGCTCGATATCGTGCGACAGCATGCCGATCGTTTGGGGATAGAAGCCTTATCCGCTAACTCGAACTGGAAGGAGTTAGCCCGGCAGATTAATGAATTTCGGCCGAAAATGGCTGTTTTATGTAATGAAAATTATCGACGGGAACTTGAAGATGCAGTTCACCACCGGGATACGAAATTGTTATTTGGTGAGGAATATTTGAAAGAACTGGCCACGTTGCCGGAAAGTGATACGATCTTAAACAGCCTGGTTGGATTTGTAGGATTTATTCCAACCGTGAAGGCTTTGAAAGCTGGTAAAAAAGTAGCCCTGGCCAATAAGGAATCGCTGGTGGTGGGGGGCGAAATCATAACAGACCTGATAAAGAATAGTCGTGATCAGCTGGTACCGATCGATTCGGAGCACAGTGCGATGTTGCAGTGCCTGGTGGGCGAATCTCCCGAACGTATTGAGAAAATAGTGATTACGGCAAGCGGCGGTCCATTCAGAACGTGGTCGGCCGAACAAATGAAACAGATTACCGTAGAAGAAGCTCTGAATCATCCCAATTGGTCGATGGGAGCAAAAATAACGGTGGATTCGGCCACCATGATGAATAAAGGGCTGGAAATTATTGAAACCCATTGGCTATTCGACGTGCCACTGCAGAAAATTGAAGCAGTTGTGCATCCACAAAGCGTGATACACTCGATGATTACCTTTGTAGATGGTTCCAGCAAGGCACAGTTGGGACCGCCGAATATGAAAGTACCGATACAGTACGCGTTGACCTATCCGGACCGGATGGAACTGGAAGTAGCGCGAATGGATTGGACTAAAACGCTTGATTTGACGTTTGAACCTGTAGATTATGCTAAATTTCCCTGCTTGAAACTGGCGCGTGAAGCATTGGAAACAGGGGGCAGTGCACCGGCTGTGTTGAATGCTTCGAACGAAATCGCCGTAAAACGCTTTCTAAATGGGGAAATTGCTTATATTGATATAGCGAACATTGTTGAATCTAGTTTGACACAGATAAATAGTAATAGCAAACTTACGATAGAATCGCTACAGGAAATTGACCAGGAAACAAGAAAATTAGCACAAACAATTAAATAACTGCTTTAGATGGAATGGATTTTAAGTATACTGTCAACAATCGGCATTTTTGTTCTTGCCCTGTTGATTCTAGTATTTTTTCATGAATTAGGCCACTTTTTAGCGGCCAAGCTTTTTAAAATGCGGGTGGAACGGTTTTCGCTCGGCTTCCCACCACGTATTGCTGGAGTAAAGATTGGTGAAACAGATTATTGTATCTCAGCCACTCCATTGGGCGGGTATGTGAAAATTTCCGGCATGATCGATGAAAGCATGGATACGGAATACCTGGAGCAGGAACCGCAACCCTGGGAATTTCGAAGCAAACCGGTCTGGCAGCGAATCATAGTGATCAGTGCAGGTGTAATATTTAACATGATTCTGGCTGTTATTATTTTTGCAGGTATAGCATTCACTTATGGAGAACAAATTGTACCCCCGCAGAGTGTGAAGGGAATTTATGTTCAGCCCCATTCTGTAGCGGCTCAAGTGGGATTTAAGTCGGGAGATCATCTCGTAGCTGTAAATGGTCAGCATGTTTCGGATTTTAGTGAATTTTTCACGATGAATCGCCTGATGAGCGACAACCTGGTATACACCGTGGAACGAAACGGTGAGAAGGTTAAAATCCCTGTCAATGATAAATATCTTGATAAAATTAACAAAGAGGGCTTTATCAGCCTGCAGGATGCCCTGCCCAATAAAATATCGGGCGTGGTATCGGGAAGTCCCGCAGACAAGGCTGGATTGAAGGATGGAGATGAGATTGTCAGCATTAACGGCAATCCGGTCCACTACTGGATGCAGCTGGTCAATCAAATTGAAGAATCGGATGGAGAGCTATCGCTGACGGTTAACCGGGATGGCACTCAAAAAGAATTGACCCTGACTCCCAACCCTAAAACGGGGAAAATCGGTGTATATCCCGTAAATCCTGTCGATTATTTTGATATTCAATACCGCACCCACGGTTTATTTACTTCGGTGGGAGAAGGCGTCGTGAAAACAAAGGATACGCTAACCGGCATTATTCAGGGATTTAGTAAAATGTTTTCCGGAAGTATTTCGGTCAGGGAAAATCTCGGGGGTCCCGTGGCTATAGCATCCATCACCAAGCAGGTTACGGACCGGGCCGGAATACTCGGGTTTTGGCAAATTACTGCCTTGTTAAGCGTCACGCTGGCCATCATGAATATCCTGCCTATCCCCGTGTTGGATGGCGGTCATCTCATGTTTTTGATTTATGAAGGCATCACCCGAAAAGAGCCTTCGGCACGGGTTCGTATGATCTTGCAGCAAATAGGTTTCATATTGTTGATCGGGCTGTTTATTTTTGTCACATTCAATGACATTTTAAGACAGTTTGGTAATTAATTTATATGTTTGCTGAAGAAGGGTATTCAACCATGGCGGCTATTGTGATTTTTGCCGCTCTCTTTTGTTTTGGCGCTTCATATATCAATCACTGGTCGGCCAATGTAATTTATGCTGCCATGGTGCTGTTGACCGTGCTGGTATTTTATTTTTTCAGGGATCCCGATCGCCAAACACCTGATAATTCAAATTTGCTCATTGCCCCGGCGGATGGCAAAATTATAATGGTGGAACCGGTGAAAGAAGATGAATATTTAAAAGGCAAAGGGACACAAATCAGTATATTTTTGTCTCTGTTGGATGTTCATGTAAACCGGATACCGGCAACGGGAAAACTGGAATATCTGAAATATCATCCCGGGGAATATTTAGTGGCCTGGCATGAAAAGTCGTCAGAACTAAACGAGCGGGCCGACTTCGGAATTAAACATCCCTCCGGCACGAAAGTTTTTTTTCGACAGATCACCGGTTTTGTGGCCCGCCGTATTGTGTATCACATTAAGGAAGGTGATCAGGTGGAAGCCGGCGAGCGATTCGGAATGATGAAATTCGGTTCCCGTATGGATATTGTTGTACCGGATAACGTAGAAATAACCGTGAAAGAAGGGGACCACACGGTCGGAGGAGAAAGTATATTGGGAAGAATTCATTGACATCATGAAATATCCGATTCAGAATAAAAACAAGTTTAGAAAACGTAAGAAACGGCGGAAACGCAAGCGATTCAAAAGACCCATTCCTCGGATTGTTTTTCCCAGCTTTTTTACTCTGATGAACCTTTTTTGCGGGTTTTTGGCCATTATTAACATTGCGGAAGGTCGCCTGAATTTCGGGGCCTGGTTGATCGTCTTTGCCGGGCTTTTTGATGCATTTGATGGTTTTATGGCCCGTCTTTCAAATGCTACCAGTGAATTTGGGATTCAACTCGATTCTATCAGCGATGTGGTTTCTTTTGGAGTAGCCCCCGGTTTTTTACTTTATAATTTTGGGATGGCTGATCTGCAGTTCGTGGGTATTATCATCAGCTCGCTGCCCCCCTTATGTGGAGCCGTACGGTTGGCCCGTTTTAATGTGGAAGTACACCAGGTCGGAGATGAATTTTTTCGCGGTTTGCCCATTCCAGCCCAGGCCGTAATGATATCGGCCTTTTACCTGACTTTTTATACCCGTCTGGAGCTATTTGATGTATTTAAATACGGGGTCAACAGTGTGATGATCCCCATCGTTATTGTGCTTTCGTTTCTGATGGTCAGTACAGTGCCTTTCGATAAAATTCCCCGTTTTGATAAAACGACGATCAAGAAGCATAAAGGTCGCCTGATGTTATTTATCGGCTATCTCGTTGTTATCATTTTACTTCAGGAGTATGGTCTGATGGCTGTATTTACGGTATTTATTTTTAAGGGCATCATTTTAAGCGGCTTAAAATTCTGGCGACAAGCTTATGGAGATGAAGAAATCGAAGATGATGAAGAAGACGACGAATTTATCATCATTGATGATATACATTCCAATTCCTGAATTATAGAATTGACAAGCGTCTGGTAATTCAGTTTAGTTTTTAAATATCGCATTAGACGGACCTGAATACGTCTCACAATTGCGTCCAACTTCCCCTCGTGTCATGTCAATTAATATGACGTTAGAATATGATAAAACCCATCTTAGGATTTGTCATGATATAGAACAACAGCAATGTGTATTCAGCCCTATTAATATACGCTTTTGAGCTCATCTTCGCCTTTTGTGTCGTCCTTAGAGAACTTGTTTCCTAACGTTCGTTGTTCGTCCCCTGGGTTGAACCCGGGGCTATTATGAGGCCTTCCCACCGGGACTCCTGGCCTCGTTTCGCTCGAAACGATGCTCCTGGAAACAAGGTTTAATCAATGTCAAAAAAATCTTTAGGAGATGGATGCCAATCATGGTACTCCGTTTTCCGCCTTATCTCGTTACCGAGTATAATAGGTACATTAGAAAAACGGTATTCAGCGTCAGCAATTATGAATATGACAAGGAAGCCTTGACATGAAACTAGGCCGATTGAAATTTGAATCAATTTGATTTTCTTTTCTCTCTGATTCATTTCGAACCATGGTTTTGCATTTTTGTTCATGGTAAGAGAGGGCTTTGCAAAACCAGGGATTTTGGTCAAAGTCAAAGCCTGAGTGATTTCAAAACCTCCCGAAAACTTTCGGGAAGAATTTGTACAAAAGCACGGTTTTGCAAAGTCCTCTAAGAACAAGTACCAATGTAATGGCAATAATGGAAATGAGAATGGGAAAAATTTATTTTATGATTCAAAAATAAAAGTTTTTAAGACCGTATTTTTAGTTACATTTTTACGTGAGTTCGATTAATACTCCATGTAGATTCCTCAAATCTATTCGGGATAAAATATCAACGCCCCTGTCATTACGACGAGCCTGTCGAGGAGGAATCTCATCCTCGCTGTAGACTATAGAAACATTATCAAACGCGTTTTACGGTTGAATTATAGGATGAGATAGTGGTTTAAAGCTCATGATGGGATTCGTTTGCTAGTAATCCCCTCTTGAGCTTGTCGCGATCCCGAACCCTTTCGGAGTGGGGAGGGGGGAGCGTAACCAAAGTGAAGCGAAAAAGCGGGGTGTGTCTAACAAGGCGAAATATAGCTAATTCATCAGGTGTAAATTTCAAAATGCTAGGTTGCCCCCCCCGAATTTCAGACAAGCTGAATTTCTGCCCCGCTCCACAGGCTGAAAAAAATACAAAATCAAATAAAATGGACTTAAATAAATAAGGATATTCACCTTTAAAACGCTGGGGTCATCCCCCTACACCCCCTTCGAAGGGGGACTTTTTCGAATTTAGCTTTCAATATAGTTTTCAGCCTTAATAATTAAAGTTGAGTTAAATTTGCAAAGTTATTTTTTCACAGCCTCTCCAGAGGGGATTTTATATATTTAACTTTCACCTAACTCAAAGAACTACTAGTAGTTGATTAATATTCACGTGATAAAAATATGCTTTTTGGCTTTAATCAGAATAGATAGCCGGGATCTTGAATAAATATTTCTAACCGAAAAACGTGTTATCAAGTGTTGATACAACATCTACGCCGGGGGATTCCTCTCATCATCTATTTTGGATGATATCTAAGAATTCGTTTTTTTAATCGAACTTGGCCCGGATAATTCATCAAGAAATTTGGTGGTGGGCAATCCCGAAAACGTTCAAGGCACCATCAAAAATAATCCGGGTTAGGTTTTAAGTATTTCAAGAACCATTTTTTAAGAGCTCATTACAGTCTAAGAGATTATTCTGTTTGATGTAAACTTGATTTCAGGATAAAGTACCCTAAAATTCCCGAAAGCAGTGATCCCAGGATGATACCAAGCCGTTCATTATACATGAGGTTGATTCCTGTTTCTTCGAACGCCAGGGAGCCAATAAACAGGCTCATCGTAAATCCGACTCCACATAATGCCGCTGTTCCATAGAGTGATTTCCAGGTCATCCCCGTTGGTAAACTAGCCAATCCCAGCTTTATAACGAGAGCACATATTCCCCATATACCGATCTGTTTTCCAATAAACAAACCAAAAGTAATCCCCATTGGAACCGGGTGGAAAAATTGCTCAGCATTTAAATTCATCAAACCGATGCCCGCGTTTGCAAAGGCAAAAACAGGTAAAACAAGGAATGCTACAGCGGAATGGAGATCATTTTCCAGGCTTTTCAGGGGGGATACATCAGAATATTTTCTTGTTTTCATAGGAATGAACATAGCCACAATAACGCCAGTAAGTGTGGCATGCACCCCGGACTTAAGCATGGCAATCCACATGATGGTACCGATCAACAAATAAACGCTGTTTGCCGTAACGCCCCATTTATTCAGGTAGGCAAGTATGGGCAAACAAAAGAGCACCAGCAACAGCGCAAACCATGAAACATTTGATGTATAAAAAATGGCAATGATTATGATTGCTCCGAGATCGTCGAAAATGGCAACGGTGGTTAGAAATACTTTTATACTATTGGGAACACGGGAACCAAGCAGGGAAAGGATACCCAGGGCAAAGGCGATATCGGTGGCTGCGGGAATGGCCCATCCTTTTAATGCTATAGGATCCCCGATATTAAATAGGATGTAAATCAGGGAAGGCAGTAACATTCCTCCAATTGCCCCGGCGGCCGGCAGCAGAATACTCTGGGTATCCGATAGTTCACCTTCTATAATTTCCCGCTTCAGTTCAAGGCCCACTAAAAAGAAGAACACCGCCATTAAACCGTCATTAATCCAAAGAAGGAGGGGTTTGGCAATCTTAAAACTGCCAACGCTAAACATCACGGGAATATCAATCAACCGGTTATAATACGATTGAAGAGGCGTGTTGGCCAAGATAATGGCAGTCAGGGCGACGAGCATGAGCACTATACCACCAGCAGATTCCATCTTATAAAAGTTGAACAGAAATGCTGCGTTTTTCCTGATGTTCATCGTTCTTTGGATTAATCCGATTTTTCTACGTTTATTATGCTGCTCGGTATAGCTAACCCGGATACTTCACACTAATTTAAGTTAAATTACCATAACCTTTTGGTATATAATAAGAGGTATTGATATTCATGGTTAAAAATTAATAACAGCATGTTAAGTGTTGCGAAATTATTCCGGAAGTGTTCGGAACTGCGTTAAAGATCAAATAGCTTGCTCAACGTATTCTAATACGTTTCCGCAGCTATTGGTCCCGATCCCGAACACTTTCGGGGCGGGATTGTCCACGAACTAATTTCTTGGTGAAATATCCGGGCCAAACCAGTTATGGACCTGTCTAAGACTTGTTATCTTGCTCACTTTACGTTTTAACCGAATGTCCAGAAAGGTATCAGGTGTGCAGTTTTATGATTGAAATCGTACTTAATGAATAAACTGTATTGGCCCCGCCAAGAATTCCCTACTTCTTCAGGGTAAACTGATCAAATTCCATTTTTTTATAAGCATCTGTCCCCACATACGAAAGTAATTTCCGGAAAATTTCAGGTTTCATGTAGCCGCCTTGCTGACTGATGATTTCGCCTTGTGAATCAATAAAAATAGTCGTGGGATAAGCGGATACCCCCAAAGATTCAGCAAACTCGTGCATGGTCATCTTTTTGTCATTAAAAATGATTTCACGGTCGGAGGCTCCATTAATTTTGACACGGTAAAAATACTGATCGAGGGTCCGGTTCACCCGTGGATCCGCATAAACACGCCCTTTCATTTTTTGGCAGCCCGGCGATTCATCAATGAACATGTGCACAATGATCTTTTTCCCGGTCATGGATGCCTTGGTTTGCGCTTCGTTCATGGTCATCCAGCCATTCGAAGGTTGTATAAAATGAGGTTCAAGTTGATCATGTGAACTATAGGCTTGTATGCCAACGAATGCTAGAAGTACGATAACCAAGGAGATGGTTATTCGCCTGAAATATCTGTGGTGATATTTTTGTGATTTCTGCAAAGTTGCTGATAAAGATTAAGAAGTTTAATTTTTTCCTGATCCCAATTTAAAACATCCTGAGCTTCTTTAATGTGCTTTTCGATAAATTTATCGTTTTTTAACTTTTGGAAAGAAATCAGGATAGTTTGTAAATCTTCTTTATCATGAGCGATAAAACCGAACTGATATTGTTCAATGATTTTGCGAATTTCGGGTAGATCGGATCCAATTACGGGTATTCCCGCCTGTAAATACTCCGTCAATTTATTGGGCAGGGCGTAATAGTAACTTTTAGCCAATGGTTCGATAAAACAGTAGCCTGCATCACACCGGCTGATGAGAGGGTACAAAATTTCGTGATCCAGGTTGCCTGTAAATTTTACACGATTTTGCAGTTTCAGTTCACAGGTGAGATTTTCGAACATTTTCATACCCGGTCCCTGCCCGCTTATCAAGAAGCCCCAATCAGGGATATCTCTTAATGACTTTAGCAAAACTTCTATTCCCCGACCTTTTTGCAGGTATCCGGCATATATTCCAACGAAATTGAAATTACTGCGTATATCCCGAAGTTGACCGAAAGCCGGGTGTTGATCGTTAGGGGCAATTGTGGGAATATTTTTTTCAGCCATATTTCTGAGTACTACTGGTCGTTCGGGTAATGCATATTTTTTAAAAAGTTCATCGGCGATACCATCACACACGGTGATCACTTTTTGTGCTTTGTATATCAGTTTTTTTTCCAGGATCGACCATATCCAGCGGGTCAGCGGTCGATCATAAAGCGATATGGATTCCAGGTACCATTCATGGCTGTCGTAAATCAGGGGAATTTGATGTCGGGATGCGTATCGTGCTGCAGGCCATAACGTATCCAAATCATGAGCATGGACAATATCAAGGTCTAATGCATTCATCCGGTGATACATTCTGAACATGATGTCAATAAAATACAGTTTCCCACTTTTAAATGAAGGTTCTATATAGTGAATCTGCACCCCATTTATTTCAGTAATGTTGCTTATGGTTTTGGATACAACTGCAATGACATCTACATGATAGCCAGCCTGAACAAGCGTTTCGGCTTCCCGGCGTACGCGGTTGTCGTGCTCAAAATCGCTATGTACGAGCATTCCGATTTGCATGACACGCGCTAGTCAAAATAATATTGAACGCCGATCGAGTGCACCGTACCGTATCCCCCACTGAAAGGAACGACTGAATAATTAAAAAGCAGGTCGCTGACCCAGAATCCTGCCCCGAAACTGACATGACGTTCGGTATTCCCAGTTTTGTAACCAGCCCGCAAGTCGAAAATATCGGCTACCTGAATGGAGGTAGCAACGTTGAAATGAATATCATTTTGTTTAAAAGTGATGGATTCTGATTCTTTATAATCTTCAATGGGTTTTACGGCATCGGCGTGAAGAGCCACCAATACGGGTAAATCATTGTCGCCGGGTGTGGTAAAATCAATCAGCTGGGCTGAAAGACCCAGGCGGGCGTTTGTGGGCAGTGGAGTACGGGTTCCGAGCAGTCGGTTCATACGTCCCATATTTAAAATAGCAGCTCCAACATGAATTCGCTTGTTCAACCATTCAGAAGAGATTCCAAGATTAAAGGCATATCCCGAAGCGCGGTTGGCCAGGTAATCTTCACTCAGAAAATGAGCGGTAGCTCCCATTGAAAACATTTTATATTTGACTGCATAGGCTCCGGCAACCGACAGGTAACTCACGGAAAAAGATCCATCGGAGGGTCCGGGATTATTCCGGATTTGAAGATTATTGACCTGGGAAGACAACACCCCGAATCCAAATGCATGATTTCCTTTCTTGAAATTACCGGCAGCATGACTATTCTTCGTGTCCAAAATCCAAAAAGTGTAATCGGCACCAATCGCCGAACGTTCTTCCAGGGCCAAATTTGCAGGATTCGTGTAAAGATCTGAAGGCCCCAACAGAGTGGCAGTCTGTGCATCAGATATACTTAAAGCGTAGGCATTGGGCCCGATATTCAGGAAATCCATACCACTCGTTTGCTGAGCTATTACCGGGTTGGATAATCCCCATATGAATAGAAATAATAAGCTAAAAAACCGACTGCGCATCATATATGTAATAAAATTGAAAAAACATGCATGTTTGAAAAACCGCCTGGTTCTCTCACAAAAGCATAATCAACGGATGGTGATAATTTATCAAAAGGTAGATGAATTGAAAAACCGGCACTTAAATGTCCGCTGTCTTTAAATTGATTTACGTCTTCGGTCTGCCAACCGGCCCGCAAGGTAATGCGGGGATGCAGCGTATAGGATGAACCCAGCCGGAATTGTTGACTGTTGGTTCGAATTTTTTTCGTGGAGCTCACCACCGAAGGTTCTCCGGTATCCGTATTCACCGATTGCATGGTTATTTTAGATGATTGGGATCGAACTTCATATTCCGAAGAAATAATCCATCGCTCATTGAGCTTGTACGATGCTCCCCAGATGAAACGAGTGGGGAAGTCATTATTCAAATTCCGGGAACCTTGCAGATTATATAAATTGCTGGAGTCCCATTGGTACGAAGAGAGCAGATCCTGAACGGTGAAGCTGACATTTAAATGATCCGTGGCTCTCACCAACGCGCCAAAGTCGATGCCCACTGTAGTAGCGGTAGGGACTTCCTGGTGCAAATCAGCTACATTTAATTTCACCCCCACCCCCAGGTAAACATGTGAACTGGCGCGCAGGCCGAAGGCTGTTGAAAACTGGTACTGATGCGTGGAGAAATTGTCGGTATGATACCCACTTTGCGAACGGCCATCAATATTTGAAACATTGGCGTTAATTAACGAAACACTGAGTCCGGCTTTGGGTGGGAGCGCAAATGCAGCATTGGCCGTACTCAGGGTACGGTCAAAACTCATGACGGCGGTTGATAAATCGAGTTGAATGCCGTTGACTTTAGCAGCTGCCAGGGCCGGATTGTAGTGTGCAAAGATGCCTTTATCAGCTACCGAACTCATGGCATTACCCATGGCCATACCCCGCGGGCCAAATCCCATACGGCTGTAAGCGCCGGCGAATCCGCCATTTTGAGCCTGTACCAAAACCGGTACTACCATCAATATAACGGATATAAATACCGGGAGAATGAATATCTTTGAACTCTTACCTAAACATTTTCCAGTCTCGGAATCATCAATTGAAAATAATTGATCATTCATTGCGGGTTTTGAAATATCAACGTTGATATGAAATTTATCAGTCATTCAGTACCTGTTACCCATTAATCCAATACTAAAATTTTTCCTTTTGCTGTATGACCGGGAGCAATCACGCGGTAGAATACCGTGCCATTGGCCACACGCCGACCTTTGGCATCAGTACCATCCCAAACGGCTTCGTAGGTTCCTTTTGAGAAGGTATTATTTTCGAGTTCGCGGATTTTGTTCATCCCAAAATCATAAAGTTCAATTTTTACATTTCCTTCCCGTTTTACATCGAATTTGATGCGTACATATTGATGCTGTGTCGGCGAAAAGGGGTTGGGATAAGCGTAGGTATCGACATCAGAAGCGTCGCTTTGGTATTGATTACCACCCTGAAGGGGAAAATCGACGCGTGTGATTTCCCAGCTTTTACCCTGGTCATTTGTGGAAGCCAATCCATCATCGGTTCCCACCCAAACGCGATCCGTCGTTGCAGCCACGCTGAGTTTTCGGGCGGAAGCTTTGATGAAGGTATTGGGGCTTTGGATCCGCCCATATTTTTTCCAGCTTTTACCGCCATCTGGTGAGACAAACAGTCCATTATCACCGGCAGCAAAAATTGTATTTCCCCGGAAGCTGATATCATTGATTTTCTGTCCTTCCAAGTAATGCGTAAAAGTTTTACCGGTGTCGGCAGTCGCTACAATGCCATAGCGTTCCCCACGGTTGGAACTGGCAATCCAGTTGGTCATCCAAATTTTGTGGGTCTGAGGTTGCTGTTTGATTGTGATGACCCAATTACCCATCAGTCCGGTGGGACTACCATCGAAGGTAATATGTTCCCAACGAATGCTGTCGACGGGTGCAGTCAGGGCATTGGGCGAAATGTTGACCCCGGCAGCCGTTCCGGCCCAAACATTGCCGGCCTGATCAACCATCACTTCGAAACCCAGTAGATTGTTAAAATACCGCGGATTGTATTGATCGTGCGTCACCCCGTTTTGATCCTGGTATTGATAGGAATATTCATTTTCGGGATTCAATGCAGCGGCCCGGTCGGGAGGCAGAACCAGCCGTTGCCAGGTTTGTCCAAAATCGGTACTTCGTACGATGCCGGAAGCCCAGCTGGCCGAAAAAATCACGTTATCTTTATGATCAATGCCAAAAGGAGCGGATTGCTGGGGAACGGTTACCGCCAGTTTTTGATAAGTTTTGCCCCCGTATACAAAAGTGGTGTCTTCCTGCTGGTCCAGCGGCAGGGGCTGGAAGTCCCAGTTCGCACCGCCATCGGTTGAAATTTCATAACCCAGGCCCGTTTGTACATTATCCCCCGTTGAAGTATATCCCAAAGCGCCAATTACCGTATCAACAGCTACGGATATGGAATAAAGGCGACCCCGGCCATTGACAACGCTGTCGGCTTTTTCGGGTTTATACCATTCATTGGCATTCCCGATGTTCCGATTGAGTCCCGGCCCGATCCATAATGTATCGCCGATTGCTGCCATATTCGATACCCCATTTTGCTGGATAGATTTAGTCGGGGAGGGTACAGGTCCAATCACCTGTGCATGAAGAGTATCTGTGTTTGAAAAGGCAGATATCAGGAAAAATGCCAGTATAAAAATGAAGAAAGCGAAAAATTTGCGAAAAATACTAAACATCAAATCAATCATTTATTTAACCAGCGTGAATGTAGTCGTTACGGTATCGCTGACCAGTCCGCCTTTATCCTTGGCGAAATAGTGTACGGTATGAGAAACGGCGCTGTTGGTTGAATCTACATAAAATCGTCGGGTGTAGACTGAATCACCTGCAACCTGATCGCCGCTGCTTCGTGAATCAGCATGCTGTCCATCATCATACAACCGGAAGGGCTGTGAACTTAGGGAATTTCCATTCTCATCAATAATATTCATTAAAACACGGTCGATCGTTTTTTGACCATCTACATCCGTTACTTTGGCAGTAAACGATACCGGGATAACGCTACCGTCATTTGGAATCTGAACCGTATCGGGATTGGAAGCTTCAATAATAGTCGGGGGCGAACTCGAATAACCTTGTATATTCAGTTCATGTTTAATCCAGTTGGTGTTATCACCCAATTCAACCGCGTAAACATATACGGCTAATGAACGAATATCAGTGGTATTCAACGGGATGTCCGCCGTACCTTCAAAACGATCAGCTGTTTTATTGAACTGATCCAACTTTCCCTTCACGATCAGGGTATCACCGCTAACATCCTTGACAGTGAAACGGGGAAAACTATCGTTCGAAATCTGGTTGGAAAGGGTGGCATAGATGGAAACCTGGACTGTAGTATCCTTAACCCCATCAGCGTTCGAAAAGGTAATTTCTTTGGGATTGATTTCCACATTTTCGACGCCGGTTACCGGTTGTGTAGGATCTACCACGCCCGGGGTTCGGTCACAGGAAGCGAATAGTAATGATAAAAGGGAAAAAAGAGTTAAATATTTGTAATGCAATGAAATATCATTTTGAGAAATATTCAGCTGATGCCATGTAATTGTACCTGAATAAAACGGACATGCTCCGTAAGAGTTTCAAATCCTGATAGAATTTAGATCGTTTTCGATTTGATTGAATTATTCAGGAAAGAAAACTGAATATAACAGCTTCGTAATTGGATTGCCAAGAATTATATCGTTACTCAACTTTTGCATTCACTTTCAGTACATCAACAATTTATAAAATATTTGTTGAAGGTAGGTTAAATATTGAAGGTTTAGAAAGTTGAGATGTTTAGGAGTTGAGTTTACAAGCGTTCAGTAACCCTATTTCCTGGCTATTAATCGGGGTTCAGTCATCACTTTTTTGAATAGTATTTCGTGATGGGCTGAAATGGGCCGTATTTATGCTGTTTGAGTGGAAAATGATCGGCGTAGGGAGGGTAGGGGCAATCTGCCGGTTTCTTACTCAAATCCGGGTAATCATTATCCAGGTCAGTTTTTTCAGGTCTTGAATGAGAATTAATATATGCGGCCACATCATATGCTTCTTCATCAGAGAGCAGGGGATCATTTGCGGTAGTTCCAAAAGGCATGTTGCCTTTTATAAAGCGTGCTGCGGTTAAAATTCGGTGCATCCCGGCTCCATTGTTAAAACTATCTGGTCCCCAGAGGGGGGGATATAAATATCCTTTGGCATCTCCCGGTTCTCCATTGCGAACCCCTTGCCCATCTTCCCCGTGGCAGGGAACACAATTTTGCTGAAATACCAATTCCCCATGATCCAGATCGGCTTTGCGTTCCGGGATCTCTAATTTGGTATACCCGATTTCTTTAATATTCTGTCCAACCGCCACTCCACGGCTCACCCACCGCATATAGGACACCATGGCTTTCATTTCCCGGCTGTTCTCAGGTAAGGGTTTACCATTCATACTGCGTTGCATACAACCGTTAATACGTTCCTGAATGGTGCCAATGGTATTTTCCCGGCCCCGAAATTGGGGAAAACGGACATACACTCCAATATAGGGAGCTGAAAATTTGCGGGTGCCCGCATCAAGGTGGCAATTTTGGCAGGCCAGGTTATTTCCAGCAAAACGCATCTTCGGATCCTTGACTTCTGGTCCGATATAGCGTGAAGTGTGCGTAATCAATTCATGGCCATATCTGATAAATTCACCTTCTTGTCTGGCGGGTAAATTATCGAGTCCGGGGTCATCCCAGGGGAGGGACGTTTCCTTCGCAATGCGCAGGCT